>Ga0209631_10001493_pt1 | contig 29896 bp, 19 predicted proteins | sample COG_08_FD_184752 | JGI IMG/M metagenome (GOLD analysis project Ga0209631, IMG submission 184752) | Pelagic Microbial community sample from North Sea - COGITO 998_met_08 (SPAdes) (version 2) | ecosystem: Environmental > Aquatic > Marine > Neritic zone/Coastal water | place: Helgoland, sampling... | reverse complement strand
TACACCGTAACTGCAAGATGACCGAAACCTAAACATCCTCGACGTTCGGATTCAAAATCCGTTGCCCGCAAGGGCGTGTGGGTTCAAGTCCCACCTCCGGCATTTGCGACTTTAGGCAGGAGCCTATCGTTTACGGACCTCGAGGACATACCGCATCAGATCGTTAAATTCTTGCCTGTTTTTAAGTTGCCGGACAAGATTCTCCGGCATCAGTGAGATAGGCGATTCAAAGAGTTCATCAATGTCATCTTTTTTGATAGACACTGGTTTTGGCTGAGCAAGATTCCGTAGCAGAATTTCTTTGTCATTCTCAGACTCTCTTATTCCGGTCTGCTGTTTTCCGTCGCTTGTAATAACGGTTACCTGTACGTAATCCTTGTCGATCAATTTAGAAGGATAGAGAAGTGATTCGACAAGTTGCTCTGGGGTTCGTTTGGTCTTGAGTTCCTGCAGGTCAGGACCAAGGCGGATTCCTCCCTTCGGCGGATGATGGCAGGTTGCACATGCCGCAGCTGACTTATAAAAAATATTTTTCCCTCGTTTGGCGTTCCCTTGCTTCATTGCGGTACGGGCAAGTTCCTCGGCAGGTGTGGCAAGTAATAATTTTTCAAGGGCAATATTCGAAAACACCTGTTGCTCTGTGCGAGCAGCAGCGACTAATTCGGGTTCAAGTGGATGAGCAGTCAAAAGGTCAGCAGGCTTCCAGAACGTTGTTTGTTCAGATGTTGCAGATCGAATTTGTTTGACAGTCTCCGGTGAAACAGAAGGAGCCTTGTTGCCCCATGTGTTTCGAACAAATGTCAGTACAGCAGCAAGCTCTTCATCATTGAGAAGATTCCGAAAGGCTGTCATGGGAGGCACACCCCGGGCTGGATCATATTTCTTGCCATGGACTTCCATCGGCCCCCACATGCCGTGGAGCGTTGCTTTAATAAGCCGTTCTTCACTCCCATTGACCCACGGGCTGTTCACGAGGGATGGATAGATAATGCCATTTCCCTTTCCGTGTGTCAGATGGCACGTGCTGCAGTGTGCTTCACGCTGATAGACCTCGGCCCCAATCTTATACGTCTTACGGTCTTTGGACTTAAGATGTTTTGGTATGTCGAATTTGACGAAATCACTCTCTGCTTCTGCAGCAAATCCACTGCCGACTCCTACATCAACCTTCGTCCAAAAGTGTTCGACCGTTTTCGCTGCCTCGACAGCATGCTGAACTGTGGAATTCAACAAGGTATCAAGAAGTGACTGATTTTTGATGTTGTGTTGTTGATGGAGCCATAGAGCTTCAACAAGATGATGCGCTTCTTTTTCATTATTCGGATCAAAGCTACCCATCCATTTTTGTGTTGCCTCTATTACGTCATCAGAGTCACGACCGCTCAGTTCGATGCGGGTGCGATGCCGAACACCATTTACTGGATGCTTTAGGTTTTCTAGTAGCTTCTCAATTGGTTCTCCAGCAATTGCAACAGGCTTCTGCAGCGGTCGATTCTTCATGGTCACCCGGATAATCCTGCCGTGTGTATGGTCACGATTTGGGTCACGAATGTTGTGCTGCATGTGGCCGATAATGACGTTTTGCCAATCGGCTACGTACAACGCACCGTCTTCACCAACAATTGCGTCGGTTGGCCGAAAGTTTCTGTCACTGCTATTGATAATATCTTGAACAGGAGTTCCCCAGACTTCTCCGAAACTGCGTTCCTGACTCGTGGCCCCGGTGCCTTTCCCAATCGCAACGTCCACGGCTGCAACCAAGGTGTTGTTGTCAAAAAACTCAATCTTTCCGTTATGAAAACGGTTTTCGAATCCTTTTCGATTCCAGATCCGAAGTTCTGATATTTCAACAGGTTCGGCAAATTCGCCTTTCATCCAAGGGTTCATTTGTATCGATGTATGGGCAAAAGTCTGTTTGTTTCCGTCGGCAAGCAATGTGGCTGGGAACATGCCTTTGTTGTATTCACTCGACTGACTCAGCTTTAAATTTGTAATACGTCTCGTTCCCTGAACGAGTGCTGCTGCTTCTGAAATCACTTCAATTTCGCAGAGATTCATCTGCTGCTTTCCGGGAACACTTAATTTGAACGAAGTAATCTTTTTATTTTTCAGTCCTGGGTGATTGACGGTTATGAGTTGTCCGTCCTTTGTGACTTCAGCGTAGCTAGGGCTTTTCGTAGGCTCGGGTGCCTGTGCTGAAAGACCGTCACCACGGTCGAGGTCGTACTGGCGGATTCCAAGGAATCCGATCGTATTGCAAATAAGAAAATCTTGTTGCATGTCCTCAGGGAAATGGTCAGAAGACAATATTTCGTTTGCTGGGACTGGGCGAAACTCCTTTTCTAGTAGTGTGTGCATCTTGAAGCCATTGCCTTCTCGTCGTACCTGATACGAACGACCACCGGTGCCATCGTTTGCATAGCAATAGCCCCAATAATCAAAACTCGTTCCATGAGGATTTGGCTTGTTTGCTGCATGCGGCGTGATTGCAAATGTTCGCGGGTTGAATCGATACATCCCGGACTCACCGATGGCAAGATTCTGCTTCCATGGTGTTTCGTGGTTGTTCATAAGAAAGATGCCACTCTGCCAGTAGATTCCACCATCTGGTCCGTAGATCAGGTTGTTGGCAGCATGATGTGTGTCGGAAGTTCCCAAGCCCTGCAGGAGTGGGTAACGGAGGTCTGCAACATCATCACCATCGGTATCTTTGAGAAAGATCAAGTCGGGCCCAGACGTGACAACCACTCCACCACCCCAGAATTCAAAACCGAGTGGATTATGGACGTGTGCAAATATTTTTCGCGTGTCGGCTACACCATCACGATCAGTGTCTTCAAGGATCACGAGGGCATCATTCATTTCCTTAAGCGGCTCCCACTTAGGGTATGTGTTCCAGCATGCTGCCCAGAGCCGACCTTTTCCATCAACTTGTAATTGAACTGGATTTGCAAAGTCTTCAAATATCTCTTCGGATGCGAAGACATTCAGTTCAAAGTCTTCTGGTGCAGAGATTTGAGCAATACTTTCATCTGGACTGAGGTACGTAACGCTTCCTTCTTTTTCAGCACTCGAGCTTTTACTGCCACCTCCTACATTGGAAATGACTTCTACTGGTGGCGGAACGTTGCTATCGTCAGCAGTGATCGTTTGTCCGTTTGCAGCCGCCCAAATGACATTATCACGGTTGGCTGTCATCACATCGAGCATTGATAATTCGTTGCGTAACACGTCTGCATTACTCTGCCCATCAACGAATGTGAGTTTCGAACGAGATCCCCAGATATCGTTACCATCGGTAGCGCGATAACGGTTATGCCAAGTCCAGTTTTTCTTAGCTACAGCCTCGTAAATAGCTTCTAGTTTCGATTGAGGCGGTGTTGGTTTGTTCAGGAGCGATGTACTTATGATGTCAGCAAGTTCCCAATAGCCAGCATCGTTTAAATGAATACCATTATGAGTCAGTTGCTTCTTACCTTCTGCAAATCGCTGAGAAGTTGGCCCATAGAGATCAACGAACGCAGCTTTGGTTTCAGCAGCGGCGAGCCGAGTGGCTTCCGTGTAAACCACCAGATTTGTATTGAGTTGGGTGCCATCAGGAAGATTCAGACTGCCCGTTTGTTCATAGGCAATAGGGCTGAAGAGTACAAACCGAACATCACAACCCTTTTCTTTGCGGAGTCGCCGATATTTTTCAACGAGTTCAACAAGTTGCTGCCTGTATTGAGATTCGCCCTGCTCGCCCGCAAATGATTCGTTGTACCCATACATGATAAAAATGACTGACGGGCCAACATGTTGAAGATACGCTTCATCATCAGTGAAACCTTTGCTTCGAGGTTTTCGGTCAACTGTATCGCCTGAAAAACTCATGTTGCGGAAGCGCACATCCATACCTTTCAGATGATTTTGCAGAAGTGTCTCAACCCACGGGTTGTGTTGCATTCGATCAGCAAGCCCATTTCCATACACAGCTACGACATCACCTTTTTGAAATGAAAATGTTTCAGCCTCTGCACCTCTGGTGGAATGGATAATTAAAGTTGCAAAAAAAAGTCCCGTGGACCATATGACGAACTTTGAAAACATGTAACTGGAAAATGGTTTGATAGTTGCAAGCATGTTGGGTAATAACCAAGGGGCGATAGAATTGAGGTAGTTGGGACTGAAGGTATCTTCAGAGTCCACGTCGTTAGCACACCTAATCTTACACAGCGTTTTCCGACAGACATCATGTGAAAACGGGAGCCGTCAGCAGAGTTTTCCGTGAAAGGCGGAATTTACCTGATTCAATGTCGTTTATCGCAAAAAGATGAATATCTTGCCAGAAATGACGGTGCAGGTTTCTTCTGACAGAATTTGTCATGATGATGTGGGAAGGTGCTCTTTTAAGTGAATGTACAAGTTGTTTTTTGGAAGCGGGTGAACGTATGAGTGAGCCATGCCATGTTCTTCGTATGGCGAGCAGCCGTTTGGTTTCCAAGGTGCCCAAAGAATGCACAAAGGCCGTAGTAGTAGGTCGCTCTTTAAGCCGGAATAGAATTTGTGTGACCACTGTTTTTTTGGCAGCGTTCTCTTTTTTCGGGGTCATGGCTGCTACAGATGCTGCGGATCAGCCCACAGAGGATATTCCTTCGGTTGAAGAACTGGTTGCGACTGTTCGTCCGTCCGTCGTTACCATTCGCCACGTCGGTAGAGGAGGAAACGATGCTGGTCTAGGAACAGGTTTTATCATTTCCTCTGATGGTCTTATCGCGACGAATTTGCATGTGATAGGAGAAGCCAGACCAATTTCAGTTGAGCTTGCGGATGGCCGCAGTTTTGATGTGACTGAAATATATGCGACCGATCGAAACGCAGATGTTGCGGTCATACGAATAGACGCAGAGGGTTTGCAGCCATTGGTCTTAGCTGTTTCCAGTTCGCTTCGCGATGGACAAGAGGTTATTGCGATTGGAAATCCTCATGGGCTTGAGCGGAGTGTTGTCGTTGGTCGCGTGTCCGGAAGACGCAGTATCGATGGCATAGAGATGATCCAATTAGCAATCCCGATTGAGTCCGGAAATAGTGGAGGGCCATTGCTCGATCGGAGTGGAGAGGTCCACGGTATTTTGACATTGAAGTCACAGGTGACGCGCAATCTCGGATTTGCAGTCGTAGCTGACCGTGTTGATAAATTGTTGGAAAATCCAAATCCAGTTTTGCTCGATCGATGGCTTACTATTGGTCAACTTGACTCGACTGAATGGTTGACTGTTGGTGGTGGTCTCTGGCGTCAACGGGCTGGTCGAATAACGGTCACAGGAAAAGGAAAAGGTTTTGGTGGACGAAGCCTCTGTCTGGCAAAAGGCTCATTGCCAAGTGTGCCGTATGAGGTTGGCGTGCAAGTCAAATTAGACAATGAGTCGGGTGCCGCTGGCCTGGTATTTGAAGCAGATGGAGAAGACAAGCATTATGGTTTCTACCCAAGCAACGGTAAGTTGCGATTTACTCGATTTGATGGCCCGACAGTATTCACATGGAATGTGATTGAAGACATTGATGTACCTGAATATCGTGAAGATGATTGGAATCATCTTCGTGTTCGCGTTGAAAAAGACGGTATCCGCTGCTACGTCAATGATCATGAAGTTGTCGTGTCATCTGATCAGAATTTACGCGGTGGTAGACCTGGGATTGTTTCATTTCGTGGCACCGAAGCGGCATTTCGTCGGTTTTCTTTTGGCGATGAGGTGCCACGCTTTCGGCCTGAGGATGCGGTGTGGGCACAGATTGAAAAAACAACGGCAGGATTTCAGGAGATTGATCCGAGTAACACAAAACTGGTTGAGTTGCTGGCGGGAGCCGGATCGACTGCAGTAGCGGCTCTTGAATTAAAGGCCGATTCATTGTCGCGGCAGTCAGATCAGTTGCGGGTGTTGGCTGCCGAGGTTCATCATCATCAAACAGTAGAACAGCTTTCGAACGAAGTATCTGTTAATGATGAAAAGATAGATCTGTTTCGAGCAGCACTACGGATTGCCAGCCTTGATAATCAGGAGCTTGATTGCGAAGCCTCTCTTGCAGATCTTCGGAGGTTGTCAGCCTCAATCAAAGCAAGGTTGCCAGTTGATGCAAACGATGCTGACCGTCTTGGAATGTTGGATCAGGTCCTCTTTTCAGAACTAGGTTTTCATGGAAGCCATGGAGATTACTACAATCGATCGAATAGCTATGTAAATGAAGTCCTTGATGATAGGGAAGGAATACCTATCACGTTAGCAGTCGTTTATATGGAACTCGCTAAGAGTCTCGGTGTCGAAATACACGGGATCGGTTTCCCCGGTCACTTCTTGGTCCGCTTTGACGCAACTGATGGTGACTCAGAGTGGATTGATGTTTTTGAGCGAGGGAAGAGGCTTACTCGTGAGAATCTTGCCGAGAGACTCTTGGAACAAACAGGAGAATCGCTCAATGACAGTCATCTTGAAACCTCTACAACACGTGAAATATTGTCACGGATGCTCAACAACTTGCTGACAATTGCAATACAGGAAAAAGATGCTCAATCGATGCTTCGATACTTGGATGCCATGCTGGCCCTTCGCCCAGATTCGGCTCGAGGCCATTTTCTGCGGATGCTGACAGCCCGCCAGCTCAATGAAAGTGAAATTGCGAAACGAGATGCACGGTGGCTTTTGATCCAACAGCCATCTGGTATTGATCTGGCGATGGTCAAGCGACTGCTGCAATCGCTCGAAGCAGATTCAGACTAATTGTATTAACAGGACTTAAGATACGTAGCACTTAATCCGGAATCGGGTCTGATCGCTTGATCGTAGTTCCTTCCCAGATTGCGGTATCTGTTTCCTTATCGTATGTAAGGACTCGTGCAGCACTGTCGGGAACGAGTTCTCTATCAATAGTGGGAAGCCACCGGCGATGTTGCTTAATTACTTCGGCATATTCTGGATGCGCAGCAAGATTTGTCCATTCATTCGGGTCGTCCTGCATGTCATAGAGTTCTTCACTACCATCGGCATAGTGGATATATCTCCAGCGTTCACTCCGAATACCGTGGTTCCCCTGGTTGTGACTGGTGATTGCAGGACGAGTCCGCTTGGTTGCTCCATCCTTTAATTGTGGCACAAGGCTTATTCCTTCGAGGTCAGAACGGGACGGAACACCGGCTAAATCAATCAGAGTTGGGTAAATATCCAGTAGTTCGACTGGCTGGCCACAGGTTTGCCGCGGTGTGATGCCTGGCCCAGCAAAGACAAGAGGCACCTTCGTGCCACGATCCCACAGGGTGTTTTTTCCGGTTATATCTTTTTCACCTAGATGCCAGCCGTGATCTCCCCACACAACAATGATGGTGTTGTCCGCGTACTCACTCTGTTCCACCGCAGACACAATACGACCAATTTGTGCATCAACAAAACTCGTGCACGCAAGATATGACCGCACAAGATTCCTCCACTCATTGTTTTCACGGACCCACTTTAAACGAGGCTCTGGTAGAGACCAGTGGATATACCATGAAAATCGTGGAGTGTCGTCACGATCATTCTGAAGAATTGGTGGCAAGACAGAATCATCGTCCGGGTAAAGATCAAACCATTTCTGCGTGGCGTAACACGGTACGTGGGGTAGAAAAAATCCTGCTGCTAAAAAGAATGGTCGATCTTTGGGTGCATTCTGAATTTGTTCGACGGTCCAGGACGCCACTTGATAATCTCCCTTCTGCGTGTCGTCATTATCCAATGGCCATACGCCCCAATCCATGAGTGGGTGATTTCCCATTGGTGTACTTGGAATGAGTTTCTTTGGTGGTTTTGTTCCGACACCACCAAACGGCCCGATCACTTCGAACTCAACATGCTCTGGTGTGCTGTTGCCTTGGCTTTTCTTTTTGGGATTCTTTCGAAAGCCGTGATAGATTTTCCCAGTCGCCGCGGTGTAGTAACCATCATTTGCAAAGTGTTGTGGAAGCGTGACGCGGTCAGACCATTCGGGGACGGTACGAAACCATGGTTTCAGTCCGTATATTCCCGTTGTTGTTGGCCGTAAACCAAGCAAGAGACTTGTCCGGGAAGGATTGCACAGTGGTGCTTGGCAGTGAGCGTTTGTAAACGTCGTCCCTCGTGCGGCAAGAGCATCGAGATGTGGCGTTTTTGCAAGTGGATGGCCGCCGAGATGACCAATCCAATCATTTTGATCATCGATGGCTATGAATAAGATGTTCGGCTTATCAGCTGCATACGCAGATGAACTAGCCATAGCCAAGACGCAGCACGTAATAATATTCTTCATAATTTATGGCTTTCTTTTTTGATTTTTCCAACCAGGAGATTCTTCTTTCAAAGGACCTGCCATAGGAGGTGTCTCATAGAACTCACCGTCATTCATGAGCCTTGGATCTCCCGTCTCTGATAATTTACTCAGAAGCCTACTCGTAAGCTTTTTGACAAGTTCAGCATGTGCTCGTTCACCAGCAAGGTTGTGCATTTCATATGGATCCTGATTCAGGTCGAATAGCTCGATGGGCATTCGCTTTCCGTAGACTTTATTAAAAAGGCTTTTCCACGAGTCCTCCTTACGAGATCGAACAAGCCATGCTTTGGTCGGGCCAGCATCTTCATCAGGTAATGTCACCCGCGTATTTGTTTCAATTTCCTGTTGTGTTGGCTCTGAGCCTTCTTCAAGGCGATATGGATCGCCAAGCGGCCACCGATCTGGGCGAAAGTTCATAATCAAAACATGATCTTGAGTACGGATAGCGCGCTGAGGGTAGGGCGTAAAGTCAGATCGTGCATTTTCAACATGTCGTTCACGTCCTGTGAAGACACAGTCTCGTGTTGGATCAATGAAACCTGATTTTTTTGAGCGAAGAAGCGGCCATAGTGATCTGCCAGTCATTGATTCCGGTGGCTTGATACGTGCGGCCTCAAGAAATGTTGGAGCCAGATCAATCAGGCTCACCATGTCATCAACAACACGGCCACCGACAACGCCCGGCCCCGTTACAGAGAGACATACGCCTGTACCAAAACTGTACAGGTTGCATTTTCCATGAGGAAAACCTGGTGCTCCATGGTCTCCACTTATGACAATGAGTGTGTTGTCAGTGAGGTTGGCTTTTTCGAGTTCATCAAGCAATACGCCAACAGCCGCATCCCAGGCAGCTATTTCACCAAAATAATCTGCGAGATCTTGCCGCACTTCTGGAACATCAGGCAGGAAAGCAGGCATCTTACCCTTCAAAGAATCGGGGTTTATATCCCAGAGGTTTTTGCCACTTCCCTTGATCCATTTTCGATGCACGTTCGTGGGTCCGAACCAGTAGCAAAAAGGAGCATTATCATTACAGCTTTTCAGCATGTCACGAAAGTTGCCTCGGACTTCATCGAGAATTGCGAGTTTCGCCGTCTCCCGAGGTGTTCCCTTGTTGATTAGTTTCGTTACGGTTTGAGAGAATTGATTTATCCGACCGCCGTTTTTGCTAAAGCTTTCGGCTTTTGTGAACGGTGAATTTGCCGGAGTACCGGGACTCCAGACCTTATGGGAGTAGCCGACGCAGTATCCCTGCTCTCGAAGGAGCGGCGGAAAACTCGGGATAGAACTGTCATAGACAGCACCTCGTAATATTGAACCAGTTCCCGTTTGCCAAAAATGTCGACCTGTTAGCAATGCGCTACGACACGGAGTACACGATGGCGCACTGACGTGTGCGTTTCGAAAAATCACACCGCGACTGGCAACCTTATCAAAATGTGGTGTTTGGACGACGTCATTGATGCCGCCGCTCCCGTCAATGTTGGCTAGAACTGAGGCATGTCGTCCCCAGTCATCAGCAAATAAAAATAAAATATTTGGTCGTTCTTCAGTGTTCTTCTCGATAGCCCACACAGAGTTTGCACAACAGATATGTGTCAGAAAAAAAAGTACGAGAAGTCTTTGAATCGCTTTGGGAGTATCGAGCGACGTTCTTTTGAATGAGGCCATGTTTTCCATATCAAAAAGTAAAAAAATAAGTGCCCATAGACTCTATCTTAATGTGTAACATCATGAGTTCTTACACGAAGATAGGCAGCCTAAAATGTACAAGAACATTCTTTTTTTATGCCAATGCAGGCATTTTTGTTGATGTGTGGTGTAGTCAGTAAGGATCCAGGCGTTGGCGACCTTGTTGATCAGACCATGAGTCTTCTTCATTTTCCCGACAGGAATTGTTAGAAACTGACTGGGAGAAGCGACTTTCACGGCTGAGAGCCGATCAATTTTCTACGTATGGCCAGTGAATGCATGTACAAAAAAACTGTATCGGCTTTTCCGTTGTTGATTGCATTTTCAGTCGCCCAAGGAGCAGGGCATGTTGGCTTTACCAAAGACATTCTACCAGTCCTTCAACGACATTGTTTCGAATGTCATGGTCCTGATGTGCAAGAGGGCGGTCTACGTTTTGATGATCGAAATGAATTCCTCGCTGGTGGTTATTCAGGACCGGCAATAGTTTCTGGCAAGCTCCGTGAGAGTGAATTGCTTCGCAGAGTCTCACTCAATCGTTTGCATGACGATGCGATGCCTCCCGTTGGGCCAGGGCTTTCAGGCCGCGAAGTAAGCATACTTCGTCAATGGATACAACAAGGCGGTGAGCTGCCGGATACGATTCCACAGCAAAAGCACTGGGCGTATGTTCCTCCGGTTCGGCATGCTCCTCCAGCAGATTCCTCACAAGACGTGCGCGTCATTGATCCGACCATTGACGGTTGGATCGTAGCGGCACATAGGGATGAAGGTCTTCAGTTTGCTCCAGTAGCGAAAAAAAGTCAGTTGATCCGTCGTCTTTCATTCGATGTGACTGGCTTGCCACCAAGTGCAGAGGCTGTTGCAGCATTTGAGGCAGATGATCGCGATGACGCGTATGAAATGCTTGTTGACGAGCTACTCCAAAGTGATGAATTTGGCGTTCGATGGGCACGGATGTGGCTCGATCTTGCACGCTATGCAGATTCGCATGGGTTTCAACGGGATGACCTTCGAGATATGTGGGCGTATCGAGATTGGGTGGTGAATGCGTTGAATGACGATATGCCTTTTGACCGTTTTACAATTACACAAATTGCTGGTGATCTACTGCCCGAAGCAAATGAAGCAACACGGATTGCTACGGGCTTCCATCGGTGCGCTCCAACGAACGTAGAAGCGGGAACCGACCCGGAAGAGAGTCGAATTAATCAAGTTTTTGATCGCGTAAATACAACCGGTGCTGTGTGGTTGGGAGTCACACTTGAATGTGCTCAATGCCACGATCACAAATATGATCCATTTTCTCAAGAAGAATACTATCGCTTTGCAGCGTTTTTTAATTCAACAGAAGCTGAAGCGGAACGAGCGAATCCAAAAGTTCCATCTTCGATTAAGTTCATTGGCCCATCAATGAACTTAAGCCACGATCCTTGGGTTACGGAACGAAAGTCCATCAGCCAAAGTCTCAGTGATGCTCGGAAAGATGTGAAAAAGGTTAAGGGGGACAAAACAGAGAAGGATATCGTTCAAGATGAAAGTGAACAGCCTACTACCTGTGGTGGAGAGACGTTAGTCGATCAACAGGATCAGCCAGACGCTGATGTGCGCTTGAAGACGATGGAAAAGAAAGTCAGGCAATTACAAAATAAGCTGGCTGCAATTCCCCAAGCAATGACCCTTGTGATGAAAGAAAAGGCAAAGCCTCGTAAAACCTTTGTTTTCAACCGCGGTGACTTTACTGACCCTTCAAAGCAGGTTGAGGCGGGCACGCCGATTGTGCTTGGCGGAAGGACTGATGGTCCTGCGAACCGACTCGTACTTGCCCAATGGCTTGTGTCACAAGACAATCCGTTAACAGCCAGAGTGCTTGTCAATCGAGTCTGGTTTGAGATTTTTGGCCAAGGAATTGTCACCACACTCGAGGATTTCGGTGTTAAAGGTGAACGACCAACACATCCAGAATTGCTTGACAGTCTTGCAGTTGAATTCATGGAAGATGGATGGAGTCTCAAAAAACTGGTTCGTCGGATTGTAACCAGCAGAACGTATCGGCAGTCTTCAAGTGTGACTCCCGAGAAACGATTGCAAGATGTTCAAAATAAATGGTATGCGAGAGGGCCACGATTTCGTCTTGATGCAGAAGGCATTCGCGATAACGCTCTCGCTATTGCAGGGTTACTGAGTACTGCAAAAGGCGGTCCATCGATTCATCCACCACAGCCAGATGGGTTGTGGGTGAAGTTGGGTGGTCAGAAATACAACTACGAAGTGAGTCCGGGTGAGCAACAATATCGTCGTGGCATCTATGTTGTTCTCAAGCGGGGAAGCCCATACCCAAGCTTTGTGACTTTTGATGCAACTGAGCGCATGACGTGTGTAACGAGGCGATCTCGGTCCAATACACCACTTCAGTCACTGGTTCTATTAAACGACCCAGTGTACACCGAGGCTGCCTTTGCCTTCGGAAGACGTATTCTCTGTGAGTCACCAGATGATACTGATACATCACGTATTGGCTATGGATTCCGCATTGCAGTCAGCCGGCAGCCAACAGCAAGGGAAGTCAATCTTTTGCAAAAATTATTAAATTCAGAACGGAAAGTATTGGTCGCGAATCCAAAAAAAGTTGAAGCGATCATAAAAGATCATTCCGCAATCGATATACCAGGAAGCATGGATGTGAATGAACTTGCAGCATGGTATGTAATAGCAGCCACGCTTTTGAATCTTGACGAAACAATCACCAAAAACTGAGAGCATGGTAGGTCTTATGAGGCGGCCAAAGTTTGAACCAAGGATGAATTTTCTGGATGTTTCTCGCCGTCATTTTTTTCGGCAGGGTTTAGGGCTCTCAGCAGTTGGTTTATCGACATTGTTGGCAAGTGATTCTCCAGTGGCTCAAGGACAGAATGCAGGAAGCCTGTCCCGTAGTCATGCTCCTCACTTCAGCCCTCGTGCGAAGTCAGTGATCCATCTCCATATGGTTGGTGCTCCATCCCAGTTAGATATGCTCGATCCAAAGCCTGACCTGTCAGAGCGTCATGGTGAAAACTGTCCGGAAGCATTGCTCGATGGTTTAAAGCTGGCATTTATTGGTGACAGAAAAGTTCTCGCAGGTTCACCATTTCAATTCTCCAAGCAAGGTAATGTTGGGCTTGATGTAGTTGAACACCTTCCCTGTCTCGGGGGTGTTGCAGATGAGTTGTGTGTCGTACGCAGTCTGCACACTGATGAAATTAATCATGCTCCAGCCCAGATGTTTATGCATAGTGGCTTTGGGCGCGGTGGACGGCCTTCACTTGGCGCTTGGACGACTTATGGCTTAGGGAGTGAAAACGAGAATCTCCCAGCATACGTTGTATTGCTCTCTGGTCCTGCAGGGGGTGCTGGTTCACAGTTGTGGTCAAGTGGTTTTTTGCCAAGTGTTCACCAGGGTGTTCGTTTTCGCTCGAGTGGCGACCCAGTGCTCTATCTCAGCAATCCAGCTGGTCGATCTCGTGAAGATGGTCGGCGATTACTTGATACAGTCAACGGTCTTAATTCTTTGCGTCTTGCCGAAACTGAAGACCCAGAAATTGCGACACGAATCAGCCAGTACGAAATGGCGTTTCGAATGCAGGCAAGTGTTCCAGACCTGACTGATTTATCGACCGAGACTGCTGAGACGCTGGAACTTTATGGCGTGGAACCAGGGAAGCCATCATTTGCTGCCAACTGTCTCCTTGCCCGTCGGCTGATTGAACGCGGAGTTCGCTTTGTGCAGCTTTTTGATTCCGATTGGGATCATCATGGGAACCTCAAAATTCGATTACCTGCTAAATGCCGTGATGTAGATCAGGGCATGGCTGCGCTTGTAGCCGATTTGAGAAGACGAGGTTTACTTGATGAAACACTTGTGGTCTGGGGAGGTGAGTTTGGCCGCACACCGCTGGCCCAAGGAAATGCAGACACACCCACTACAAAAAAACGGGAACCGGGCCGTGATCATCATAAAGATGCCTTTACAATGTGGCTTGCTGGCGGTGGCACGAAGCCCGGCACAATCTATGGTGCAACGGATGAATTAGGGTTCTCAATTACCGAGAACCCTGTTCATGTGCATGATCTCAATGCGACCATACTTCAACTTCTCGGATTCGACCACACAAAACTCACGTTCCGTCATCAAGGTCGAGACTACCGACTCACCGATGTCCATGGTGATGTTGTCCAGGACATTCTTCTATGATCCTAGGTCAGATCATTTATGAAGCGGTCTGTATGACAAGTATTCGATTACACAGATGGTTTTATTTTGTCTGCATCATGCAACCGGATTTGAAGCGGATTTGTACAGATATGGATTCATTGCTGGATCGTTGTACATCTTCATCTGCCGGAAGACTCGTAAAGGACGTTTTCCGGAAAATATTTCTTGAAGCAGCCGGTCAAGGGCCGTGATGAGATGATCTCTTTGCTGATCAAGTATGACCATTTTCTGAGCAACTTTCTCACGGTGCTCCTGCGACGCATCGTCTCGTTCGAGTTGTTCACGCATGTGGTAGCGACGAAGTTCTAGAATCGATAGCCGATCTATTGCAGCACCTGGTGTTTCTGTAGCGGCTGGTGCATTTTCTTCGGCTGCGATACCACGATTTGCAAGTTCCTGAATGAGCCAGTCATCAACCTTTTCAATGGCATCGTTGCGAGCCTGGTTGTACTTATCAATCGCCCGCTTTACAGCAGCTATTTTTGTATCAGTGACGTCGGGAGATCTCGCAATATCTTCCTCGTGCCACAGGAGAAAATTGAACTGATGGAGGTCACAGACTTTGCCAGCAAGGCCATCTTCCGAATGCTGTGGCTCAACTTCGTGCCAATGAGCCACGAGTGTCTCAAGCACTGTATCAGTGGCGGAACCAATTTGAGGAAGTGTAAGTGATGGAAGGGCTGGTGATGAATCAGACACAATAAAACTCCAAAAGGTGATAAGAAATGGTTTTTAAGCGGCACTTTTTAGAACGAGGCAGAGGTTTGATCCACCAAAGCCAAATGAATTGCTTGCGGCCACATGAACTGGTAAAGAAATTGACTGATGTGGGACATGTCTAAGGCAACAGTTTTCATCAGGATCATCGAGGTTGATAGTTGGTGGGACCATGTTTCGTTCAATTGCAACGAGACATGCAAGTGCTTCAAAAGCGGCGGCCGCACTAATGAGATGTCCAGACATACTTTTTGTTGAACTGACAAATATTTCGGTAGCTGCAGTTCCAAAGGCATTGCGAATGGCTCCTGCCTCAGCAGCATCACCTACCGGAGTGCCAGCAGCATGCGCATTTATGTAATCAACATCTGCTGGTAACAGATTTGCATCGACAATCGCTTCAGTGATTGCACGAGATGCTTGGACTGGATCACTGCATGGTGTGACCATATGTGACGCATCACTCGACATGCCGATTCCGGCTAGTTCGCCATATATTTTGCATTGTCGATCCTCTGCGGCTCGCTGTCTTTCAAGTACGAAAAAGACACCGCCTTCGCCCATGACAAAACCATCACGATTCCGGTCAAATGGACGTGAAGCTTTTTGGGGATCGTCATCTCTCCGTGATAACGCTCGGAGGTTATGAAATGCAGCAAGTGCAGTTGGGCTGAGAACATCGCATCCACCAACAACACAGGCATCTACCAGTCCGTGTGTGAGCCAGGTTTTCCCAAGCGCAAGAGCATATCCACTCGATGCACAGGCTGCGGCAACAGTTGTTGCAGGGCCATTCACGCCGAGCATGTGAGCAACTCGGTGGACAAGTGATGGCTGGCGGCTTGCCTCAAAAACATCATGGCCATTGTCAAGAAAGTCACATTCCCAGCCCTTGAGTTGTTCTGCTCCAATGCCGGCAATGATTCCAACGCGTTTCTTTTGTTCGAGACTATCAACTTTTGGATTGATGCCGGCATCAGCAAGAGCGTGTGCGGCAGGTCCTATCATGAACTGCTCGATCCGTGAAGAATTTTCGAATTGCTCAGTGTGTATCAGACTATCGGTTTCTGTTGGTAGCAGTATTTCTTGTACGCTGGCAGCAGCATGTTTCTGGAGGCGGTTGAACGTGCCAGCATCGTACCAATCAATACCGGACCGACCAGCTTGTAACGCATCACCAATTTCAGTGAATGAATGCCCCAGTGGGGTCGAAGCACCGACTCCGGTAATGACAATACGAGAAGATTGTTCTAAGCCCATCAGGCAGCCTCCTTTTGGAGGATCGGTTTATTCGATCTCGATGAAAGCTGGTTCGATGACAGTGCTGAAATTTCGATTGCACACGTGTCTGTCATGGTAATCGTTGTGCAGTTCCCCTTCTCAAATTGTTCACAGAGTTCTTTCAGACGGCCATGTGCTGGGAGAGTATGAAGAGAGGAGATGTTTTTTACAGAAGAAACTTGAATATGTGGGTGGGTAGTATCGAGGGGTGCCATTTCAGGCTTGAGTACAAAAGTCATTCCACGACAGATGGGATCGTTTGTGAGAATGCCTGCCGCATCGAGACAGGGTTGCTGATCCCAGCCTGTGCAAACAAGCCATATGCGAGAAGATGGTGAAGTTTTTGCAAGCATGGGCGCAAGGGTCAGAGCCAGTAGAAAACCTTCAGCCGGTGCATGCGGTCCACCACCAACACCAAAGTTAGGGCCATGCATACCAAAACCAACGCTTGCAGTAGATGCAACTGAGTGGAGAGAACACTGCGGAACAATGTGTGGTCTAACTGCGACTGGTCCCTTATCTCGAAGACCAATCATAGTTCGTGCTGCAGATGGCTGACCACCTAAGCAGGTAGCTGCGATGACGGCGTCGTTGCGAATGTCACGGCTATCCTGTGTGTCAGCCGCCATGGCTTGAATGATCGAATGCATGCCGATGACGGTTTGCTCATCTGCGTGCCGAAGAAATCGTGGAGGGAGGGAGTGGCAGCCGTGGGAATGTTTCTCACGAGCGAGTGCGTCTATCTCAGAAAAATGAGCAGATGCCGTTGCGTACGACTCAATAAGACAAAGAGCGGAGAGATCAGCGGATGACGACAGTGAATTATTCATGCCAATACTTGCAAAAAAAAGGATTCAAGATTGACAGTTCAACTCATTTAGTAGGGTGTCTGCCATTGCCAGAACTTCTAAGCGGCACTTTTCCCTTCCTTGACAGCAATCTTCTCTTCCAGCGTGTCGAGTATTTGTCCAACATTCTGGATGTTGTCTAACAATTCAGTCTCAATCTGAATACCAAAGTGGCTCTCGATATGCAGAATAAGGCCCGCCATATCGAGTGAGTCGAGGCCAAGACCTTCATTCAGGGTTGTTGAATCTTCAAGAGCGTCGTAAGTTTCGCCGGTTTCTTTTTCGAGAAGATCGAGAACAATTGCCGACAACTGCGTGCGTTCCATGATCAAGCAGATCCTTAGGGTACAGGGGCTCAGTAATTGAGGATTGGTGCGCAGGCACCGCCTCTCACGGAATGCCAGAAGGTAGCGAATTTCTCGGGCGGAGCGAAGGGCAAAAATAGGGGCAATTGACTGAAGAAAGAGTCCATTGCACCGAAGAAAATAAGGTCTCCATCTTTCTCGTATCGCTACGAAGGCTCATTGGAGCAGAACAGTTCCCCCTCTTTTTTGAGCAGAAATCAACCCTATTCAAGATCGGCCAAGCACACGCGGCCCACGCTTATTCGTAATTTGGTGTTGGTGCTCGAAAATCGTCAAGCTTAATCGAACGGAACCACTCAATTGTCTTTATGAGCCCCTCCTCTAAAAGCACGGTTGGCTCCCAAGACAGCTTTTGCTTTGCAAGTGTGATATCCGGCCGCCGTCGTAAAGGATCATCTTTTGGAAGAGGCTTTTTGATGATCTTTGATTTTGAATCTGTAAGTTTGATGATTACTTCAGCAAGTTGAAGTATTGTGAATTCATGAGGATTACCAAGATTAACAGGGCCGATAAAGTCGTCAGGTCCATTCATCATTTTTATGATGCCATGAACGAGATCATCTCGGTAGCAAAAACTTCGTGTTTGTGATCCATCACCAAAGATAGTGATAGCGTCGTTGGTAATCGCTTGCCGAATGAAGTTTGAGACAACGCGACCATCGTACGGATGCATTCTTGGCCCATACGTATTAAAAATTCGTACAAGACGAATATTCACGTCATGCGCACGGTGGTAGTCCATAAACAAAGTCTCAGCAGCACGCTTCCCTTCGTCATAACACGCTCTGATACCAATTGGATTGACTGATCCTCGATAGCTTTCGGGCTGTGGGTGGACTTCTGGGTCTCCGTACACTTCACTTGTCGAGGCTTGGAGCACCTTCGATCGACACCTTTTTGCCATACCGAGGACATTCATCGCACCAGACACAGAGGTCTTCATGGTTTTGATGGGATTGTACTGATAGTGGCCAGGGGCTGCAGGACAGGCGAGGTTATAAATTTCATCAACTTCGAGCCACAGTGGATGAATAATATCATGCCTTACAAGTTCAAAATTTGAGCAATCGAGTAGATGAGCAATATTCCTTTTCTGACTGGTGAAGAAGTTATCAACACAAATAACATCGTGACCAGTCTCGACAAGGCATTCGCAAAGATGACTACCAAGGAAACCAGCACCACCAGTAATAAGTATGCGTTTGAGATGAGGCATGAAAAAAATGAAAAATTTTAAGTAAGATTGCTCTGTGGCATGGATATTCATGATACCCATTGATTGTTTTTGAAACACGCATCAAACACAATGCCAACCTATTGAAGAATGTTTTTGGCTGAAGAAGTCAGAATTTTGTTCTACTACAGTATCGGAAGGGAATTTCCTATGAATCAGTTGCCGTCAGCGATGAATCGCCGCAGTGCTTTAACAACCGTTGCTGGAGCAGCAATTGCAGCTACGTCGGCGGGTGCGAGTGGTTCAGTAGCGGCGTCTCAAGGCCACATCAAACAATCAATTGTTTCCTGGTGCTTTGGTGCCATGGGTGAAAAGTGGAGTATCGAGAAGCAGTGCCAAGTTGCGAATGAAATTGGCTGTGTGTCTATCGAACTTACTCAGCCAGATCATTGGCCAACGCTGAAGCAGCATGGCCTCACATGTGCGATAGCGCCTAATGGCATGCCTGGTGCGCCGTATGTCAAGGGATTTAATAATCCAAAATATCAGGATGAAGTAATTGCACGCACAACACAGATGATTGACAGTTGTGCGACAGCTGGCATTCCAGCAGTCATTGCCTTTACTGGGTTTAAGTGGCGTGATGCTGAAGATTCAACAAGTGGTGCTATGACTGATGAAGAAGCGTTCGATAATTGTGTCATCGGGCTGAAGAAAATAGCTGGACACGCAGAGAAACAGAACGTAGCAATTTGTCTCGAACACCTGAACACTCGTGATGATAGCCACCCGATGAAGGGGCATCCTGGCTATCAAGGCGATAACGTTGATGCCGTTGCCGATATGCTTCGGCGTGTAGGCTCTGATAATGTGAAATTACTTTTTGATATCTATCACGTCCAAATTATGAACGGTGATGTTATCCGTCGAATCGAAGAGTGCAAAGATATTATTGGTCATGTACACACTGCTGGAAATCCTGGACGAGGAGAATTGGACGAATCACAGGAAATTAACTACCCGCCGATCATGCAGAAACTGCTGGCCATTGGTTATAAGGGGTACGTGGGGCAGGAGTTTATACCAACGCGGGATCCATTTGTTGGCCTGCGGGAGGCGGTTAAGTTGTGCGATGTTTCTGTCTAGGTGGCTCAGTGTTCATGTTTTGAAGGAGAGGTTTTCATGACGATACGATTCTGGCAGCGATGCTTCCAGCAGGCTGTATGTCGACTACTGTCTTTTATCGTTTGTATGGGAATGTTCTCTCTTTTGAGTGCTGAACAAGTGATGGCCGCTAGTCCGTCTACCGAGAAAGAAAAGGTTAAGTCTGAGGTCGAAACTCCTCATTTGTCTCATGGCCGCCATCTCCATCGGCACGGAAACCCTCATAAGACAATGCAACCAAGTGCACAACGGTTTTTTACCACTCGTTCAAGTGAGATCGTTCTGCCGCTTCCTTCTGAAGAAGACGCGTTTACGTTTGCGGTGTTTGGAGATCGGACCGGGGGGCAACCAGAAGGTGTTGATGTGCTTGCAGACGCTGTTCGGGATATCAATCTCATTGAGCCGGATCTCGTTATGACAGTCGGTGATCTCATCAATGGATATAACCAAACGGCCGAATGGCTTATTCAGATGCGTGAGTTCAAGGCAATTATGAACCGTTTGCTATGCCCCTGGTTTCCAGTAGCGGGAAATCATGATGTGTATTGGCGGCCACTGAATGATCCGGAGATGCCAAAGTTTCAGCACCAAGAACATTACGAGATGCATTTTGGACCCTTGTGGTATTCATTCAAGCACAAGCAATGTGCATTCACCGTGATTTATTCAGATGAAGGAGATGAAGAAACCGGTGAAAAGAGTTTTTCGAAGCCACGCCTTCAGAAGATAAGTGACGAACAGCTTTCGTTCCTACGAGAATCTCTCGCACGCGGAAAGGACTGTAATCACCAATTTATTTTTCTTCACCATCCTCGATGGATTGGCGGCAATTATGGTGATGATTGGAAGAAACGTGTCCATCCTTTGCTTGTCGAGGCAGGCAATGTTACAGCTGTGTTTGCAGGTCATATCCATCACATGCGAAGTGATCCAAGTGATGGAATTGAATACATCGCGCTGGCTACCGTTGGTGGCGGTCAAAATGGAGTTGTTCCAGAAGCAGGGTATCTGCATCAGTATCACCTTGTTACTGTGCGAAAAGACCAGGTCGCTATGGCTGCATTTCCAGTAGGTCAGGCGATGGACGTACGGGAAATTACCTCAAGTCTTCAGGAAGAGACGGTTCAGTTGGCTCGGCTTCCAGTCGCTTTTAAAGGAGGCATACAGGTTTCGTCAGCCGCGCATGAAAAGCCGAGTACGAGTCATTTTTCTGTTTCGTTTTCAAATCCAACAAGTCGTCCTGTTGAGTACACCGTTTCCCTTGAGAGTGTCGATAATCGTTGGCGGTTTACGCCAGATCATACTCACGGTGTTTTGGATACAGGTAAGAGTTGTGAAGTAGATTTTCAGGCAGTGTATCGAGCAAACCAGTTTGAACGATCGTCAGAGATGGTACAGGTGAGACTCTCTCAAGACTACCTTGCGCCCGCAACGCGCTATAGCATTCCAGATGTGAAAAGGAACGTCCCGTTACTTTTTAGTGAGGAGGTGTCTTCTCAGGGTGCTGTGAATCGTGCACTCGCACTTGATGGTAGCGGTGACTGTGTATTGCTTGAATCGAATAAAGTCGCTCTTCCACAAGGACCTTTTACGGTTGAATGCTGGTTTAACGCTCGAGAGTTTGCAAATCGGGTTGGTCTTCTTGCCAAAACAGAGCAGAGTGAATACGGCATATTTGCTTCCCGTGGTCAACTCGATGCGAGTGTTTTTCTAGGAGGTTCATACAAAAATGTTCGACCTGATCTGAAACTTAAGACAGATCGGTGGTATCACGTCGCTATGGTCTACGAGGGAGATTCACTGACTTTATATGTTGACGGTAAGCCCGAGGGCCGGATTCCGACAAAGTTGGGGATGAAGCGAAAAGTGAACTGGCTACCATTCATCGTGGGTGCTGATCCAGATATTCGTGGTCGAACCAATTCATTTTTCAATGGTGAGATTGATGAAGTACGGATTTCAAAGGGTGCGCGATACAACAAGCCTTTTGAACCAAAGCGACGACTGACCTCCGATCAAAATACTGTGATTTTTCTTGACTGTGATCAAGCGGTTGGGCCATTTCTCATCGATCGTAGCTCACATGGTTATTACTTTCGACTCACTGGTGACGCACATCTGACTGAAGTTAAAGAGACAGCCAATCAATAGAAATTGATGATTCTCACCCAGGATGTGTGAGTACGATTCGGATATCGGCAACATTCGTTCCTGTTGGTCCAGTTTCAATAAGACCGCCAGCAGACTTGAGAATTTCATGTGAATCGCATCGTGACATAGCGTCTGCAATACCATTGGGTTGGCTAACGAGTGATTTAGCAACGTCTGCATCGATAAATCCACCCGCAGCAGAGGTTGGCCCGTCTTCACCATCAGTGCCAAAACTGGCAATGAGCGTATCAGTTGGCCACTCGTGTTTTTGATCAACCAGAATATCGTTAGCTGCAGCGACAACGGTATGTTGATTACGCCCGCCAACTCCATGATTGAGAGGCACATGCACAGTCGCCTCACCACCCTCCAGTAAAGCCTGGGGGCAGTTCTTGGTAGTACCTAGAGATACCATTGTGCGGAGTGAAGTCGCGAGACGACTCCCCACCGAATTTGCTGTCTGCGAGAGCGTGTTTGTAGTGGCAGAAAAAATTTCATAGCCGAGTGCAGATGAAGCAGCTGATGCAGCCTCGACCGCAAGTGCATTTGTTCCAAGAGTGAGGTGAGTAACTCGACAGCCTTTGGGAGTGACCCATTCGCCAGAATGTGTTTGAGAATGTGAGGCGACATCACATTCTTTTAAATATTCATAAGCAGCTTCTGAAATAAGATCGCGATCATATTGAGAGATGTTTGAATCAAGAAGAATTTTTTCAATAGCTGATGGCTCTACAATCCGTGGTATGCATGGACTGGATCCGATTACTTCCAATGAATTATCAAGCACATCTGAAAGAACAAGCACAATAAGTCTGCCCGCGGTGCAGGACTTTGCGAATCCCCCTGCTTTTACGTTACTTGTCATGCAGCGTATCGCATTCAAAGTTTGAATGTCGACGCCGGCATGTGAAAGATTTTTTGTGAGATGCACTAATGAATGAAGTGAAATATGTGCTCGTGGTGATTCAAGCAAAGCTGAAGCTCCACCGGTAATTAAAACAAATGCAAGATCTTCTTGCTTGAGTGTGCTTAGTTGATGAAGCATCTCATGAGTCGCTTGAACAACAGCATCGGTTGGCAGATTGTGAGCACGAGCCCGTGTTTCCCGAAGTTCGATATGATCGAGCTGAACTCCACATCCTTCCGGCACACTCACCAGTCCGTGCACATTATGCTTGTGAAGACGTTCTCTGCCTAGCATGTGCTCCAAGCCAGCAGCAAATCCTGCAGCAGCTTTCCCACCACCCACAATACAGATTTTTCCAGTTTCCTTAAGTTCTATTGTTTGATTGAGGTTTCCAGAGACAGGAGTGCCATCAAACGTAAGTACATCTTTTGACGATTCCAAAGCAAGACGCTCTGTGAGAAGGCGATATGGGTCAGTGGCAGATGTGATGGCTGAAACGATCGATAGTAGATGTTCTCGCTGGTGATAAAATTTATTCACAGTGGGAAATCCTGTTTATGCAATTCATCCTGTTTTTTTCTCAGGACGCCCGTGTCCGGTGTGAGTAGGAAGAGGAAACGAGAAACGGGAACAGGGTTGAGAACCATAGATAATTGAATATGGCGTATGTCTTAGTTCACGTATCACTATCGAAGACTTTATTACGTTGTTTGTAAAATGGATCAAGAGGATAGCAGCCACTCACCATTCCTTTTCGAGCTGATGTTGTGCAGTCACTGAACGTGCGACACACCTTCTTTCGAGACATGGGTCGCCCAGCGAGGACATCTGCTGGTAACTCAGGATAAGATAAGACCATGCGCCCGAGCCCAATGAAGTCGACCCATTTGCTCTGAACGACCTCCTGTGACACGTGTGGTAACCATTCTTGGAGATAGCTGTAACCGGAACCAATGAAGATAAGATTGGGGTGGCGTTGTTTTAATTCTGCGGTAGCCATGATTTGGCGGGATACTCCCACGAGGGGGTCTTCTGGTGGCTTGTAGCCATCACTTGGAGGAAACAAAGCTGGGCGTAGTATGTGTGGATTGTAGTAAGGGCTCCCGGCAGTCGTGCAGACCAATTTGATGCCGAGTGATTCTAAAAGTGAGAGAAACTTTGTCGGCTCATGAAGATCGATTCCTAGACCAGTAGAATCGGCACCAAATATCAATCTGGAATCACCGTTCTGCTCAGGGATGCCAACCCCATCCAGGCCCGGAGTGAATGGAAGAAAGTCAAATACGCTTACGCGAACACCAATCTCGAGAGAGGAGGTACGACTGCGGATGCCCTCCACGATTTCTCGGAGGAACCGCGTGCGATTTTCAAATGAGCCTCCGTATTTCCCTGGCCGGTCGAAACCACTGAGTAGTTCGTGGCCGAGGTACCCGTGGCAGTGCTTAATGTCAACAAATCGAAAGCCCGCTTGCTCAGCAAGGCATGCCGCACGTATGAAATCCTCGATAAGGACAGTTATTTCGTCATCACTGAACAGTGCGGAATCGTCAGTAATACCACAGCGAGAATCGAGCAACACATTTCGCTGCGCCGTTCGTGGTTGCATGCGATCATGAAAGTCTGGTTTTGCAAAGCGGCCTGAATGGGTTAGCTGTAATCCGATGACAAGATCTGCAGTGGTACCGAATTCAGTCTCATGCGTAGTGATGAGTTCTGCCCGTAGTGACTCAAGTTCTGACAGATTCTCACTGTTGATAACCATTTGGTTTGGATTTGCCCGGCCATCATGACGAACGGCCACCGCTTCACCACCCCAGATCAGTTTGGCACCACTGCGACCAAAATTTCGCCACCGACGCCGCGTGAGCTCTGTTGGTTTCCCATCAGCGGTTCCGTCCCATCCCTCCATCGGAAGAATACAGAATCTATTTCCGATTATAAAATCATGGACTTGAATGGATTGAGCGAGTGGTGATTTAGGACCACTTTCCACCAACTCAGCGCAAGGAAGTGGAAGTTCTAAATCGCTCAAATGACGCGTGAATGCTGCATGGGTCTTGAAGCTGGCAATGCGTGGAAAAGTCATTCGTTGAATTCCTCGAGAAGATCTCGCAGTTCACTAGCAATGGCAGATAGTACTTCAACATCAGTTTTCGGACGCCGAAGCGAATCAGGATGAGTTGCACTGCTTGCGATCCTGTTTCGGATCTTTAAGAACATGGCTGCCGAGTGCTTGTAGGCTGGGACGGGATGACGAAACGAAAAGGCTCCGAGATATTGAAGCACGTCATTCAACCGAAAGAAATGCGGGTCACCTGCAGCCCACATGGCGTCGCGTCGAGCGAACGCATCCGGAGCAAAAGCACTTAGACCAAGTAGATAGTCGCTTCCATACATGATCATGTCGATTGCCAAATCATTTCCCGTAAATACTTTGAAATCAGGGCGAACACGGTTTCGTAACTCGATTCGACGCCACTCAGGTTGTCGACGTAGTGACGAATGTTTGGCACCAATTGCGTTTGGGATTTGCATCAGTTGTTCATAGGTATCGAGTGAGTAGATCCTCCCAAAAGGCGCAAAAGCCTCACCAAGTTCAAAAAACAGAAATGGACCACAAGAAAGAGTGACTGATTCATATGCTGGGGCCACTTCATCTTCCTGCAGTTCGCTCAAGCCAAAAGACTGAAAGAGAATCGGTGTTCCTTTAGCGGATTCGACCTCTTCGATACCATGACGATACGCATCAGCATCGAACATCTGCCCTGGCGAATCACCTATGAAGACGCCAGCTACAAATTCAAGTCCAGATGTCACAGCATTGGTTCGCTGAAGAACTTCCAATCGTGTTGCTTCGTCGATTAGGCCGGCATATCCGGTATCCATATTTACCGCAGGGATCAGACCGGCAGCTACCGTGTCCTCAAGGTTTTGCTCGAAGCCAGCCCAATCAACCGAAGTGTCATTGTTATAAGGAAGAAGAATTGCAGAGATACCGGTGATTGTACGACGCGGCCGCAGGAGTATCTGGGGGTAGGGTTCTTCCTTCATCTGCTGAAACATTTCAAGTTGTACTCATTGGCGGACACATAGACATTCGGTTTTCGTAACGTCCAGCGTCACTATTCTTGTTGTCATTACAAAACGCTGAGAATAAATGCATATGCCTAATCAATCAGGTAAATCCCAATGCCGTGAACAAAGTAAGCCTAGAGGATGCAAGCAATGACACAATTGAGTGGTGCGGAGCATCGTGTAAAATTGTTTATGACAATAAGAACGTAAACGGCTGCTCGACCAAAAAATAAGTTATTCCCTCATCCCGTTACTCTCCAGGATGTTGTTTGGAAGACTGGTTTTTTGGGTCAAACTGTGACAAGTCAATGCCGTCCTTTGCTTCTTCCTCAAGTAGTTTGACTCGTAGTTCAAGTCGATCAATACGCCGCGTCATAAGAGCCGGTGATTCAGCTTGTGGTTGTTGGCGTTTAGGTTTGGGAACAACTGGATAGCCCAGCTGTCGTTGCAAAGCAGCAAAAAGATAAAGCGGGTCTTTGCCACGATTGGCCCAGGCAATACGGCCTTCTTTTTCACCAAATAGAACTGTATTTTTTTGTGTAGCCAAGCACTCCTCGTTCTGTGTGGCATCGTACGTGTGAAACGAAGCGCGACCCTTCTGGCGTCGTAGAAGTTCCTCACTTCGAATGTAAATCAGATCTGCGAGGTCCACTAAACCGACTTGACGCGATACCATTGTGATCCAATCGGTCCAGTCGGCATTAAAAATATCATCATCGGCTGTAGCGAGGAGTCCGCGCATGTAATCGAGCCGATTTCGTGAAAGACATTCGAACCGATAGAGAAACAGTCCCTCAGGAGTCCCCCCTTCTGCGAGATAGCGTGCTTCACGTTCCAGTATTACGAGCGCAGTACGAAGATCAAATCGTCCTTCCTCGTCTTCGGCCTCGGTTATGACAAAGGTTTGAAATGCTGTGAAATAATGGTTGAGTTGCCGCATTGCAGGTGCGATTGTTCCAGTAAGTTTTAAATCGCTTACCAGATAATCAATAGCGAGAGGTAGCTTTGTTGTCGCCAGTATTTCATGCCCCAAACTTTTAAGGGCTTCTTGCGTTGCAACACCGTGGAGCATCCGTTCGCCTAGCGTTCGGAACAGGTAGGACTGTTCGATATACTCTTCTCGTGCAAGCATGGTGTGGTCCATTTTTTTTGTAGGTGATTTAGGGCAGACTGAATGCTTGGACGATCTATAGTGAAGTTGTCAGAGCCATGTAACACAGGGAGCGTGGATGATTTATCCACTCAAGAGAACGCATGTCCGACCAGTTTAGTTCAATAGATGCTGCCATCAGAGCTTTTCGAGAAGGAAAGATCGTGATTGTGGTGGATGCTGAAGATCGTGAAAATGAGGGGGACTTTATTTGTGCCGCCGAGGACGCGACACCCGAGGCCATTAACTTCATGATTACCCATGGTCGGGGTCAGGTATGTATGTCGGTTTTACCAGATGTTGCGCGTCGACTTGAATTACCCATGATGGTGGAGTCGAACTCCACCCCGCTCGGTACTGCATTCACTATACCTGTCGATCACGTGTCTGCACGCACCGGCATCACTGCAGCGGAGCGGGCCGTAGCTGTTTCTTCCATTCTCAATCCTGAAAGTAGTCCTCAGGACTTTGTTCGTCCTGGACACCTGTTCCCCTTGATTGCGAAAGAGGGTGGGATTCTCAGGCGTGCAGGACACACCGAGGCAACGATTGACCTGGCACGTCTTTCTGGAAAACAGCCGTCCGGTGTCCTTTGTGAAATTCTAGATACGGACGGAAATCGAGCAGATCGCAATGCGCTGCAAGCACTGGCTAAGAAACACGGCCTTGAAATTATTTCGATCGAAGAATTGATTCGCTATCGACGAACAAGGGAAAAATTGGTGGAGCGAGTTGCCGAAGCGGAACTTCCGACAAAGTGGGGGAATTTTCGAATTATGGCATACAATGTTCGCTATGAGTCTCAGCAGCCGATTGTGTTCACTATGGGTGATCTTGAGACAGCGGACGCGCCACTCGTTCGACTTCATTCGTCATGCTTCACGGGCGACTTAATTGATAGTTTGCGATGTGACTGTGGTGATCAACTTCATATGGCCTTGAAAATGATTAGTGCTGAAGGAGTTGGTGCGGTTGTATATCTTCCGCAGGAAGGTCGTGGGATAGGTCTGGTTGAAAAAATTCGTGCTTATGGTTTGCAAGATGAAGGACTTGATACAGTTGAAGCAAATCATGCTCTAGGGTTTGCAGCAGACTCTCGTGATTACGGGATCGGCATTCAGTTGCTCAAAGATGTTGGGCTGTCGAAAGTTCGGCTTTTGACGAACAACCCAAAAAAGACAGATGCCTTTATTTATGGTGGGTTCGACCTCAAAGTTGTTGATCAAGTGCCAATCCAGCCCCCACCAAATCAATACAATGAGCGATACCTCGCTACAAAACGTGAGAAACTAGGTCATAACTTGCCCGGGCGATGAATGGCTTGAGTGGACGTTGACCCACCCTCGCTCTCCCCCGTAGCATCGTCATTTCAGACAAGACGAATCTTAAGCAAAGGTTTCGTAAGGAGAAGTCGGATGCAAGAAGTGGTTGGCTGTGAATCCACCGTGTCACGAGGCAATATATTGCTGGTGATGTATTGTACCCTTCTGCTGTGTTTTGTTTGCGTTGGTTGCGGTGGTTCTAAGTCAGTTCAGCAGACGCCACCCTCGGAATTAACAGCATCAGTGGAAGCGAGAAAAGAACCACTTCCGGTGACTGAGCCGCAGCCGTTAGATTCTTTTGATGTGCCAAAACTTTCTGATCTTGATGAAGAGGCCAACTGGATTGATAGGGCGGTTCGTGATGGCCTTGTTCTTTTACGTGAATCGCAGTCGAAAGAAAAAGTGCTTGGTTCAGTAGAAAGTGCACTCGCAATTTCTAACAACTCGCCGGATTCAAATGATTTAATTCTTTCTGCACTTGGTAGGCTTCCAGAAGATGGTGAAGCAGACTATTCAGCTCGTATCGATCGCCATGTTGGTGGTGACCTTGGTAGCACAAACCCAATTATGATCAGTACGTCTGCTGAGTTTGACATTCTTGGGCTTACAGGGTTTGGGTTGTTTTCGTTCGGTCGCGATCTTGAGCCATTCGCTACTAGCGAAACAGTTAAGACATGGCAGACAAGTACAGACAGAATGCTTGATAAGGTCGTTCTTCGTGACGATCTTGTTTGGAGTGATGGGCAGCCAATTACCGCTCACGATATTGCTTTTACGTTCAAGGTCATCATGGATCCACGAGTGCCGGTCCCGGCCGTCCGCAGTGGTACCGATCAGCTTCGATGGGTTGAGGCATACGACGACCAAACCCTTGTTTTCTTTCACAAAGAAGCACTTGCAACAAATGTCTGGAACATTAATTTCCCTGTGCTTCCAAAGCATATCTATGAAAAGACATGGGAAGCCGACCCGACTTTAAAAGACTCTGCAGAGCATGTTCAATTAGAGCAATCGCCAGTTTGTGGTGGTCCTTATGAAATTGTTGAGAGGAAACGAGGGCAGCAGATCGTCTTACGGCGTCGGGAGAACTGGTCGTCTATTCAGGGCAAGCAGGTTCGCGAGCGACCATATTTCAAGGAAGTGCGTTTTCGAATTATCGAAGACCCGAACACAACACTTTTGGCACTCAAAAAAGGTGAGATTCACGAGATGATCTTACAGCCTGAACAGTGGACAACGCAGACTGTCGGTAGAGAATTTTATGAACGTAATACAAAAGCAACAGCTCCAGAGTGGGTGAGTTTTCATTTCGGTTGGAATATAGAAACAATATTTTTTCGTGATCGACGTGTGCGAAGAGCAATGAGTTACACCTTTGATCATGATGAGATGCTCGAGGAACTTTGTTACAGCCTCTACGATCCTTGCGCAGGAATTTTCTATCCAGGTGCATGGATGGCATCGACGAAAAAACTCGATCCCTAT
>Ga0209631_10001492_pt1 | contig 29899 bp, 34 predicted proteins | sample COG_08_FD_184752 | JGI IMG/M metagenome (GOLD analysis project Ga0209631, IMG submission 184752) | Pelagic Microbial community sample from North Sea - COGITO 998_met_08 (SPAdes) (version 2) | ecosystem: Environmental > Aquatic > Marine > Neritic zone/Coastal water | place: Helgoland, sampling... | reverse complement strand
TACTAATTATTGGTGTACTTATACGGAGTTGTCATAATGGCTGTTAACTTATTAACATTAAATGCTGCTAGTAATACAATCTATGCTTGGAGAAAGCGATATGATATGACTACTACTTCAACTTCTGTTATGACTTTTGCGAATTCTACAACACAAATAATAGAATCGATTATAGTAGCTTGGGATAATGGGACCCTCAATAATTTTCCCAGTGCTTCTGATCATTTTTCAGTAAGGTTAAACTCTCCTAGTGGAAATAGATATTTAGCATTTCAACAACCATTATTTAAATTTGATAGTGTGCAATTAGTGTATAAAGGAGCTCCAATATATGTAGGAAACGGTGAAATAACGTCGATATCAGCCTTGGCGTCTTCTTCAAACTATAGAATGTTTATTAACGGATTAAAGATAACATAGATGTCATATAATATATTAAATCTCACAAAAATTGAGCCATTTTTAAAATCTGGCGTTTTATCATCAACTAACACTACACTCTATCAGACATCCGTAGCTGATGGATTAATTAGAATTACTGATTTAGAATTTTTTAATGTAACTACTTCTATTACTGCTACAATTTCTGTTAAAGCTTGGACAAATACTACAAGCAATATTACTGAAATTTATTTAGATAATTTTCCATTACAACCCGGCAATACTATTTTAGTAGCTGATGCGTCTTGTCCTATATGGTTAGGTCCTCATGCTGCTCATGAGGGGTCGGCTGGAGCTCATGGGCTTTATATTACTACGTCAGTAACCGCATCACCAAGCGGTATAAGATATATAATTAGTGGAGAGGAGTTTGCATAATGGCTGTTAATTATTTAAACATGACAAACGTATATACTTTTTCATTTACTGCCACAGGCGCGTCTTCCGCAGCTGATGACACTTGGAATGAATTAATTGATTTTGGTGAAGCTTTAGGAAGCACTAGTAGTACAAGTAATGATGCAATAAGAATAGTAAATTTAACAGTAACGGGCATGGGATCTTCAGCATATAACGACCAAGGCGCGGTTGAAGGAAGTCATCCACCTTATTATCCTTCATTAGGATTTAGAATACAGCAACAAAATTATGGCGGCGCCCTTGCATGGGATTATGTTTGGAGTAGAGAAGATAATAATACACTCCAAATAGGTGGTATTAGAGGTGTTACTATTATAGACGCTGAAAATCCAGTTACTTTTCCAAACACAAAAGATTGGCGTTTAGATTGGAGATATTCAACAGAACCAACAAGTGGGCAATGGGAATATCGTCCAAGCATAATTTGTTCTTTTCAAAGGTTAATGACATCATGAGTAAAAGATTTAATTTCGGTGGATTATTAAGATCTATAAGAGTTACGGGACCTGCAGGATTTGGTTTTGCTGTAGGAGGTTATTTAGGACAAAGAGATCCTGGAATATATTCACTCAGAGCTTTAGTAGGATTACATAAAGATTGGACACCTCCATCCGCAGCCCCCCCTTTTAGTTTTTATCTTTCATCAGCGGGCGGCGCTTCAAACACAACATTATTGCAGTCTGGACCAACTAGTTCTCAAATAACTAGTCAAACTGTTCCTAATGGAACACTTACTGGAGATTTTGGATATCAGGAATACGAAATTCCTTCAGATGGAAATTATCGATTTACTTTAGAAGGTGCTAGAGGTGGCGTTTCAACAGCAACAATTAACTCCAGGGGTCCGATTAATGGATGGAATCATTTTACTCCCCCAAGCAATAGCCAAAGAAGATGTGCTAGAGGAGCAAAAGTTGTTGGGGTATATACATTATCAGCTGGGGATGTTATCACTGTTGTTGTTGGCCAACAAGGAGCAGATGATCCTAGCAATGGTCAAAATCCAAGTGGTGGAGGAGGTACTTATGTTACTTTAGGTACAAGAGCAAATGTTGAAGCAAGCAGTGATACTTTATTATTTGCTGCTGGAGGTGCTGGTGGTTATGCCGGTGATGGAGGAACAGATAATTATACAGCTGGTGAAGGGCAAGCAACCACCACAAACCCCTTCACCAATAGCGGAGGTCAAGGAACTGCAGGTAATGGCGCAGCTTCATCAACTTCAGCCAATAATTCTGGTGGTGGCGGTGGATATTTAACTAATAGTGGCAATGGCGCAGGAAATAATTTTACTAATACCGAACTCACTGGCACGACCGCATATGGATTTAGAAACGGATCGCATGGCGCAGAACATACTAGTGGCACCAATGATCAAGGCGGATTTGGTGGTGGAGGTGCAGGGTCAGCTCAAACAGGTACTGATGATGATAAAGGTGGTGGCGGTGGATATTCAGGTGGCGCCTATGCGTTTGATGCATTTTCTTTTGGAGGAGGCGGGGGATCTTTTGCAAACGCTGGAGCAACCTCGACCGCTTTAAGTAGAGGCGGCGCGCAATATAATAACGGCGCTACTGGTGTTGCTGAAGGAAACGGAAGTGTTTTTATAGAATATGGTTTTTAGGAGAAGAAAATGGTACAAAATCCTTTAGGTCAACATTTTGGAAATGAAAGCTTAAGAAATCTTAATCACGATAGTGATTATGATGCACTTTATGGATTTAATTATTCTAGAGCGTTTGTTCATGGCGGTACTTTTGATGCTGATTATATTCAAGAATGGCTTTACAATGGAGATTCAGATAATTATCAAGGTCCAGTTGCTCCGGCTGGGCAATCCCAAATTACTGTTACTGGGACAACTTTATTTACAGTACCATCTGGCGTAAATTCAGTTTCTGCTGTATGCGTAGGAGGTGGGGGAGGTGCTGCTGGTACCGGTAGTAACCGTGGTGGTTCAGGTGGCGGCGGCGGCGGTCTAGCTTGGGCAACTATTCCAGTTACGCCGGGCGAGGTTTTAACTGTCGAAGTTGGACGGGGCGGCGATGGTACAAGTTCCAGCTCCACGGGCAATCCCGGAGTTGCGTCTTCAATTGGACAAGGCGGTACTATTGTATTACAAGGTGGTGGCGGCGGCGGTGGACTAACTGCGTTAAGCAGCGGCACAAATCAAGCAGGAAGATTTGGCGCGGGCGGTGTTTCGTCGGGAACTTTGCGACAAGGTGGTGGCTCTGGCGGCCGAGGTGGATTAGCTTCATATAATAATGCTGGAGGTGCCGGTGGTGGTGCTGGTGGCTATTCTGGAAATGGTGGGGCTGGTGCATACTCAAATAGCAACACCGGTGGATCAGCAGGATCTGGCGGTGGTGGCTCTGGTGGTACTTGCATAAGCTCAGCTTGCGGCGGCGGTGGTGGCGTTGGTATTTTGGGTGAAGGAGCATCGGGCGGGTTACCTGGCTCCGGGCAGGGAGGCAATGGTGGATCTGGCGGCGCGAATGGTTCTGTAGGAAATTCAAATTCTAACGGCGGATTATATGGCGGCGGCGGTGGTGCCGATGACGATGATTACACTGGTTTTGGCGGAGACGGAGCTGATGGGGCTGTTAGAATCATTTGGGGAGCTGATAGAGCGTATCCTGCAACTAACACCGGAAACGTATAATAAATAGTTTTAAATAAGGTTTTATATTATGAAAATTGCATTTATCGATCCTTTAGGTTTAGTGTATGATGGTGAAACACTTAGTAAACGTGGACTAGGTGGATCTGAATATGCTGTAGTAATGATGGCAAAAGAACTTCAAAAAATTGGATTTGAAGTTACTGTGTTTAATAATTGTAATGATGAAACTTCTTCATCTGGAATCTATGACAATGTACGATACGTTGATCATAGTGAAGCAGATTTTAGTGAAAGATTTGATATCACTATAGTTTCTAGAACAACAATTCCATTTCTTGAGCCTCAAAGATACCATGATATGGTTATGAATTCGAAGTATAGAGTTATGTGGTTACACGACACTTTTGCTTGGGGTGATGAATCTATTCCAAATTTGCTAGAAACTGGAGTAATACACCAATTATTTACTTTATCTGATTTTCATACAGTTTACACAACAACCAGTGATCATTTTAATATTAAAAGAATGTTTGAAGTGATGAAACCTTATATCTTTCAAACTAGAAACGGTGCGACCAAACATATAGATGAAATAGATTTATCTAAAAAAGATAAAAATCATTTTGTGTATGCATCTGCTGTTACTAAAGGGCTTAATCCATTATTGCAATTAATTTGGCCTGAAGTAAAGAAAAAAATACCTGAAGCTAAATTGACAATAATAGGTGGGTTTTATAAATTTTCAGATAAAGCTGAGCCTGATAAACAAGAACAGGATTTAATTCGTTATCAGAAAGAATTTGAAAATAGCGATTTAGATGTATCTTTTACTGGGGTAATTTCACAAAAAAAGGTAGCAGAAATTCTAGCTAATGCTACTTTTATGTTATATCCAACTGAATATCCTGAAACATTTGGTATATCAACTTTAGAATCTCTTTTATATAAGACACCGGTCATTACAAATAATTTTGGTGCTTTAGAAGAAACCGCTATTGATTTAGCATGTTATAAAACTGATTATCCAATAGTTCCAAATGGATTATTTCCTTACATAAATGCAGAAGAACAATCTAAAAAATTTATAGATTTAGTATTAGACGCTTATCATAATGATTATTTACTTATGCAAAAACAAAATTATTGTGATGTAGTAAACGACATTTATTCATGGTCTACTATAGCATTACAATGGAAACAACACTTTTATAGAAAAGTTGAAGAATATTTACCAAAAACTGATTTTAAAAAAGTTAATAAAATTAACCGAGATGTAGCAAGAATTTACGGAAGAAAGTTTGTAAATGAAGATGATTTAATCGTACATCCTAAAATTGGAATTGAAAGAAGAATAATAATAGTTTCACCATTTAGAAACGCTAATGATTATGTTTATACACATTGCAGGTCAATTGAACAGCAAGACTATAATAATTATATTCATGTATTAGTAGATGATGCATCAGACGATACACCTATTATAATGGAAAATAAAAATAGGTGCGTAATAAGAAATTCTAAAAGAGAAGGGTGTATTGCAAATCAATTAAAAGCAATTAAAAAGTTTGTTAAAAAAGATGACATTGTTATGTTTTTAGATGGTGACGACTTTTTAGTTAGTAATAATACTTTATTCGATTATTATAACAGATTATACGATGAAGGATACGAATTCACATATGGATCTATGTGGAGTTTAGCAGATGAAATTCCATTAGTTGCTCAAGATTATCCTAAAAAAGTAAAAGAAAATAAAACTTACAGGGAACATCTATTTAACTGGAAAATACCTTATACTCATTTAAGAACTGTTAAAGGTGAATACTGTTTAGATTTAAATGAAGAAGTTTTTAAAGAAGATGGAAATTTTTTAATGAGTGGTATGGATAATCCACTATTTTATGAACTAATAGAAAAAATTCCCCACGAAAAAATTAAAGCAGTAAAAGAAATAGTTTGTTATTATAATGATGTAAATCCTCTAAACGATTATAAAGTGAATACAATAGAACAAAATAAAAATGCTTCTGTTTCATATAAAAAGGAATTTGATTTGAAAAGAATACTGATTGCAGTACCAACAAATAAAAATATTGAATCTGATACTTTTAAATCTATATATGATTTAAGAGTTCCAAATGGATACGAAACTCAATTAGAATTTTTCTATGGTTATCAAGTAGATCAAATAAGAAACTTAATAGCTGAATGGGGTAAACACTATGATTTTGTATTACACGTAGATTCAGATATAATATTACCAAATGACACATTAGAAAAATTAATATCATATGACAAAGATGTTGTTTCTGGTGTATATGTTCAAAGAAACGAAAACAACACACCTGAAATATTTTTAGATAATCCACATACTGGAGGCTTAGATCACGCAGTACTCGCCGCGTTGCCACATGGTTTAGTTCAAGTTGGTGGGTGTGGATTTGGTTGCGTTTTAGTTAAAGGTGAGGTTTATAAAACATTAGAATATCCTCATTTCTTATATAAGCCTGCGATAGATCATAAAAACACTATATCAGAAGATACTTATTTTTGTCAAAAGGCTCGTGCGAATGGATTTGAAGTTTGGGCAGATACAAGTTTAATGTGTGATCATATTGGACAAAGAGTTTTTAGACCAACAAAATCTTATAAATAGTCATAAGATACTTTTAAGCGGAGAAAACTATGGCCAGTCCTGCAAGTAGAAATGATTTAATTGATTATTCTTTAAGGAAATTGGGTGATCCTGTTATTGAAATTAATGTAGATGTAGATCAAATAGAAGATCGCGTTGATGAAGCTATTCAATATTATCAAGAATTTCATTCAGACGCCACATTTAAAACATATTTAAAACATCAAGTTACTGCATCTGATGTTACTAATGAGTATATTCCAATCTCTGCAGATATACTTTATGTACAAAGACTTTTTCCTCTTTCAAGCTCATTTAATAACTCAATGAATTTTTTTGATATTAAATATCAAATGATGTTAAATGACATAGCAGATTTGCAAAACTGGGCTGGTGATTTAGCTTATTATGAACAAATGCAACAATACTTATCTTTATTAGATATGAAATTAAATGGTGCGCCTATAGTTAATTTTGCTAGAAGACAAAACAGGCTTTATATTCATGGAGATTTTGCAGATAAAGATATAAAAGAAGGTGATTATATTGTAGCTGAAGTTTATCAAACTGTAGATCCTGATACCCATACTTCAGTTTATAATGATATGTGGCTGAAAAAATATACCACTGCATTAATAAAAAGACAATGGGGTGCTAACCTTATTAAGTTTGAAGGAATGCAACTTCCAGGCGGCGTAACAATGAATGGAAGACAAATTTTTGAAGATGCTATAACAGAAATAGAATCGCTTGAAGAAAAAATTAGATTAGAACACGAACTCCCTCCAGCATTTTTTGTAGGTTAATATGAGAAATCCATACTTCACTGACGGTAAACGTTCAGAACAAAATTTATATGAAGATATTGTCATAGAATCTTTAAAAATTTATGGCCAAGATTTATATTATTTACCTAGAGATACTGTAGCAGAAGACAGAATACTTGGTGATGAAGTTCCAGCGAGATTCAATTCAAATTACAAAATTGAAATGTATATTGAGAATGTTGAAGGTTTTGATGGAGAAGGCGACTTATTTACTAGGTTTGGTGTTGAAATTAGAGATGAGGCTACATTCATAGTTTCAAGAAGAAGATGGACGCAAACAGTAGGCAGAGTTGATAATGAAATAAATTCAGTGAGACCTTTAGAAGGTGATTTAATCTATCTTCCCCTGTCTCGTTCATTATTTCAAATTATGCATGTAGAACATGAACAACCTTTTTATCAACTAAGTAATTTACCAGTTTATAAATTAAGAGCTCAACTATTTGAATATAATGATGAAGATTTAGATACCGGCGTAGTAGATGTAGATAATATAGAAACTAAATATGCATATACTTACACATTAACAGTTTCAGATAATATTGCTGATGATGAAGATTTTGAAGCAGGAGATGTGTTTAGACAAACATTACCATCTACTACAATGAGTGGAGAGCTAGCAACATGGGACTTTGTTAATAATAAAATATCACTAGTTCATGCAGGTGCGGCAGATGGACTCTATCATGAATTTATTCCTGGAAGTATTGTTAACACAAGAACAAACACAACTTATACTATAACTACTATAGCAGAAGATAATAAGATTTCTAATAATGAACAAAACGATGATTTCCAAACTACATTCACAGACTTCTTAGACTTCAGCGAATCAAACCCATTTGGAGATCCTAGCTAATGTTTAGTTATTTTTATCATCAAAAATTAAGAAAAAGTGTTGCTATTTTTGGATCATTGTTTAATAGTATATATGTTCTAAGAAAAAATAGTAGCGGTGGAACAATAAGTCAAGTTAAAGTTCCTTTATCCTATGCGCCGAAAAATAAATATTTAGAAAGAATTAGAGAGAATCCTAATTTAGACACTGATACTACTTTAGCTTTAAAACTTCCTAGAATGTCTTTTGAAATAACATCATTTCAATATGATGCAGAAAGAAGACTGCCTAAGTTAAATAACTTTATGAGATATACTGATGAATTAAATGGAAATAAGGCAGAAAGATTTTTTACTCCAGCACCATATTTAATTAATTTTCAATTAAACGTGTATACTAAAACACAAGATGATGCTTTACAAATTGTAGAACAAATTTTACCATATTTCAATCCACAGTATACTATTACTGTAAAACCTTTTGAAAGTTTTCAAGATATAAAAGAAGACATTCCTATTACTATAATGTCAACATCATTTAGTGATGATTTTGAAGGAGCATTAGAAGCTAGAAGAACAATTATTTACACTTTAGATTTTGAAATGAGAGTAGCATTTTATGGTCCTATTGACGATTTAAATATAATTAGATCAGCTACTTCAGAAGTTGATTTAATTAAAGATGACTCTAATGCTAAAGCCGCAACTATTATTGTAGAACCTAACCCTATTGATTTAGATCCTTATGATGTAAGTGCAGATAGTGATTATGGTTTTAGCACTACAATTACTGAAGTGGGCGGTGTAGGGTAAAGGGATGAATGATTCAGATAATGCGAAAAATGATTTTGAATTTACTAGACAAGTATATCACGATCTAATTAATAAACAATCATCAGCTATTGAAGATATGATGGAAGTTGCTAGGAATACTGAACATCCTAGAGCATTCGAAGTTTTATCTCAAATGATAAAACATGGAGCTGATATAAATGGCGATCTATTAGCAATGCATAAAAAGAAAAAAGAGCATTTTAAAGTAGATGATAAAAATCAAATAGGTCAAACAACAAACAATCTTTTTGTAGGATCAACAACAGATTTACAAAGATTACTAAAAGATGCTAAGAAAGTGAAAGAACCGGATAATGTCATTGATATCACCGATAGATTTACAGAAGAATGATCAGCATTACTTAGGAAATCCTAATGTAAAAAAAGATGGTATAGTTCAAAACTGGTCAGAAGATCAAATAAAAGAATATACCATATGTATGGATGATCCAATTTACTTTGCTAGAAAATATTGTAAAGTTATATCTCTTGATAGAGGTCTAGTTCCTTTTGATTTATATCCATATCAAGAAGAAATGTTCGAGAAATTTAATGAAAATAGATTTAGTATTGTTTTAGCATGCCGCCAGTCAGGTAAATCTATTTCTTCTGTCGCCTATTTGCTGTGGTATGCTATTTTTAATTCAGAAAAAACAATTGCTATTCTTGCTAATAAAGGCGCGACATCACGAGAGATGTTGGCTAGAATCACTCTAATGCTCGAGAATCTTCCTTTCTTCTTACAGCCTGGGTGTAAAGCATTAAATAAAGGTTCAATTGAATTTTCAAATAATTCTAGAATAGTAGCTGCTGCTACCTCTGGCTCATCTATTCGTGGTATGTCAGTTTCTTTACTATATCTTGACGAATTTGCATTTGTTGAAAATGACGCAACCTTTTACACATCAACATATCCAGTTATCTCATCTGGTATTAACACTAAAGTTATTATTACATCTACTGCAAATGGTATTGGTAATGTGTTCCATAAAATATGGGAAGGCGCTGAACAAGGAACAAATGAATATAAGTCTTTTAGAGTAGATTGGTGGGATGTACCAGGCCGTGATCAGGTATGGAAAGAACAAACAATTGCTAACACATCTCAAATTCAGTTTGATCAAGAATTTGGGAATACTTTCTTTGGCACTGGTGATACTCTAATTAATGCCGACACGCTATTAAAATTGAGAAGAAAAGAACCTATAATGGTTACACCAGAAGGTGTAAAAATATATGAAGAAACCAAAAAAACACATGACTATGTAATAATGGTAGATGTTGCGAAGGGAAGAGGACAGGACTTTAGTACATTTAACGTAATCGACATTAGCGTGAGGCCGTTTCAACAGGTTGCTGTATATCGCAATAATCTTATTTCTCCATTACTCTTCCCAAATATTATTTATAAGTATGCGAATTCTTATAATGAAGCACTAATTGTTGTTGAATCTAATGATGTAGGAGTGGTCGTGTGTAATGGTCTATATCACGATTTAGAGTATGAAAATATGTTTGTGGAATCTACTATAAAAGCAGATTCTATTGGTGTTAATATGAATAGAAAAGTCAAAAGAATTGGATGTTCATCATTTAAAGATTTATTAGAAGAAAATAAATTAGATATTGTAGATGAAGATACTATCTTAGAAGTATCAACTTTTATTTCAAAGGGTCAAAGCTTTGAAGCATCTGATGGTAATCATGATGATTTAGTAATGAATTTAGTTTTATTTGGTTATTTTGTTGGCACTAGTTATTTTGGAGAAGTCACTGATATTAATATAAAGAAACTAATGTTTGAACAAAGAATGAGAGAAATAGAAGATAATATGGTACCATTTGGTTTTTATGATAATGGAATTGTCGAAGAAGCTGAGCCTTGGAAACCTGATGATCCTTGGCAAATTAAAGAAGATCCGTGGGATATTTAATTTTTATAAATAGTATTAATTGAACATTCGTATTATGTTAAGAACTTATAATTAAAAAAAATGGAAAAGGAAGAGACATATGGCATTCAATCCATCAGCGTCTCCAGCAGTCACGACAAGAGAAGTCGACCTAACTAATGTTGTTCCGGGGATTACTTCCCCTATTGGCGCATATGTAGGTGATTTCAATTGGGGTCCAGTTAGAGCCCCAATTCTCGTAAGTGATGAAGGAGTCCTAGTACAAAAATTTGGTGCCCCTGAAGCAACTAATTCCGTAGACTTCCACTCAGCCGCATATTACTTGAGGTACTCTTCAGATTTATATGTGGTCAGAGAAGCTACGGATTCAGCAGTTAATGCTGTAGATGCAGGGAGCGCCCGACAAATTAGAAATGAGGCACATTTTGATATAAGCGAGTCAGGCTTAGATTCAGATGGTGTTAGCCTCGCAGCTCGTTATCCAGGTACACTTGGTAACAGCTTAAAAGTTATTACAGCCGGACCAAACAATTTTACAAGTCAATTTGATTCAGCACAGCAAAATCAATTTGATGCGGCGCCGGACAGTAATGAAGTTCATGTTTTGGTTATTGACGAAGACGGTGATATCACTGGTACCGCTGGTGAAGTGTTAGAAACATGGCAGTTCTTGTCAACTGTTTCTGGTGCAAAAACAGCAGATGGTACTGATAATTACGCGCCTAATGTTATCAACAATGGATCAAATTGGGTCTATGCGGTTGGATCATTAGGAGACAGTGTTTCTGCTAGCCTTAGTTCTGGTGCTCAATCAGGAACTCTTAGCACTAGTCAATATGCGACAGGATTTGATTTATTTGAAGATATCGACACTACTACAGTTGATTTCTTAATCGCTCCTAGCATGTCAGCTGCTGCAAGTCATAGAACAGTAGTAAATGATCTGGTTTCCATTGCACAAGATGGTAGACAAGATTGTATGGTGGTAGCATCGCCAAATAGAGCAGCCGTTGTAAATAATAGCGGTGCGGAAGTAACTGATACAACTGCAGCACTAACTGGTTTAACAAGATCTTCATACTTAGCGGTAGATAATAACTTCCTAAAAGTATATGATAAATATAACGACCAATACATCTTTATTCCTGCTGCATCTTCAACAGCAGGTATTATGGCATCAACGGCTGTTAACGCAGCACCTTGGTTCTCACCAGCAGGATCAAGAAGAGGCCAATATTTAGGTGTAACATCACTAGCATACAGTGCTAATAAAACAGAGCGAGACACTCTATATAAAGCGGGTATTAATCCTGTAGCAAACATTCCTGGTGAAGGAATATTGTTATATGGTGACAAAACTCATTTATCTAGACCTTCTGCATTTGATAGAATCAATGTCCGTAGATTGTTCTTAGTTATTGAACGATCAATCGCGGCAGCAGCAAAGAATGTCTTGTTTGAATTTAATGACGAATTCACAAGAGCTGAGTTCGTAAGTATTGTTGAACCATTCTTGAGAGAAATTCAAGGTGGAAGAGGCATCACAGACTTTAGAGTCGTATGTGATGAAACTAACAATACTGCCGCTGTAATTGACAGAAACGAATTTATTTCGAACCTTTTCATTAAACCAGCACGTTCTATCAACTTCGTCACTCTTAATTTTGTGGCAGCTAGAACAGGTGTTGAGTTTGAAGAAATCGTCGGTACAGTGTAGGGAGATTGAAAAATGGCAATTCTTAGAATAGAAGATTTTAAATCTCAACTTAAAGGTGGCGGCGCTCGCCCTAATCTGTTTCAATGTATTATTACATATCCACCAGCAGTTCAAGCTGAAGGTGATATAGTAAAAACTGCGTTCATGGCAAAAGCAGCACAATTGCCGGCATCTACGATGTCATCAATTCCTGTTGGATTCCGTGGCAGACAATTACAAATTGCGGGAGACAGAACCTTTGAACCTTGGACAGTAACAATTATTAATGATACTGATTTTACTGTACGAAACTCAATGGAACGTTGGATGAATGCAATTAATCAACATGCGTCCAACACTGGTTTAACAAATCCATCCGATTATCAAACTGATCTTTTTGTAGATCAATTAGATAAAGATGGTGTTAAACTAAAATCATATAGAATCAAAAGTGCTTTCCCAACAAATGTGAGCGCTATTGATCTAGCATATGATACGAACGACACAATTGAAGAGTTCACAGTTGAGTTCCAAATGCAGTACTGGCAGTCAAATACTACTAGTTAAGGTTATATAAATAAAATAGAGCGGAGAGGGGGAAACCCCTCTCTGTAAATATAATTAGGATAAAAAGATGGCAGAACCAAATGGTGTAAAACTTTTCGGATTTGAGATCAGAAGATCTTCTAAAGTTGAAAAAGAAGAAAAGAAAAGAGTTTCTATCGTTCCACCTCAAGATGAGGATGGTTCTGGATATGTCACTTCAGGTGCAGCTGGTCACTATGGCCAATATGTAGATATCAATGGTGATCAAGCAAAAGACAATGTTCAATTAATTATGAAATACAGAGGGGTTTCAATGCACCCTGAAGTAGATATGGCTATTGAGGATATTGTAAACGAGTCAATAATTGCTGGTGGCTTAGATCAAACCATAGAAATTAATTTAAATAATGTAGAAGCAAAAGAGTCAGTAAAGAATACTATAAGTGATGAGTTTAAAAGCGTTTTAAATTTACTAGACTTTGCAAATAATGGTCATGATATTTTCCGTAGATGGTATACAGATGGTAGATTATATCATCATTTAATTATAGATGATGTAAATCCTAAGCTTGGTATTCAAGAAGCTCGCTATATTGATTCTACAAAAATACGAAAAGTCAAAGAAGTTAAATCAAAACAAGATCCAAAAACTGGTGCTAAGTTAATTGAAAAGGTAGATGAATATTACATTTATCAAGAAAAACCAGGAAAAATGAATACTGGTGTTAAAATTTCTGGTGATGCTATTAGTTATATTACATCAGGTGTTTTAGATGAAACTAGAAAAAAAGTTGTTTCGCATTTACATAAAGCAGTAAAACCAGTAAATCAATTAAGAATGATGGAAGACTCATTAGTAATCTATCGTTTAGCGCGGGCTCCCGAACGTAGAATATTTTATATTGACGTTGGTAACTTACCTAAAGGTAAAGCTGAGGAGTACATGCAAAACATTATGTCAAAGTATCGTAACAAACTTGTATACGATGCAAACTCTGGAGCAATTAAAGATGATCGCAAGCATATGTCTATGCTTGAAGATTTTTGGCTACCACGTAAAGAAGGTGGTAGAGGCACTGAAATTTCTACTCTCCCAGGTGGTGAAAATTTAGGTCAAATAGAAGATATTATCTATTTTCAAAAACGTGTATACCGTGCTTTAAATGTTCCAGTAAATAGATTAGAACAAGAATCAGGTTTTAATCTTGGTCGGGCTACTGAAATTTCAAGAGATGAAGTAAAATTTCAGAAATTTATTGACAGACTGCGGCGTAGATTCTCTGGTTTATTTTTAGATATGTTACGTAAAAATCTTTTGTTAAAAAATATTATTACTGAAGAAGATTGGAATGCTTGGAAATATGATATCAAAGTAGATTTTGCTTTAGATAATCATTTCTCAGAATTAAAAGATATGGAGATTATGAGAGAACGCCTAACTAGTTTAGATCAAATATCTCAATATGTTGGTATGTATTTCTCCAAAGAATATGTAATGAAAAACATTTTACATTTTAGTGATGATGATATTAGCAAAATGGACACTCAAATGAAAGCGGAACCAGATATGGATCCGCCAATTGAAGACTAATATTCTAATAGTTAGAAAACTATTTTTATATAAATAATTGGTAAATAGGAGATAATAATGGAAGATATGAATAATTTTATTGACGCGATGGTACAAAAGGATTATGCTCAAGCTAATGGTATATTCAATGAACTAATGGGTCAAAAAATTGATACCGCCTTAGACGCTGAGAAAATCAACGTTGCAGGTCAAGTATTTAATGATGTTGAGCCTGAAGAAGATGATATCAGTGATGAAGAAATAGCAGCACTTGCTGATGAAGCTGTCGAAGAGGAAGACTATGATGACACCGACTACGCCGAAGACGATGAGCATATTGAGGATGTCGAAGAAGAAGGTGAATATCTTGAAGCAGAAGACGAATTCGAGAGTGAAGAAGTTTAGCGACTTTAGAGAGCAGGTAATATTTAATAAGAAGATTGATAGAATTCCTGTCAAGATTCAAAAAAGAGGTAATAAATTTGTAGCATATGTAGATGGGGATATGTTAGATACATATTCATCTGAAAAAGAAGCTAGAAAAATGGCTGCTACATTTATTAAACAATATAAAGGTTAAAACAATGAAGCTTATTGCAGAATACATTGATCAAGAAATTGGATACATTACTGAAGCCAAAGGCGATGGTAGTAAATCGTATACTATTGAAGGTATATTTGCACAAGCTGAAGGTAAAAATCGTAACGGTAGAATATATCCAAAGGCTGTTATGGAATCAGCCGTTGACAAATACGTTACGGATCAAGTAAAAACTAAGAGAGCTGTTGGTGAGTTAAATCATCCAGAAGGACCAACAGTAAACTTAGATAAAGTTTCACATCGCATTACTGAACTTAATTGGGACGATAATAATGTGATGGGGAAAGCGCTTATACTAGACACACCGATGGGTAATATCGTAAAAGGTTTATTAGAAGGTGGTGTACAACTAGGCGTTTCAACTCGTGGTATGGGAAGTCTTGAGCAAAGGAACAATGTGATGTATGTTAAGGATGATTTTATGCTTAACACCGTTGATATTGTTCAAGATCCATCTGCACCTGATGCTTTTGTTAATGGGATTATGGAAGGTGTTGAATGGGTTTGGAATAATGGTATTATTCAAGCACAAGAAATTGAAAGAATGGAGACTGAAATTAAACAAGCTCCGCGTACTTACTCTTATGAGACACAAGTTCGTGAGTTCAAAAATTTCCTCTCGTTACTGAAAATTAAATAAGGAGTCAAGCATGACTGATCAAACACAAGACCAGGATCTTGAGCTCAATGAAAACGAGGAAATCGTTGATGAAGCTCACGATCCCAAAAATGCGGAAACCCAAAGTGTAGCTGCAAGCAAAGCAGCTGGATCAAAAACCAGCGTATCTAAAAAGCGTAAAGGTGATAAGTCCAATTCTGAAAAAGCAGATAAACACGCACCGGGTGATCCGGATAAACACACAGCAAGCGTAAGAGATGCTGGTGCACAACCAACAGAAGATTATGATTTTTCTGATGATTTAAGTGCACTGATTTCTGAAGAAGCAACTCTATCTGAGGGCTTCAAAGATAAAGCAGGTCTAATTTTCGAAGCAGCTATTAATTCTAAAGTTGCAGCGGAAGTAAATCGCTTGGAAGAACAGTACGAAGAGCAATTGTCAGAAGCTTTGAAAACCGAAAAAGAAGAAATGGTTGAAAAGGTAGACGGCTATTTAAACTACGTAGTTGAATCATGGATGGAAGATAATAAACTTGCAATCCAAAACGGTTTGCGTGCTGAAATTGCTGAGAACTTTATGGGCCAGTTGAAAGACTTGTTTGTAGAATCTCACATTGAAGTACCAGACGAAAAAGTTGACCTAGTTGACGACCTATCTGAGCATGCAGAAGAACTTGAAGAAGCTCTTAGTAAAGAGATAGAAACATCTATTGCGTTGAAAGAAGAATTGGAAACACTTCAGCGTAAAGATATTCTCCGCGAAGCTTCTAAAGAACTTGCAGATACTCAAGCTGCGAAGCTTGAAGATTTGGCTGAAGGTGTTGATTTCGAATCAGCAGAGAAATTTGCTGAAAAAGTTGCAACACTAAAAGAGTCATATTTTAAAACTGAAAACAAAACTACTGAATCAGTGGCTGAAGAAGTCGATGATGAAGGAACTGTTGAAGAAGTATCAGAAGCAATGAGCATGTATGTCTCAGCTCTAAAAAGATCTCAAAAATAAAGGAAATATAAATGGAACAAAATATCCAATATTCACAAATGATGGAAAAGTGGGCTCCCGTTCTTAACGAGGAATCTGCTGGAAACATCAAAGACGCCCATCGGCGCGCAGTGACTGCTATGGTTCTTGAGAACCAAGAAAAAGCACTCCGCGAAGAAGGTCTAATTCAAGAAGCAGTTCCGGGAAACCACACTGGTGGCACTGCTAACTGGAATCCAATTCTAATCTCACTCGTTCGTCGTGCAATGCCAAATATGATGGCGTATGACGTATGTGGTGTTCAACCAATGACTGGCCCAACTGGCTTGATCTTCGCAATGAAGTCACGCTATGACGGCGGTGATACAAGTAACACTGAAGCACTATTTAACGAAGCAGACACTAAATTTTCTGGTGATTCTTCTGCTACACATGGTGCTGATGGTTCAGGTCTATCTGGTCTAACTGACTCAAACTCTGACTCTTCTATCGACAATGATAGAACAGGTCCAGCGTTTGGCGGTGCTATGGATACAGCTGACGCTGAAGGACTTGGTTCATCTGGCGCAGGTCCAGCTTCTTCTTTCAACGAAATGGGTTTCACCATTGAAAAAGCAACAGTGACTGCCAAGTCACGCGCGTTGAAAGCAGAGTACAGCCTCGAGCTTGCTCAGGATCTTAAAGCAATCCACGGGTTGGATGCTGAGACAGAATTGGCAAACATTCTGTCAACTGAGATTTTGGCTGAAATCAACCGCGAAGTAATTCGTACAATCAACAGCCAAGCTAAAACCGGTGCAGGTACTTCTAACACTGCAATCAATGGTATCTTTGATCTTTCTACAGATGCAGATGGCCGTTGGTCAGTTGAGAAGTTTAAAGGCCTGATCGTTCAACTAGAGCGTGAAGCAAACACAATTGCAAAAGAAACTCGTAGAGGTCGTGGTAACTTCATTATTACGTCTTCTGACGTTGCTTCTGCATTGTCTGCAACAGGTATGTTGGATTACGCACCAGCGCTATCCACAAACTTGCAAGTAGATGACACAGGCAATACTTTTGCTGGTACTCTTAACGGTCGTACAAAAGTATACATCGACCCATATGCAACTGTTGATTACATTACAGTTGGATACAAAGGTACTAACCCATATGACGCAGGTATTTTCTACTGCCCATACGTTCCATTAACAATGGTACGTGCTGTTGGGGAAGAAACCTTCCAGCCAAAAATTGGTTTCAAAACTCGTTACGGCATGGTTTCAAACCCATTCGTAGGTGCTACACCTGCAAGTGGTCTTGCTGCTGCGAAGTCAAATCAATACTACAGAATCTTCCGCGTCGACAATATCTTGGCTGCGTAAGAATAAAAACAATAATAAAAAAAACTTTAGGGGGCCATATTTTTGGCCCCTTTTTTTCTGTATAAATAAAACAGAATAACGAGGTAATTCATGGCCAATATTACAAATAATATAAATCTATTACAAGCTACACAATTTCAGATCTCAATTGATCGAAATTATTCTAATTTAACGTATTTTGTTCAGAATGTAAATCATCCTGGTGCTTCAGTCAATCCTGTATCAATGCCTATTCCTAGAGTTTCTTCGATATCTTTAACAGGAGATACAGTAACAACCGATGAATTATCAATGGATGTATTAGTTGATGAAGATATGGTTTCATACGTAGAAATGTACAATTGGCTTATACAATCAGTACAATCAAATTATGAAACACCAGGTTCAAGAGATCCAAATTCTACTTTTGTTCCTGAGGCTGATATTACATTATTAGTAATGTCTAGTCATAATAATGTAGTTAAAAAAATTAAATATATAGATTGTGTACCTGTTTCAATTGGTACAATTTCTTTCCAATCTACATTAACAGAACCAACTCCAATAACCTTTCCAATAACATTTAGAACAACCCACTTTGAAATAACCTAAGAGATAAGATATTATGAGTGACAAAGAAATTCAATATGGACCACGTGTAGTGGATGAGTATGTTAGACTATATAGATCAATGATAGTTTGGTGTAACCAAAGAACCGGCGGCGGTAGATTCTTTAACTGGATGACAGTTGAACATCATAAGCTTACTATATGGAATGATCTGTTTGATGTAGTAGAAAAAGCAGGATATACTGTTTATAGAGATGATATGAGTGACACTATCTTTGATCCTATTCATGGCATATTTAGAAATGTTTATGAGCAATATGAACAAGATAAAGATCATCAAAAATTATCCCGCGCTGTTGCTATGATTTTATGGCATCGACCTTCATTTAGAATTATAAATGAATATACTCCTGACACATTATGTCAGTTAATTATACAAAAAGCAAATGATTATCATTACAGTAATATTTTCATTCATAGACGTAATTCTATGAATCGCTTATTATCTTTATATTGGGCTGAAGAAAGTAAAAACTGGACTTCTAAAAATTGGGAAATTTCAGAATTAAATTTGTCTAAATGGAAACCAGAAGAACCAGATGAAAAAAAATTAGGTCAGTTAAGAGATCAAGAAGTAAAAACTAGAGAAAAAAATATCATGGTTTGGAGATGGATGGGTAGATTTGGTTGTCGATACTCATCAACTTCATACGAAGATTTATATCGACCTGGCGGTGATATGACAATTCTCCATATTACTTTTAGATGGTTGTTTTATAATGTTTGGGACTTTATAAGTTTACAAGAAGACGGCCATATTGGAGATAATAAATATTACATAAAGATGGATGCTTATAATAAACTAGAAGAGTTATTAAGACATGAGCATAGACCAACTTTTTCTAATATGCATGTAGAGGTTTAATGATAAATTTAGATAATGTATTGAGTAATTGGAAAACTGACAGCGTTATTCATCAAAATGATTTAGCAAGATCTTCGGTAGACAGCGCAACACTCCACGCAAAATATTTACAATTCTTAGCTGTAGCAAAATTGCGATTAAAAAAAGCAAAGTTAGAGCAAAAAATTCTATTAAAACAAAAATGGAAATATTATAATGGAAAAATGGATCAGTCTGAAATAGAAAAATTAGGATGGGATTACGATCCATTTGAAGGTTTGAAAGTAATGAAAGGTGAAATGGATTACTATTATGATTCAGATACAGAAATTCAAAGAAGTGAAGAAAAAATTGAATACTGTAAAACATTAGTAGAAACCTTACATGAAATAGTAGAAACTTTAAGATGGCGCCATCAAACAATTGGAAATATAATTAAGTGGAAACAATTCGAAAGTGGCGGATAAACTAATTATACAAAAGAAAAACGAAAGCATTATGCTTGTCGGCTGTGATTTCGGTATTGCGGCTGAGCTAAGTGAGTTTTTTTCTTTCTTTGTGCCTGGATATAAATTTATGCCTGCATTTAGAAATAAAGTGTGGGATGGAAAAATAAGATTATTCAATGCTCAAACACATGAAGTGGCATTAGGCCTATTACCGTATGTAAAAGATTTTTGTAAAAAACGTGATTATGAAATTGAATATGAAGATAGTCCATATGGATCACCTGAAAATTTTAACAATATTAATCCAAAAGAAGTCATGTCTTTTATAAAGAGCTTAGACTTACGTAGCCGTAACGAAGAAATAGAAATAAGAGATTATCAGTTTAATGCCATATGTGAAGGAATTAGAAGGAAGCGAGCTGTACTTCTTTCTCCAACTGGATCTGGTAAATCTCTAGTTATTTACGCTTTAATGCGATGGTTCTTACATAATTACGATCAAAAAGTTTTAATAATAGTACCAACTACTTCTCTTGTTAGACAAATGTATTCAGACTTTGAAGATTATTCTTCGGCAGATCAGTCTTGGATACCAAGTGATGAGTGCCACGTAATTTACTCTGGTCAACCAAAGATAAATATAAATGAAAGAGTGTTTATTAGTACATGGCAATCCATATATAAATTACCACCAACGTGGTTTGAACAATTTGGAATTGTGTTTGGTGATGAGTGTCATGGATTTAAATCGAAATCTTTAACATCGATTATGAATAAATCACGTAATGCATCCTATAGGTTTGGAACCACTGGCACTCTCGATGGAACTCAGACCCACCAATTGGTATTAGAAGGGTTATTTGGTAAACTGTTAAAGGTTACAACTACTAGACAACTACAAGATGAAAATACACTTGCTGATTTAAATATTTCAATGATAGTTTTTAAACATAGTGAAGAGACTCGAAAAAACTTTGGGCAGTTATCATATCACGATGAAATTGAACATTTAATCACCGATAAAAAAAGAAACACATTTATTAGAAATTTAGCATTAAAGCAAGATGGAAACACGTTAGTTCTATTTCAATTCGTAGAAAAGCATGGTAAACCTTTACATGAAATGATAGAATCCAGAGCTGAAGAAGGCAGAAAGATTTTCTTTGTCTCAGGAAATACAGAAGCTTCCGATAGAGAAGCAATTAGAAAAATTACAGAAGGACAGAAAAATGCGATCATTGTGGCCTCGTTGGGAACTTTTAGCACTGGTATCAATATTCGCAATCTTCATAATATCATATTCGCTAGTCCAAGTAAGTCACAAATTAAAGTGTTACAATCAATCGGAAGAGGACTTAGGAAATCTGATAACGGTGAAGCAGCAAAACTATTTGATCTCTCAGATGATTTACATTGGAAAAACAGAAAAAACTATTCTTTATTACATGGGATAGAAAGACTAAAGATATATAAAAAAGAAAAATTTAAATATAAAATATATGAAGTGGAAGTTGAATGATTCGACAATTTAAATTTACAAACGGTGAAGAAATTATTTGTGAAGTAATTTCAAGTGAACCGGATGAAGATGAAATCATTGCACGCTTTTGCTTTAAAATTTTAAAATTAGAAGCCGCGAGTGACATAACATATTATTCTTTTAGACCTTGGATGATGCTAAAAGATGAATTGCAAGAACCGGTTTCTATTAATGCTTATCACATAGTTGCAATGGCGAATCCATCTTCTGAAATGCTTAAAGAGTATAAGCAAGCTTTAATAAGATTTAAATCAGAAGACGAAGCCGCAGGCGGAACTATGAATATAGATGAAGCAATAGATAAGCTCGCTACTATGAATATAGATGATATTGACGACTTAGATGAATCAAACGAGGATAATATAATTGATTTCCCATTTGATAAAGATAAACTACACTAGTATATCCCCATCCTCAAAGCCACTCTATTATTATACCATAGCTGTGCGAGATGTACACCCCTAAAATACACTTTTTTAATTTTTTTTACAAAAAAAAGTAGTTTACATTTGGTGAAAACTATGGTAGAATTATATTATATGTTGAAGGAGAACTTTCATGGCAAAAAAGAAAAGCATTCATTACGTAAATAACAAGGAGTTCTCTCAGGCTGTAGTTGATTATGTAACTGAAGTTAATAAAGCAAAAGATGCTAATCAAAAATTACCAATTGTTACAGACTATATTGCTGTTTGTTTTCTAAAGATTGCGCAGAATTTATCTCATAAATCTAATTTTATACGTTATACTTATAGAGAAGAAATGGTAATGGATGCTGTAGAAAATTGCTTAAAGGCAATAGAAAACTACAACATCAATGCTGCTACAAGAACCGGTAAACCAAATGCTTTCGCATATTTTACACAAATTATTTGGTATGCTTTTTTAAGACGTATTCAAAAAGAAAAGAAACAACAAGAAATTAAACATAAGTTTATGACACAATCGGGTGCTGAAGCATTTTTATACTTCGGGGATGAAGCAGGCGGCGCTAATGTTGCAAGTCATTTTGTAGATGTCTTAAAAGACCGCATTGAAAAAGTAAAGCATTACGACACAGAATTTAAAGAGTTTGCAAAGAAAGAAAAGATTAAACGTAAAAGTAAAATCGCAGATTCTAACTTAGAGGAATTCTTCGAAGAATGAAAATAGCTATTCTTAATGATACACATTGTGGTATCCGTAATAGCTCTAACATTTTCCTAGACAACGCTGAAAAATTTTATAGTGAAGTATTTTTTCCATACTTACTAGAAAATGGTATTAAGCACATTTTACATCTAGGAGATTATTACGATCATCGTAAGTTTATAAATTTTAGAGCGCTTAATAGAAATCGTCAACATTTTTTAGATAGATTAAGAGAACATAAGATTACTATGGACATCATTCCTGGTAATCACGATACATTTTACAAAAATACAAATGAAGTAAATTCATTAAAAGAGCTTCTTGGTCACTTTATGAATGAAATTCATATTGTAATGAAACCAACTGTTATGACATATGGTAGCATGAAACTAGCATTGTTGCCTTGGATTGCAAATGATAACTATGATGAATCTATTAACTTTGTAAAAACGTGTAAAGCTGATTGGTTAGCTGGTCACTTGGAGTTAACTGGATTTGAGATGATGAGAGGTATAAGAAACACTCATGGTATGGATCCAAAATTATTTTCACGTTTTGAAAATGTGCTAAGTGGTCATTATCATGTTGGATCTAAAGAAGGTAATATTCATTACTTAGGATCTCAAATGGAATTCTTTTGGAGTGATGCACATGATCCTAAAAACTTTCATGTCTTAGATACAGAAACAAGAGAATTAACACCAATCTTAAATCCTAATACATTGTTTCATCGTATTAATTATGATGATAGAGTATTTAAACCAGAAGATTTTGATCTTTCTCTCGTTGATGAAAAATTTGTAAAAATAGTTGTATATAATAAAAGTGATATATTTACATTTGACTCATTTGTTGATAGAATACAAAATAGGCCAATACATGAACTAAAGATAGCTGAAAACTTTAGTGATTTTGTTGGATCCAGTGTTGATGATGAAAACATATCAATAGAAGATACTAGTGTTTTACTTGACAGTTACATTGACGCGGTGGATACACAATTAGATAAAGATATCATTAAGTCTAAAATGAGAAACTTAATGACCGAAGCTCAGGCGCTTGAAATTTTATGATTTTATTTAAAACTCTTAGATGGAAAAACTTTCTGTCGACAGGTAATACTTGGACAGAAATTAATTTAAATGATAGTAAGTCTACATTGATTGTAGGCCAAAATGGTGCTGGCAAGTCTACGTTGTTAGATGCTTTAGCCTTTGCATTATTTGGTAAACCACATAGAAATATTAATAAACCACAACTTATAAACTCAATAAACAATAAAGACTGCTGCGTTGAAGTTTCATTCAATGCTTTAGGATCCGAGTTTAAAATCATTAGAGGTATTAAACCAGGAATATTTGAAATTTGGCAAAATGGAAAACTACTTAATCAGTCTTCTCACGCCAAAGAATACCAGAAGATTCTCGAACAAAACATCTTAAAACTTAATCATAAAAGTTTTCATCAAATTGTTGTGTTAGGCTCTTCTTCCTTCATTCCATTTATGCAATTGCCTTCACAACATAGAAGGGATGTTATCGAGGATCTTCTGGATATTAATATTTTTTCTAAAATGAATCAAATACTAAAAGAACAAACCGGTTTATTAAAAGATACACTTAGTAAAATTGAATATGATTTAGAATTAGCAAAAGAAAAAATAAGTCTGCAAGAAAAATATATTAAAGAAGTGAAGACTCTTAGTAATGATCAGGTGGAATTTAAAGAGAATGAAATATTCCTCGCAGAAGCAGAAGTCGAGGAACTACATTTCATCAATAGTGAAAAGGAATCCGAGATCAATGTTTTATCAAATGGGCTTGATGAAGCACTCAAAAAAAGCCACAACAAAAAACAAGCTCTTTTACAGTACAAAGCTGAATTTAATCAAAAAATCTCAACCCTCGTCAAAGACTCTAAATTTTACGAAGAAAATGATAAATGCCCATCATGTTCCCAAGATATTAGTGAAAGTTTGCGATCAGAAAAACTCTCCTCCTCCAAAGCTAAAGCAGCAGAGATTAAGAAAGCTCTCGACGATGCTGCGGAGCGATCAACTGTTGTGGAACAAGATATTAGCCAGCTCAATGAAACCGCTGCTAAAATACGAGAAATCACCTCATCTATTACTGGTAACAATAAAGAAATCTTACGGTTGCAAGGACAGATTAAAAATCTTACTGATGCCATTTCTAAGATACGCGGGAATGATGGTGATGTAGTAAAATCACAAAAAGAATTAGAAAGATTAAACAACGATTCTAATGATTTCTGGCAATCAAAGTTACAGACTAATGAGTCTTTAAATTACAATATGGCAATGTCAGAAATGCTTAGAGACACTGGCATTAAAACAAAAATCATAAAGCAATACTTACCAGTAATTAATAAACTAGTAAACAAGTATTTACAAATACTTGACTTTTTTGTTTACTTTGATTTAGATGAAAGTTTTCAAGAAACAATTAAATCTAGACATAGAGACTCTTTTTCATATGCTTCGTTTAGTGAAGGTGAGAAACAACGAATAGACTTAGCTTTATTGTTTACTTGGAGAATGGTGGCTAAAATGAAAAACAGTGTTTCAACTAATCTTTTAGTTTTAGATGAAACATTTGATAGCTCATTAGATCATGAAGGTGTAGACAATCTTATGAAAATTTTACATACACTTGATGATGATACTAATGTATTTGTCATATCTCACAAAGGTGAAATATTAGATGGCAAGTTCAATAACAAGTTAGAGTTTGCAAAAGTAAAAAATTTCAGCAAACTTGTAAATAATGGTGTTAAAGATACTAATAATGTGGTATAATAAATCAATTGACTTAAACAGGAGTATATTATGGAACTAAGCGAATCAACTTTAGCTAAGTTGAAAAATTTTGCAGGGATTAATTCTAACCTTGTAATTAAAGAAGGCAATCGAATTTCAACTATTTCCGAAGCTAAGAATATTCTAGCCGTTGCAAGTGTAGATGAAACATTTGATAAGACCTTTGGCATTTACGATTTAAATGAATTCCTTGGTGTTTTAGGTTTAGTTGACACACCTCGTATTCAACTAAAAGATGACCATGCTGTTATTGGAGACTCAAGCGGCAGATCAAAAATTCGTTATTATTTCTCTGATGTGGAAATGCTAACTACACCAACAAAGACAGCATCAATGCCTTCAGTAGATGTTAAATTCCATTTAGATAATGATACGTTAAATCGTATTAAACGTGCTGCTGCAGCACTTGGCCACACTGAACTTACTGCTACCCCAGGTGGAGATGGTGTTGTATCTCTTACTGTACAAAGTAGTGATAATTCAACAGCAAATACTTTTAGTATTGACGTAGTAGGTGAATCAAACACAGATAAATATAATCTCATATTTAATATTGCAAACTTAAAAATGATGTCTGGTAATTATGATGTTGAAGTTTCATCTAAACTAATTTCGCAATTTACTAATACTGAAAACAACTTAACCTACTGGATTGCAGTAGAAAAAAATTCTAATTATGGAGAATAAGAATGGATCATAAAAAAGCTTACGAACAAATGAATAATATTTGTCGTTCAACAATTGCAGTTATTGATACAGTAACACAACGTGGTGGCTTTCGCGGCGAAGAACTTTCTACAATTGGCCAATTACGTGATCAATGTACACAAGGTATTTCAATCGTAGAAGCATTTAAACAAGAAAATGAAGAAGAATAATACGAAACAATATAATTCTTATATCGATAATAGCGTTGGCCCTTGGTCTTTACCAGCCAGCGTTATTAATCAAAATGACGCGGTTGGATTCCATATTATAAAAACTGAATGGGAAGGTCGTCAGAAAAAAGCTATATTTGAACATGTAACTAAATTTGATATAGCACTTCAAGCTGGAGGTTGGCTTGGAGTTTTACCTCGTTTATTGTCAGATTATTTTGAAACAGTTTATACGTTTGAACCTGACTTTGAATCTTTTAAGCATTTAATTGCAAATACTGCGTCGTGTGATAACGTAATTCCCTTTAATGCAGCATTGAGTACAATTCCTGGACAGTTGGCCTTTGAACGTACAGAAGAGCTAGGCCAAAGCCGTGTTGCTTCAGACGATGCTTGGCCAGATGCAAAAGTAACAGATGTTTTATCTGTACAGGCACTAAACATTGATTGTTTAAATTTACCTGGATTAGATTTTCTAATGATTGATACTGAAGGTCATTTACCTGAAATCTTAGTTGGTGCTAAAGATACAATACAGGAATATCATCCAGTTATTATTGCTGAAACACATTGGAAAAATAGTATTAAAGATTTTGAAATAAGCTATTTACAATCTTTGGGGTATAATGTTATAATAGATCTTACGGACTACACGCCTCAATGGAAAAATGCAGCCCGAGGTGATTATCTTTTTAAAATGGAGTGATATATGAATAATGATTTTTTATGGGTAGAAAAATATCGCCCTCAATATGTGAAAGACACCATTTTACCTGAACAACTTAAACAAGTATTTCAAAAGATTGTAGATTCTGGTGAAGTTCCTAATATGCTTTTCACTGGATCTGCTGGTCTTGGTAAAACAACTGTTGCTAAAGCAATATGTAATGAACTAGATTTAGATTACATTCTAGTTAACGGATCTGAAGAAGGCAACATTGAAACTCTTCGTACGAAGATAAAACAATTTGCTTCTTCAGTGTCTTTATCCGGAGGATATAAAGTAGTCATCCTTGATGAGGCTGATTATCTTAATCCACAATCTACGCAACCCGCATTGCGTGGATTCATTGAAGAATTTGCAAACAATTGTAGATTCATTTTAACTTGCAATTTTAAGAATCGTATTATAGATCCTTTACATTCTCGTTGTTCAGTGTATGAATTCAATACAGATCGTAAAACATTAGCTGGACTTTCTACACAAATGTTACAAAGACTAGAGGATGTTCTTAAACAAGAAAAAGTTGAATATGAACGTAATACATTAGCTCAAGTTATTTTAAAACATGGTCCTGATTGGAGACGTGTTCTTAATGAGTGTCAACGATATGCAATTAGTGGCAAAATCGACGCAGGAATACTTGTCAATTTATCTGACACATCATATCAAAACTTGTTTACTTATCTTAAAAATAAAGATTTTAAAAAGATGAGACAATGGGTTACTAATAATATTGATACTGATGCATCAAGTATTTTCCGTGGAATATATGATAGAATGCAAGATAAAGTTAGACCACAATCAATACCTCAACTTGTATTAATCTTAGCTGACTATCAATATAAAAATGCTTTTGTTGCAGATCATGAATTAAACGTTGTAGCGTGTATGACTGAAATCATGGCAAATGTGGAGATGCAATAATGGTAGCATATGATGGTTTAAATAATGCGTGTGTATTTGATTTTGAAACACTATCACAGGAACAAACTAATGGTGTAGTTGTTTCAATGGCAATGTTAAATTTTGCTGAGTCAAGATTTACTAGTGACACTATGGCTTATACATTTAGTGAATTAGTTGAAAACACTCATATGATTAAATTTGATGTTCAAGATCAAGTTAAAAGTTATAAGCGAAACATAAACAAAGATACATTAAATTGGTGGATGGAACAGGGAGACTTAGCAAAAGAACAATTAAAACCTTCTTCTGATGATAAATCTATTTCAGAACTATATAGTTTTTTCGTTTTAAACAAATCAGCTAATGTTAAAAAAGTTTATACAAGAGGAAACACTTTTGATCCTATCTTTCTTGAATATATAATGAGACAGACCGGTAATCCTATGCCCTATGATTGGTGGGAAGTTAGAGATACTCGCTCTACAATTGAAGGTTTAAGTTGGGGATCAACTTTAAAAAATAGTTTTGTTCCAGAAGGTTGCCAAGAATCCTTTATTGCTCATGATCCAAAGCATGACGTTGCTATGGATGTTATGAGATTACAAACTTTGGTACAGGCGATTCAATGATAGTAGCAGCAGGTTGTGGTTATACTGCATCAGATTCACAACCAGACTTAGACGTTTCTTGGCTAAAGTGGCCAGAAATAATAGCAGAAAAATTAGACAAGCCTCTTTATAATTTTGCGAAGTGTGGTTATGGGAATGATTATATTTTAGATAAATCACTTCCGTTTATATCTCGTAATTATAAAGAAATTGATTTAGTTGTAGTTGGGTGGACTGATGCTACTCGTCTACATTTTTATTATAGACATCATTTTAATCCTATCCGTTGGTTAGATGGTAAAGATGGTGATGACTATTCGCCAGTTTATAATTTTTTAGGTGATTATCCTTACTCAGTTGCTCAAGCTTTAATATCAAAAACAGATCCAGAGATTATAGCAGAAAAGTATTATGAAGAAATTGAAACTCTTACTGATATATGTGAAGCACTAAATATAAAATATATATTTTCTCAAATGCTTCCACCTATTGATCACAGTTATATACCTTTTAAATTTCCCCATAGGAACCTCAAAACTAAAGGATGGCTAAGACATCCAATATATGACAAGCCTATGTCTGAAGTATTACTAAGAGATAAAGAAAAGTATTTAGTTTCAGATGGAGATGGATTACACCCAAATAAAGCTGGACATGAATATATAGCTAATATGTATTTAAAAAAATATAACAGACTTTATGGATAATATATTATGAATCATTTTGATTATTTAAATTCTATAAACTCAACCAAAAAAGATATTATGGTTGATGATATAGCAGAAAAAAATTATAACCCCTTTATGGTCAACCGCGGCTTATCTTACTTTAATGATACTGTTATTCTTGCGAATGAAATGAATAAGTGTCATGGCATAGATAAAAAGCTACAATATCATTTTCTTATAAATATGGTTAGAAAAAGGAAACGCTTTAGTAAATGGTTTAAAGCGGAATCTTTAAGTGATATTGAAGTGGTTAAAGTGTACTATGGTTATAGTAATGAAAAAGCAAGAATAGCTTTAACCCTTCTGTCGCCTGAACAAATAACTATACTAAAGCAGAAGGTGAATAAAGGTGGAAGAAGAAAATAATTTAATAGAATGGTCTCCAGATCTTATGTTAGAAGTAACAATAGATGAGCCAGATGATTTCTTAAAAATCAAAGAAACGCTAACAAGAATTGGTGTTGCATCTAGAAAAGACAAAAAGCTCTATCAATCATGTCATATATTACATAAACAAGGACGATATTTTATTGTCCACTTTAAAGAATTGTTTTTGCTTGATGGAAAAAAATCTAACTTAGAAGAAACCGATATCGCTCGTAGAAATACAATTACGACTTTATTAAGCGATTGGGGTTTACTTTCTTTAGAAAAGAAAGAAGTACTAGAATGTGCACCACTAAGAACTATAAAAATTATATCGTTTAAAGAAAAACATAATTGGGAACTTTGTCC
>Ga0209631_10001491_pt1 | contig 29902 bp, 30 predicted proteins | sample COG_08_FD_184752 | JGI IMG/M metagenome (GOLD analysis project Ga0209631, IMG submission 184752) | Pelagic Microbial community sample from North Sea - COGITO 998_met_08 (SPAdes) (version 2) | ecosystem: Environmental > Aquatic > Marine > Neritic zone/Coastal water | place: Helgoland, sampling... | reverse complement strand
GTTCTGATAGGGATAGGTATTGTTTTTTTTTATGCGGTTCTAGGTGGAATGAGAGGAATTACTTATACCCAAGTAGCGCAATATTGTATTTTAATTTTTGCATTTCTGGTTCCAGCTATTTTTATTTCCATAAAAATGACAGGAAACCCTGTTCCCCAAATGGGTTTTGGTAGCACACTCAGTGATGGTTCTAATATGTACCTTCTAGATAAACTTGACGAGCTGTCTATTGAACTTGGTTTTGGAGCTTATACCGAAGGAAAAAAATCTACTATTGATATATTTTTTATTACAGGCGCATTAATGGTAGGTACAGCCGGGTTGCCTCATGTTATTGTCCGATTCTTTACAGTTCCTAAGGTTCGAGATGCACGTATTTCTGCAGGTTACGCATTGGTATTTATTGCCATACTTTACACAACTGCTCCCGCCTTAGCTGCTTTTGCGCGGGTTAATTTGATAAATACAGTTAACAATGCAGAATATAAAAATACTCCTCTTTGGTTTAAAAACTGGGAAGACACTAATCTTATTGCTTGGGTAGATAAAAATCAGGATGGAAAAATTCAATATTTTTCTGGTAAAGCATTTTTAGGAAAACCCAATTTTATAAATGCAAGAGGCTTGAGGGGAGAAAGAAAAATTTCTAACCTCCAATTACCTAATTCGAATGAACTTTACATTGATCGCGACATAATAGTATTAGCAAATCCAGAAATAGCAGATTTGCCAGATTGGGTTATCGCTTTAGTTGCAGCTGGTGGTCTTGCAGCTGCCCTTTCAACTGCGGCCGGATTACTTTTAGTTATATCAGCATCGATATCTCACGATCTTTTAAAGAAAATATTTTTGAAAAGTATTACTGAAAAACAGGAGCTGATTTTCGCTAGATTGTCAGCGGCTGTTGCTATTCTCATTGCCGGATATTTTGGAATTCATCCCCCGGGATTTGTCGCAGAGGTTGTAGCCTTTGCCTTTGGGCTTGCTGCTGCTTCATTCTTCCCTGTAATCCTAATGGGAATATTTTCAAAAAGAATGAATAAAGAAGGTGCCATTGCAGGTATGATTGCGGGTCTTACCTTTACTGCCACCTATATCATTTATTTTAAGTTTGTTAACCCCTCTACTAATTTTGCAGAAAACTGGTTATTTGGAATTTCACCTGAAGGTATTGGGACTTTAGGAATGTTCTTTAATTTTTTAATTGCCTTTATGGTTAGCAGACTTACTGCTCCGCCACCACAATATATTAAAGATATGGTTGATGATATTAGGGTTCCATAGTGTGTTAAATCCTTTTATCATGCGTGTTGTAAAATTTTAATAAGAATAAAATAGCCGAAAATCATTTCGAATAGATAAGTTCATACTTCAGTCTGACTAATCCTCTCTAGCTGACTTTGCCATAAGGTAAGAACATTATTTAAAGTTGAATATGGAATTAAAGATACACTTCAGGTTATCTTCGAATGGGAAGGGCTTCTATACAAAAACCCGAAAAGTGACCCTGCAATTGCTGGCGTTGGAAATATTGAGGTTGGCGCTTAATACAGTGGGATGGGGTTGGATAATGGCGATACACACTTTTCCTTTGAAAATTAAATTGAATTTCGGTTAGGACCAGTAGAAAGCTGACTCACGGAAGGTTTTATTGAAGTACAGCTCTTTATAGTATTGGCAAGAAACTTTCCTGAATTTAACCAAAGCTAAATTTTTTTAGAATTTAGTTTTGACTGGGTTAAACAGGCTAGAAATGTTCCTGACAGCATAGCGCCCGAAATTGGTAATATTTCATGGAATATAGGAGCATTTTTTCCTATTAAACTCTGGCGTCCGACTATAGAAATAAATGGAAACAACAACAAACTGAATGGCGGAAGCATAAACGATATATATATTACACTTGGAACTATTTATAAATTATCAAAGGAGCGGAAAATGTTATAGCCACAACGATTAGGGTTGCTAAAACATCAGATGATTATCGAGTTGTCCGCTAGTTAATGTGGGAGTTTGGATTAGATTAAGCTATAGAAACTATATTGTCTTACCTTTTTTTATTGTATTCATTTAAAATATTAAAAATAGTGGAAAAATAATTATTTCCGGGTCAATTATCTAACAAAATAATCTTATTATTTTAAATTAAAAAAAGATCAAAATTTTCTTCAAAGTATTTATTAAACTTTTAAAGAATGCTATTTCAAATGAAAATAATATATCTAATTCTAATTGCATTAATAATTAGCAGCTGTGGTACATCAAATTACAGAAATGCCAGAGAATGGATAAATATTAATGGAAAAGAAGATAAGAGAATTCTGGATAAGGACAGGAAACAATGCTTTATTCAAATACAAAGACAATTCAGTTCGATTTCAGCTAACAACTTGACTGGCTCATTAGGTTTATCGTCAAAGGACGAACGAAGGTTTGTCAATTGTATGCAAGGAAAGGGATGGAAAGAAAGATTTATAGCTAATCCTGATTACTACTAAATTAATTTTTCAAGTTTTTTCTTCTTAAAATAAGGGTCAATTAACGTTGGAGAAAATTAATATTAGAAGCAAGTTGTCTGCACCTTGCTCATAAAGCTTAGTGATACGATCAAGAAAGTTTGCTAGAGTCTTCGGCTTTATTGATAGCCCCTTAGGCTCTTAGTTTATTCTATAGTACATACTTTTAGTAAATATAAAGTCCCCTTTTGGTTAAACCCCTAGTAATCCTGAGTATCTATTAGAAATAAAAAAACTAATTACCACACAGCAAACATAAGTTGAGTAATGGTGAGTTCCAAGGCAACTATTGGGTAACCAGATATGAATAAAAGAACCCCCACATAGTCTAGTAATAGGTTATTTGGTTAAGTGGAGGTACTTTAAGTGAAGCTGTAGTTCTTTTTTCTACTTATCATGATTATACAGACCACTATCACCATACTCCGTCGCTATCGTTCCTACGTTTGAAAACTAGTGATCCTTAAGTAGTTGACTAATATTATTATTCTGTCTTTGCTTTTACTAATAGCTAACCATTAGTTGCCTTGTAAGTCACATTTGCCATCTAGGTGTGAATCAGAGGTGCTTGCTAGGTAACCTCTAGTTCTCCCTTATAGGTTATGTGGGCGTAGTTCCTTGTTCCCATTCTTTAATTAAGTAAGACCTTAATGTTTGTGCATCAGTTCAAGAGCATTGGGTTTGTCATACACTGCTAGGCGATTAACAATCGTGGCACTTGCTTTATTCATTCCGAGTATATGAACGATCGCACCTTCACGGCGAAATTTCATGACAACTATATCCAGGGCACCGACAGCGGATAAATCCCAGAAATGAGCTGCACTGACATCTATGGTGACTTGTTGAATCACTTCCTTGCAATCAAAGGAATCAGAAAAGATACCTGCAGAAGCAAAAAAGACCTGCCCATAAACCTTATAGGTACGCTCTTCGGTATTTTCAGATAAATGAGATTCGATTTTCAGTAGTCGCGATACTCTGCGGGCAAAGAAAAGAGCGCTCGTCAAAACTCCGACAAAGACACCCATCGCCAAATCATGAGTAATGACAACGACTATTACGGTGCTTATCATAACAAGGCTGGAGGTTTTTGGGTGTGTTCTCAGATTTTTAAAAGATGACCAATCGAATGTTCCAATCGAAACCATTATCATGACGGCAACGAGGGCGGCCATAGGAATCTGGCGTACCCAATCTCCTAGAACCAAAAGTAGAAACAATAGAAACAGTCCCGCGAAAAGTGTCGAGAGTCGACCACGACCACCAGACTTAATGTTGATAACGGATTGCCCGATCATCGCACAACCTGCCATGCCTCCAAAAAACCCTGACACAACATTGGCAACACCTTGGCCTACGCATTCGCGATTCTTGTTACTAGGCGTGTCCGTCAAGTCGTCGATAATGGTTGCTGTCATCAGTGACTCTAGTAGGCCGACAGCCATGAGTGTCAGGGCATATGGGGAAATAATCCGCAATGTATCGAAGTTGAGTGGTATGTCGGGCAAAAGGAAAATCGGTAGCGTAGAGGGAAGTTCTCCCATATCACCGACAGTGCGTAAATCCAGCCCGAAAAACATACAGATGGCCGTCACGGTTATTATACTGATAAGTGGTGAGGGTATCACTTTTGTGAAACGGGGAAAAATATAAATAATAGCTAACCCCAGAGCGACCATGCCGTACATCTGGATTCCTGAGCCTCTGAATTCGGGGAGTTGCGCCATAAAAATTAGAATGGCCAGAGCATTTACAAACCCTGTTACTACAGAGCGTGATACAAACCGCATCAGGGAGCCCAGTCTTAAAAATCCCGCAAGGACTTGAAGAACTCCTGTCAGGATTGTTGTCGCAAGAAGATATTCAAGCCCGTGTTCTTTCACAAGCGTAACCATAACAAGTGCCATGGCACCCGTTGCGGCAGAAATCATGCCTGAACGGCCCCCGACAAAAGCAATGACAATAGCCATGCTGAAAGAAGCGTATAGCCCCACTTTGGGGTCAACACCGGCAATGATCGAGAATGCAATCGCTTCAGGAATTAAAGCCAGTGCGACAACCACGCCTGCAAGTAAGTCATTTCGTATGTTTCCAAGCCAGTTACGTTTTACATCTAAGAGTGATAGAGAGAGCATAAAATAAGTTTTGTGAAATTTTTGCGTAAAAGTTTTATTGGGAAAAGTGAAGTAATTTTTTTAGCCTTCGCTTTAGATCAACTGTGAAATATATATTTATGAGATTAAGAAATGGGAACTCGACCAAGCGGATGTTCTCTATCAAATCACATGAAACCAAAAAGATAATGCAGGATTGAAACGCTGCTCTGATGATTCGGATCTTTTTGAAAGGGGAATATACTTCCAGCTAAACTGGCTGACGTACCCCTGATTTTAATTTGGGTTGGATTGGTGCAAGAACTTTTAGAGAACCACTTGGACAAAAAACAAAACGACTTGAGGTCTGCTAGACCAAAGTGCTTTTATAGATTTGCTCGAGGCGAGAAACTAGAAAGAATCAATTCACACTACAAATAACAACCTACTACAATATTAAATTTTAGCATAAACTATAGATAGATCCTAACCTTATGTTTCTGGAGTCACCATTCCATGTTATCGGTGCTTATTTTTTATGATCGGATTTATTGTTATTAAAATTGTATAGGTGTTGTTTTGCAACGGGAATATTTTATAATTACAATACTGTATTGCGAATGCAGGGTGTGTGAAACTGTTAGGGTGAATGGATATTTGATAAGGCTTTAATGATGAAAAATATATTTGTTGGGGTTATATTTCTGGTATCGCTTTACCCGTTCGCTGTTATGGCAGATTATCAGGAAGGACGAGATGCTTTTGATCGCGGGGATTACTCCACCGCATTGAAGAAATTTGAAATTCTTGCCAAGCAAAATGACCCCCGCGGGCAATACGCTCTGGCAGTGATGTATGACATTGGAGAAGGTGTTTTACAGAGCTCTAAAGAAGCAGTAAAATATTACCGGCTTGCGGCAGAGCAGGGTTTTGCTAATGCACAAAATAATCTGGGTGTTGCGTACGATCAGGGAGAAGGAGTGGGCACGGATTACAAAGAAGCGATGAAGTGGTATCTGCTCGCGGCGGAGAGAGGGAATAAGGATGCTCCAAATAATATTGGAGTGTTGTATATGATTGGTTTTGGAGTGCCGCGAAGTTTCGCAAAAGCTTATACATGGTTCGCCATAGCCGGAGCAGGCGATAGTGAGGCGATCAGCAATAAAAATTTTGTTAAAAAAAGGCTGACCCCTGAGCAGCTTGTCGAGTCCCAACGGCGTGCCGATGAATGGCAGCTAATATGGCTGAAAAAGTAAACGCAACAACGTGCGATTAAGAAGTCCCTTCAAATTAAATATATTGAACTTATATGAAAATGCGCTTGTTTTTTCTGCTTGCAGTCCTGCTTGTTACAGCTCCTTCTTTCGCGAATGATTTTGAAGAAGGACTTGATGCTATACATGGAACGGACTACGATAAGGCACTTGCAAAGTTAAGGCCTCTGGCTTCAGAAGGTCATGCCCCAGCTCAATATAACCTTGGTGTTATGTATGAGTGGGGAAATGGTGTGCCGCAGGATGACGTGGAAGCCATGAAGTGGTACCGGCTTTCTGCTGGGCAGTCCCATAGAGATGCACAAAATAATCTAGGTGCGATGTACAGCAAGGGCGAAGGGGTGGCGCAAAATTTTGTTGAAGCTTTAAAGTGGTTTGTTGTCTCAGCAGATAATGGTAGCGAAGGCGGCCGAAAAAATATTGATATCGTGGAAAAGCGCATGACTTCGCGACAAATCACTCAGGCCAAAAAGCTTGCACGCGAGTGGATTAAGCAACATCCGAAAAAATAAAACCCAAAATATTAAAGAATTGCTATTCGTTGTTCGTTTTTATTCTAACCAGCATGTCCTGGGCTTCATCGATTTGTTTTGGCAGCTCAGAGTCGTTTTTTATGTTTTTTGCAAGCAGTAGGAACCTTTACAAGGTTTTGTGGATTTTGGAATATTATCCTCGATCAAAATAGACTTTTCTCAGGTAAAAATTATTTTTCATAGAAATCGGGTGCGAGATTTACAGCCGATTCAAGATGCCGAATGGATTTTTCGGAATCGCCGCCAAGAAAAAAAGTAGGACATGATAATAAACTCCTAAGAAACGATGTGGGTCAGCATTTTGAAAGGCGAGGTCAATTTTATTACCCGTTGGATCGAAGTTTTAAAAGTGTCGCGGTTGCTCAGTGAACTGAAGATCCCCCTTCAGAATTAAAAATTTTCTTTTCGATTAAAGGTTTGAAGAAGACAATGATATGCCGGAGCAAAAATGACGGTCACTTATATTATATGAGTTTTTAAAGAAAATTCATGGGTTAGGGGCAGAACATTACATCATTATTATTGTCATTTTTTGCCTTTGTGCGAGTAAACCTTGAAACTGCATATCGAGTGATAATTTTGGCAAAGGCAGTAAAACCTCTGAGAGTTTAAAGCATGAAATATTTATATTCCAATTTTAAGATTCTACTCTTCGCCTCTTTAATTTGGGCAATTGGATGTCAGCCGAACACCACTCCCGAGCCAGAATCAAAACCCAGGGTCGTGGTGGCTATTGATGCGACTTTTATTCCTATGTCGTTTATGAATGCCGAAAATCAACTCGATGGATTCGAAGTTGATTTAATCAAGGAAGTGACTCAAGAGGCAGGTCTGGAATATAAACTGGTAAACGTTGAGTGGGGTGGATTATTTGGAGGGTTGATCACTGGAAAATTTGACCTTGTTATCAGTTCTGTTGGGATCATAGAAGAAAGGAAAAAAAGGATGGCTTTTAGTATTCCTTATATTCAAAGCGGGGCAGCAGTATTGGTCCGAAATGATATGATGGATATCGGATCGTTGAAAGATCTGGAAAAACAAAATGCCACAGTAGGTGCGCAGATCAACACGACATCGCATTATTTTCTTGAAAAATATTCCGGGATAAATATAAAGACGTTCGAAAAATTTGGTCATGCCGTGATCGACCTTGCCAATAAAGGGGTTGATGCCGTGGTGGGAGATTCTGTTCAGGCCAACTATTATTTTAGGAATAATAAGGATTTAACAGGGCATGCCCGGTTTGTGGGTTCAAGAATGACATCGGAGTTTTATGGAATCGTTCTACGCAAAGAGGATGAACAACTAAAAAGTAAAATTGATGCCAGCCTGACGCGGCTTTTAAAGAATGGAACGGTTAGCAGGTTACATCAGAAATGGGAATTGGGAGAATTTGCAACCGTTCCTAAGCCATAGTTTTTAAATATGGACCAGGCTCCCTGCAATACACCCTGTCAGTAGCGTAGCCAGGAAAGAGGTCCATAAAGCCTGTAATCCGATAAGCGAAATTTCATGGGCGCGTGAAGGCACCAATGCTGAAAGACCGCCTACAAAAATTCCCATGCTGGAAATATGAACAAAGCCGCACAAAGCATAGGTCATAATGGTCATCGAACGTATAGTGAGTGCCGCATCGGTGGCTTGGATTGATGCGAGTGAGAAATAAGCTGAGACTTCTGTTTCAATAAACCGTGAACCTAGAATTTGCGCAGCAATTTCCCATTCCTCGGGTCTTAATCCAAGCAATATAGAAAAAGGGAATGTGATCCATCCCAGTAGCCGGACTACAGAAAAAGGTTGGCTCAGGAATTCGGGAAGTTTACCTAGTATAAGATCAAGTAACGCTTCCAAACCCAATACAATAATGAGAACCGTTGCAATGCCAACGGCCATTTTTACTCCTTGGCTTCCTCCCTCAACGAATGCATTCATTAAATTGGTCTGGTTTGAATTATCACGGCTATCATCGTGAGACTCTCCAAGAGTTTCCGGTTGATCTTGTTCAGGGCAAAAAAGTTTGCTAACTAATATGGCGCATGGGATGGATATCAAAGAAGCAGAAACAAGATGCCCGGCAATATTTGGAAAAACTTTGTGTAGAGCGATAACATAGATACCCATTACAGTGCTGGCAACCGTAGCCATCATACAGGTGATTAGAGTTAGCAACTCTGATCGAGTCATTTTTTTCAAATAAGGGCGTACGGTTAAGCCTGATTCAATTCCAACAAACAAATTGGCCGAAGCGGCTAGAGATTCTGCTCCTGATAAGGAAAGAATCCGATAAAAGGCTCTTGAGAAAAATCGAACTATCTTTTGCATTATGCCCAAGTAATATAATCCTCCCAGCAAGGCCGAAAAAAAAATGACTGAGGGAAATACTTGGAAGGCAAGAACGAATCCAATGGATGAACTGCCATCGGCCAAGGTCTGGCCTGGGCTAAGGGCGAGGGGACCGAATAAAAATATAGAGCCTTTTTGAGAGGCACTCAGTAGGGCAATCAGAAGATCATTGATCCACTCCAAGGCAGCCCTGGATCCTGAAAACCAAAATGTTAAAGCACCTAAGGTCCATGCAAGGAAAATGCTGCCAACAATAGTTTCTATTTTGATTTTGGTCCGGGTACCGGTCACCCATGCAATACCGGAGATAACGAAAAAACCGCTTAACGAAATTAACCGATAGGTGGAATCTTCCATTTAAAAGTTAAGGTCTTTATTTGAGAGCAAACCAATAATATTTTTTCCGTTTGTTACCGCATAATGGCGAATATTATTTTCTAACATTTTTCTTCTGGCTTCGTCGTGGGATTCTATTTGATCCATGCACCGGATAGGACTGGATATTACTGACGAAATTGTAATGGAAGTAGGGTCGAGTTCTTTTTCCAATAGTTTGATCGAGTCGGCTTTGGTAAATATCCCTACATATTCTCCCTGTTCGTTTTTTATGAGAATTGCTCCTGTATCTTTTGACAGCATATAAGCGATGGCTTCATCTACACGGATATCCGAATTCACGTGCTGTACCGGTGACATGATTTCTTCAATTGTTTTTTCCGCCATTTTTCATTCTATATTGGATATGTGCTATTTCTATATATAGATGGATGATAATGATTTCTATGAATGTATGCTACTCGAAAATTTTCTGTTCGATGGATCATTGGTTTGTAAATGTATGAAATTCAAGCATTTTTTGTAGGCCGACGGTTATAATTATGTTCTTGAGAATGAAGGTTTTTAAATGGTTTTGATTTTTCACTTATCCTGCCCATCGCGTCTAATAAATTCAGGTATGTTGGATTGAAAAAGAAAATTATCTTTGTCGTAACTTGGTCTCTTGCCGCGTACTTTTTTTATGAGTTTTTCAAGACGGCTGATTTTGAACGCACTTGGAAAGAGATAGAAAACGCTCGCTCTGGATGGTTGGTTGTTTCTGTTTTATTCAACCTGTCGATTTTGTTGGTATGGACTTCGTTGTGGAATGTCCTTGTCCCAAAAAATATTTTCGTTCCTTTTTCAAAACTATTCCAAGCCAATTCCTTCATGTCGACTTCATGCAATACTCTGCCATTTCCGGGTGGACATACGGTGGGCCTTATTTTACTGGCGCGTCTGGCGAAGTTGAAGCATTCGGTGGCTTTATCGATGCTGGCTTTGGATCAGATGATGGAAGGCATTGTTAAAGTTGTGGTTCTTACTCTGGCAGCTAGTTTTTCTCCCTTGCCAGAGCAAATGCGACAAGGAATTACAGTTTTTATCGTGTTGATTGTAATATTTTCGACGTTCATGTTTTATGCGGCGTATAAAATCCCAAAAGTTGGGTATAAGGATGAAGAGGTTTCACCATCTCTGTTATTCAAAGTAAGAAAGTTTGTATCGCAATGGGCCGGGCACCTGGAAATGTTGAAAGACTACCGGATTTTTAGTACAGGTTTATTTATGGCATTAATAATGATGGCGTTACAGGCATTGGGAATATGGGCGGCTCAAAAAAGCTTGGGGCAAGAGCTCCCTTTTTGGACTACGATTCTGGTTATGGCAGCATTGAACCTTGCTACAATTTTGCCACTGACTCCTGGGAATTTTGGTGTTTACGAGGCGACAGCTTTTTTAATTTATAAATTTTCAGGGCTGTCGCCAGAGATGGCATTGAGCCTGGCTTTTTTACAACACATTTGTTTTCTGATACCTATGGCAGGTACTGGCTGGGTAGTTCTGCTGGCCCAGTCCCTGAATTTATTAGATGGAAAATACGAGGGACAGTCGAAACCAGATTAAAGAGAGCCTGGGAGATCGTTAAGTGATTGGTTTTAAACTGTTAAGTGTGTTCTTGCGCGATATTGAAGGGGTGGCTTTTTTGGTCCATTTAAACTAGGTGGGGAGGGGATTTTATGTTAAAATTTTTGGGTTAAAACTATGGGAGGGTGCATTGTGTAACACTACTTCCCTACTTATTTATTGTTGGAGGTTATTGGGTATGGCTGAAGGAAAAGTAAAGTGGTTTAATGATAGTAAAGGTTATGGATTTATCGAGTCAAGCGACGGGGATGATTGCTTCGTACATTTTTCTGAAATTCAAGGGGATGGTTTCAAAACCTTGAAAGAAGGTCAGGATGTGGAATTCGAAAAAAGCATGGGCCAAAAAGGACCACAAGCTTCAAAAGTAATTCCGAAATAAATGTTTTTGCGAGATTGTTTAACCGGTAGGGCTTTCATGCCCTGCCGGTTTTTTTTGTGCAAAGAAGCCTCCTCTTTGCTTTTTCTGTAGATCAATTCTTTTGCTTCGATGCAATGACATATAAATTGAAACCGTAGCCCGCCTTATCAAACAATGGGCCTATGTATGTAAGCGGGTTCAGAGTATTTTTTAAGTCTCTTTTTGCTGATCGCAGAAACTTTCCCATAATGTTATTGGGCTTTGCTGAATTATTGTAGGCATTAAAACCTTTTTGATTCAGCAGCCCTTTTCTTGCCTTGTTCGTTTCTAAATGAACTATTTTGAAGCCTGCCTTTTCCAACATTTGGTTCAGACTATCTCGGGAAAAAAAGTAGAAATGCTGAAGGGTTTCGTAGCCAACCCAGTTCTCTTTTAAGAAGACAGCATTTTTAACATTTGGAGTCCACATTACCAGGAGTCCACCTGGTTTCATTACATGATGGATTCTTTTCAGACAGTCCAGAGGATTCCGTAAGTGTTCAATGAGATCCCATAGGGTGATGACATCGAAGGTGTTCGTATCATAGGAAAGGGAATCGTCTAATGATTCTAGGCGAATGTTGTCCAGTGCAAAATTTTCTTGGGCAAACTTTATATACTCAGGCAGGATTTCCAGCCCGTGACAATTCCAACCCCTCTCTTTGGCGCAGTTAAGAAAAAAACCCGCCCCGCATCCAATATCTAATAAATTGCCTTTGCCCGAATATAACCTTTCTATGAGGCTCAACCGGGAGTTGTAAAGTTTCGAGAAAGACTTGATGCGTGCTTGTCTTTCAAGAATGTAACTCGAATGAAGACCCGATTCTGTCTCATCGCCAATCATCTCTTTTTGGTAGTTTTCCTTCATAGATTCTAAGGTAGGCAATGGATTGACGAATTCGAGATGACATTCATCGCAATGAACGACCAGTGTGTTATTTTCACGAAGGTGTACTGGGGTAAATTTCAACGACCCGCAGCATTCGCAGGGGGTTCGCTCGTTTCGTGAGGATTCGAAAGCAGACAGTAACATCCTGACAATCCTTTATAGAATGCAGAGGTTGGTGGATATTGTTTATTTTCGGAACAAACCGTGCTTCGGAGACAAAATCGGGAGTATGGTAGGGCATTTAATTCCTATTTGCAATATCCAATGAAAAGCCTCATTGTATCGTGTGTAGCGGCTAGAGTTTGTTGTTTTTAATAGTCATATTTTAGTTTCAGATTGTCATTTGATGTATATGGTTTGTTAGCGCTCAGAGATTTTATTTCTTCAACTCAGAACCCCGAGGTGGAATATGACTAAAGCTGCATTCACTCCCAATGCAGGCGATAGTATTGTTGTCCGATTAAAAATTGAAGGTCAGGCTCAAATTCTGCCTCGAGTAATGACTGAGATTGCTAATTTGGAGGGCCATATCGGTGCGCTAGATATAGTTCGCCCACTCACCAATGGGGGTTCCATTCGCGATATCAGTATCTATACCTCAGGAGTGGAGCAGGGACAAAAAATTGTAGAGGCTCTTGGGCAAGTTGAAGGTGTGGAGGTGGTGCATCATTCTGATAGAACATTTTTGCTGCATCTTGGAGGGAAAATTGAGGTTACCAGTAAAAAAGAATTAAAAACGCGAGATGACCTTTCCATGGCCTACACGCCCGGTGTCGGAAGAGTTTGCATGGCGATTCATAAAAACCCAGAAGAGGTTTATCAATTGACCATTAAACGTAATACGGTGGCCATTGTGACAGATGGTACTGCTGTGCTCGGATTAGGGGATATTGGCCCGGAAGCTGCCTTGCCAGTTATGGAAGGTAAGGCCATGCTATTCAAGGAATTTGCAGGGGTGGATGCATTTCCTATTTGTCTTAACGCGAAAAGTACCGACGAAATAGTGCAGACTGTCCAGGCAATCGCTCCAGGGTTTGGGGGGATAAACCTCGAGGACATAGCTGCGCCGCAATGTTTTGAAATTGAAAAACGACTTCAGGAGGAATTGGATATTCCCGTTTTTCATGATGATCAGCATGGGACAGCAGTTGTAGTTTCCGCTGCACTGATCAACGCTTTCAAGTTTCTGGGAAAAATTCATCAAAAAGTTAAAGTGGTTATCCTTGGAGCAGGGGCAGCAGGCACCGCGTGTACGAAAATGATCAAACAACTCGGAATTGATAATATTGTTGTTTGTGATCGCAAAGGAGCGATCAATAAATCCAGAGAGAATTTGAACGAGGACAAAAAGTGGTTCGCGGAACATACCAACCCTGAGGGGTTGTCCGGTAAATTGAGCGACATTATTGCAGGAGCAGATCTTTTTCTGGGCGTATCAGGGCCGGAACAATTGAAAGTTGAGGATTTGAAAAAAATGGCAAAAGATCCCGTAGTTTTTGCTTTGGCAAATCCGGTGCCAGAAATATTACCAGAAGAAGCCGCCCCGCATGTGGCGATAATGGCTACTGGGCGCAGTGATTACCCGAACCAGATAAATAATGTGTTGTGCTTTCCCGGACTTTTCCGTGGGGCTTTAGATTGTATGGCCACTGAAATAAACGAAGAGATGAAGATGTCTGCAGCACATGCTATAGCAGGATGCATTTCCCATGAATATCTGCAACCCGACTATATTATCCCAAGTGTTTTCGATGCTGATGTGGTTAAGAAAGTTGGGGATGCTGTAGTAAAAGCTGCCAGAGATTCGGGCATAGCGCGCAACCGAGGTAGAAAAAAATTCGACTAAATATGTTAATTTTTTTGATTAGCGTTTATTGACCCAGCCCCTCGTGTTATTCTGCAAAAAAAATATACGTAATTTTCCCAATTAGGCTTATCCTCTCGGATTAAACTTTCCATTCGCGCAGCAAAAATGAAATTAATTTTAAGTTGGTGTTATAAAAATATTACGGAAAAGTTCCCTGGCACGCTTATTCTTGTTGCGTTGGTTTTGAGTGGATTTTCTGTCTATCTGGCAGCGGATTTGAAGTTCAATCCTAAAATGGATAACCTCCTTCCCCAGGATCTTCCCCTAATAAAAGAATTTAATGAGGTTGTTGAAAAAACAGGAGGATCAGGGCCTTTGGTGGTGGTTTTAGAAAACCTTGATCCTATTCAGGCATCTGAAGTCATAAAACATCTGGCAAGGATATTCAAAAAAATTCCTGGAACAGAATTCGTAGATTCACAGGTGCCGACAAAATTCCTGAATAACAAGCAGCTTCTTTTAATTCCGCGTGGCGACTTGTTAGCTCTTGAAATTTTAATGGCGGAAGCTATTGACTATGCACGTGGTCAGTTTGGCGGTTTTTTTGAAGAGGAAGAACCGTTTAATCCGATTAAACTTCGTAACCTGTCTAGTGATTATAGGATTTTTGAAAAGATTGATCCGTATCACAAGGGAAAACAAAAAAATAACTATTATATTTTTATAAAAGCCAAAGGTACCGTTACCGATACCGATTTTACGGAAAATTTTGTTGCCGAGGTACAGAAAGTAATTAATGAAAGCGGGCTGGAGAAAAAATATACAGAGCTCAAAATTAGACTCACAGGTTCGATGGTGGTTCGCCTGGAAGAGAATAATTTCATTAAGAATGACTTGAAAAATGCAGCAATGGTTGCTGCATTTTTAGCGATATCTATTATTTTTATTTACACTCGATCCTGGTTTTCCATACCTCTCATTTTCTTTCCTCTTTTGCTATCTCTTACTTATACGTTTGCTTTGGCTCGTCTGATAATCGGGCATTTAAATATTATTTCAGGATTTCTTGTTGCCATTTTAATGGGGTTGGGAATCGACTATGGCATTCATTTGTACATTCGATTCAAGCAGGAACTATTGAAGGGAAATCCCCTTCCCGAGGCTGTGGAAGTGGTGGTGACACAGTTGGGGCGGTCGGGGTTGATTGCCATGTTAACCACTATTAGCGTTTTTTCAATTTTGAGCTTTTCGGATTTTCAAGGGTTTTCGGAGTTTGGGCAAATTGCCACTATAGGTATCATTTGTGCGTTTATTACCTATTATTTTCTTTTCCCAGCACAGGCTCTTTTTTACGGCAAAATACACTGGCTTAGCAAGCCCAAGCCCAGGCTGTTTAATTTAAAGATCGCTAATTTATATTCCACGACACCTTATTTCCTTTCGGGTCTTTTCGTTTTATTAATGATATTCAGCCTGGCTCTTCTGCCGGGAATAGAGTTTGAATACGATTTTCAGAAGTTAAGAGGAGATTCGCCCGCAAGCGACTATGAAACAGAAACGACCAATGATTTTGGTTATGCTTTTTCACCGACAGTGATATTGACACCAGAAAAAGACAACCTTTTTTATATTCATGATGCGCTCGAAGAAATAAAAAAAGAAAGTGGAGATAAAACGGTTATAGGTATTCAATATTCGCTGAACTTATTCAGTAAAAAAGAGTATGACTCGAAAAAAGAGATCATTGCTCGAGTTAAAGAAAACTTTGATAGTAATAAAGATATTATCCGATTCTCATTAGGTGAAAAACGGTTTAGGAACTTTGAATTGCTCTTGAATGCTAAACCGTTTGGTAAATCTAAGATGCCAGATAATTTGCAGAAAAAATTGATGGCGGGAAAAGACTATCTCTTGCTTATGTTTTCCCCTGCCGAAAAAAATTTTTTCCGAGTTGAAAATATTTATCAGCTGGAGAAGGAAATAAATAGCCTGAAAGAAACAATGAGAGAAAAAAATATTGAGACAGCTATCTTGAACGAAAATCTAATTGCAGCGAAAGTGTTGGATTGGGTTAAGGAAAAAGGACCCAAGGCGATGGTTGTTGCATTTGGTTTAGTTTACTTGATTCTGCTTGTAGATCTTAAAAGTTTTCGACTTGCCACTATAACTTTTTTGCCGTTGTTTACGGGGTTGGCTTTGACGGGTGCCTTGATGTCTGCTTTTAATGTGCGGTTGAATTTTATTAATATCGTCATGCTGCCATCTATTGTCGGGATTATGATCGATCATTGTATTTATCTCAGTCACCACATTCTGGACCACTCAAAAGGTGCTTCTTTAAAGTCGTTGCAAGAAACGGGAAGTGCAATCATCCTGTCTGCATTGACCAGTCTTGCAGGGTATGCGAGTCTTAATATCGCCCATCATGCCGGAATAAACTCTATCGCTACGGTGGTTGAACTTGGGATTATCACATGTACTGTCTGTGCTTTATTCATGCTTCCAGCACTTTTCGAGACTAGAAAACATAATTTTTCTTTTGCCAGATTGACGAAATAAGGTGTGAGTCCGTTTTCTTATCTCATTGACAGTAGTATGAAAAAATTAAACCTCTTGTCTGATATTGTCCAGAACTACAGGTCTTGAGTTTTAAAACGAAGAAGGATAGCCTTTGAATTTGTATGGTTTATTGGGTCGGGCTGGCAGGTAGGCTGATGTCATAAAGATTGCTATATAAATAGCCTAGTCTACTTTAGTCGCCAGTATTGAGGGTAAGTTTTGATTATTTAGAAGGTTGAGATATTAGAAATCCTAAGCCAGAAAATTTAAACCGGAAAGAGAATCTGTGAAAATTTTCGAATCAATATCTGGATAAAAAATTCAGTATGATAAGGACAAAATTATAGAAAAATATTTTTGCGTGGACTCTTAAGAAAACTTGCTGAAAGATTTTACGACAAAAAGTGGAAGATTGATATTCCGCCAAAAAAATAACCTGCTTGTTACGTGTTTTGCTATAGTTCGATAAACTATTTTTTCAATTTCGAGAAAACCCCTTTATGGTAAAGATTCTATCTATATTGATTATGCTTGTTTTATCGGGATGTGGAGAAGCCCCTCCGTTTGAGAAATTCTCACATGAAGAAGGTAAGGGAAAGGCTGTCTTTTTTATTGATTTTGAAAAATGTGAGAAGGATAAAGACAAATACAGCAATATGATTCAAGGCCGGGAGTTCGGATTTGAAGGTCAAGATACGGGATTTTTGGGATGCATGAAACTGAAAGGTTGGGACAAAAAACCTCTTTAGTTGAAGTGAGGGGTGTGCTTTTCTAAGGTGCGGATTAGTTTTTTTGTTGCCAGGCCTGCTGAATGGCTGCTACCGGTTGATGGACAAGGTGGCATGTTTTACAAGACCGCTTGTTTATATAATCTATGTTCTTCCTAAAATTCTTTTCAGAAGGTTCTCCCGTTGCGAAATCCTTTTTAATCTCTTGCAGAACCCCCAATATATCATTTCCTACAAAAAATTCTTTGACGGAGGTGGAGCCCTTTGTCCATTCGTCGACATGGCATTTCGAGCAGACAGACCTCAAACTTGTGATTCTTTTTTTGAAGACATCGAGAGACCGCCAGGCCTGCTGGAAATCTTCTTGTTCGAAGTTTATACTGATCCTTTTTAAGGAGTCGGAGAGCTTTTCCATGAAAACATCATAGGGCAACTCCTTTTCATCGATAGGGTCCAGTACTTTTATGGTATCGGTTGAAGGCCAGTAATAGCGAGCCCAAACACTGGTGTTATTTTTTGAGTGACAATGGGAACAGGTTTTTCCGAGAGTTTCTGAAGCTCTTCCCAGTTTTTTCATGTCCTTTGCTAGAATACTTTCTTTCAGTTCATTAGCTGCTTTTAAGTCGAACTCTTCCTTCCACTCCGGAATCATCTCAGATGCTTTTTTATATGAATCTATAAATTTGGCTGAATATTTTTCTGCGAGGACCCAATTTTCCTTATCCAGACTGACAAATATTGCTGAAAAGGCAGTGCTTAATTTACGCATTTGGGCTATCCATTCAGAAATTCTACCTGAGTCGGCATAGTACTTGTCCATGGATTTAGGTGGCGGGGCGACAACAAAGTCTGAGGAAAATGCGGGCAATGGAGAAAAGAAAAAAAATAGTAGCGCAATGAGTCCTAATTTCATTTTTTTCATAAACTGAGCTTTTATTGTAAAAGGGTCAGGGTAAATTTACGTATTTCAGGGAGAGCATTTTCAATTTGAATCCTTGATACGATAAAAATAGCGGCCCAATTTGAATGGACTGCCAGAGCGCACCACTCTTAAAAAGCATTTCAGTTTCTCTTCCAATAAATCTTCCAACTCCTGTTCTTTAAGCTCCAGGTATGGAACATCTTCCCAATCCTTGTGGTTCAACGATCTTTCCAAAGGGAATGTTGAGATGTCTTCCATTTCGATATGATTTTTATCTTTCATCAAACCTTATTTGTAATTTTTAAGACGCTTTATTATATTAGAGAATCCAGGTTATCCTAATAGTTTTTCGCAGTTGTTATTTGCCTGTGTTGTTTTTGACTTTGATATACCTGTAAAAGGGAACAAATATGCTCTTAGTGATTGATGTTGGAAATTCGAATAATGTCATCGGATTGTTTTCCGGAGAAAAGCTTCTTACCCATTGGCGGATTCGCACCGAGTGGAATCGGACGGCAGACGAATATTGGGTTCTCATTAAGGAATTTATTTTATTGAATAATGTGGAGACGGAAACCATCGATGATATTGTCATCGCTTGTGTGGTTCCACCTTTGGTTCCCATACTGCAGGGGATGTCCAGAAAATATTTTTCATGCGAACCCCTGATTGTTGGGCCGGGAATCAAAACCGGTATTTCCATTCTCTATCGAAACCCATCTGAAGTGGGGGCAGATCGCATTGTAAACTCTGTGGCCGCGTTTGATAAATATGGAGGCCCTTTGATCATAGTGGATTTTGGGACAGCGACTACCTTCGATGTTGTAACTGGTAAGGGTGAATATTTAGGGGGTGCCATTTTTCCGGGGATCCAGATTTCTCTTGAAGCACTTTTTAAAAGTGCGGCCAAACTACCTCGAGTGGATATGACTTTTCCTGAACAAGTTATAGGAAAATCAACGGTGGAAAGTCTCCGTTCAGGGGCGGTTTACGGTTTTTCAGGAATGGTTGAAGCATTGGTGAAGCAAATTAAAAGTGAACTGGGACAAGATGCCAAGGTAGTGGCTACCGGTGGAATTGTGGACTGGGTAACTACTAAAACTACTGTTATAGATGTTCAGGACCCATTTTTGACTTTAGATGGATTGAGAATTATTCATGAAAAAAATCAGTAAAATCTGGGTTGGCACAAAAAACACTGGCTATCCCAAAGGCAGGTTTTCAGTAAGAGGAGGAGACCGAAAACTGCAATACTTGGAATAACCAGTGTTTATGAATCGCTTATGCTTTTATAGATCTAGAACCCTTGTGTATAAAAAGACGTACCATTCTGGGGTCGTCTTCAATGTCAGAAATTCTGCAGCCCTGACTTTTGGCCCACTTGGTGAAATCTTCAGTGAAGTTTTTCTTCTTATCAAGAATCAATTCCAAAATGCCATTCTTTTTAACTCTTCTGAATTCTTCGGACGCTAATTCAAAAGCTTTAAAAAAGGAAAGACCGCGAATATCGAGTGTTCTAAACATTTCCATAGTGAATCCCTCCATTATATTGCCGGTCCTAATAAAGGTGGCAGATCAAGTTCAGTAAGCTCATTCTAAGGATACAAAATTAAAAAGCTGTTAATCCGGCATTAATTATTTTTAATATTTTAGTGTTAGACGAGAGGGTATTTTTTATAGTCAGTTGAAATAATAGCTATTATGAGTTTGCTGGTGTGAAGAAGAGTTCATATGAGACTAGCAAAATAGGCTTGTTTCCAATTCATATATGAATACTAGAGGGGATAAGATATAGTTATTCATTAAAGCTATTAAGAAATTTTCTAAGACCGATTGGTAATCAGGAGAGCTAAATGGGCATTGAACGTGGTGGAGATGCAGAGTACGAAGAATTTGAGCCCTCTTATGAGGAAAAAGCTGAAAAACTTGAGGCAACTTTAAAACCCTTACTGGAGGAAAGCCCTGATTCGCTAAAACTTTCAGGAAAATATATAGCTACGGATGAGGTGAAAATCATTGGCAATTATTCGCTTATGAAGTCAGTCAGATCGCTCGACTTAAGTGATAACCAGATCAATGACGAAGCATTGTTGAATCTTTTCGAGTCCGATATCCTTTGTGGATTAGAAGAGCTTTATTTGCAGATAAATTTCTTAACGGGGAAAGGATTGAGTGAACTTGCGCAATCTGAAAAGATAAAAATTAAAAACCTAAAAGTTCTGGTTCTTTCAGATAACCGTTTAAGTGATTTATCCATTGCGGAAATGCTGCTTTCCAATCATTTTCAAAACTTGGAGTCGTTGGATATAGGTTGGAATGAAGCCGGAAACGAAACGGCCAAGTCTTTGAGCACGACCACTACTTTTCCTAAGCTGAAGAAGCTCGAGATGGAGCGTAGCTATGTTGATGAAAAAGGGTTCAGCGAATTCATTAAAGGAGAGTTGGCTGATCAGTTAGAAGAGTTAGATATTTCAGCCAATAAAATTAAAGATGAATCCATTAAAATTCTAGCACAAGCCCCTAAATGGAAATCCCTGAAAACGCTTCGAATATCGCAGAATAGATTTGGTAATGAGGGTGCAAAGGCTTTGGGTGAATCCGTTTCAATGAGTGGCCTGATCAAGCTTTATGCGGGCAGGAATTATTTTGATGCAGAAGGAGCGCAAGCTATTTATGAAAGTAAAACGTTGAAAAAACTCAAAACTTTGGTAATTAAAGAGGAAGTTGATGACGGTTCGGGTCTTGTCAATTACTCGCGGCCGGAGCTTTTACGGCCGGATGATCCAAACGCGATTTGATTTTCAAGGAAGACCCTGGAAATTTAAAATATTTTTAACTTTTCCAGCTTAGTCAGTTTGGGTGAGTTTTTTAACGCAGATTTTGCTTCTTCAGACTTGATTCTGTTTCCTCCCAAATGCAGATAATTCAGATTACTTAAATTTTCTGAATCGGCAATGGCCAGTGCGCCTTCATCTCCCACACGATTATCCACTAGATTCATATGCTCCACTTTTGTAAGAAAAGGTGATTGGGCCAGGGCTTTGGCTCCTTCTGCGGTAATGCCATTGCATTCCAGATTTAATGTCACCACTTCGGAAAATAAATCAGCCTGGGCAAGGATAGCCATGCCTTCGTCTCCCAGATCGTTAGAGCCTAAATGCAAATAATTCACTTTTGGGAGGATAGGCGAATCAACGAGAATTTGCAGACCTTCTGGTCCGAGTTGGTTATGGGTGATAATGATGCTGGAAATGGTTTTGACAAACGGGAAGTGAGCGATCATTTCGGCGAGGTCGCGTCCGTGATTTTCTTCTATTTTTCCTGATTTAGAGAAAAGGTAGGCATCCTGGATTTTAAGGACTTTTTTGTCCTTAATATTTTCGAAAAGTATCTTTTCTTTCGGCGACAAGTTTTCGCCTTCGTTGCCATAGTTTTCGCCATCGTTACAAAGCTCTTCCCAGTTTTTTAATTTATCTTGCATAGAGTTTATCGCTTAAGTCTCTTTTCTTTTGCGCAACCCCCTTGATTACCCATATCACATGCTTTCTTGTAATACTTGATGGCCTTTTTTTGTCTGCCTTCTTTGTAGTTCAGAGTGCCTAGGTTATAGCAGGCAGGGTCTTCTCCAGCTTCACAGGATTTATCAAACATTTTTCGAGCCTGTTTGAAATCTTTACTATACGGTGTCCCTTTCATAGCCAAAAGAATTCCACCATTGGTGCACCCTGTCATATATCCCGCATCGCAGGCTTTTTCATAAAACTTGAGAGCGGTTTTATTATCTCTTTCAACGACCCGATAGCGTTCCCCCATTTTAAAACAAGCTGTTGAGTTACCTTCGGTACAAAGGGCTTCTAATCTTTCTTCTTGCGTTTGTTCTGCCAAGGCGGCGGGAGCAAAAATAATAATGGTCATCAGGATAACCATGGCTTTGATAAAATATTTCACATCGACCTCTTTTCCGGTGGGTAAAAGGTTTTTTTAATGATTGAATTATATCATAGGCATTTTTTAAAGGTTGGAAAAGCTTTTTAGGAAGGACTAATTGATTCATAATCTTTCGTTTGCATCATTGTAGATATTTTATTAACCTTCATAGACTCTATAAAGCGAAAGGCCTCATTTTTTAAAGGCTTGATTCGTCAATTCATTAGAAGCTTAATAAGTGGAATTTCCGTGAATATTGTAATGCTGGGTTATCGTGGTACGGGAAAGTCGGTGATCTCAAAAATTCTTTCCGTGAAGCTGCGCATGGAACTGTATAAGATCGATGTTCTGATTTCTCGCTCTGCTGGTAAATCGATTCCTGAAATTGTTGCTGAAGAGGGTTGGGAGAGTTTTCGAAAACGGGAATCCGAAATCGTAGCCGAAGTTTCTGGTAAGGCTAAAAATAGTATCATTGATTGTGGGGGTGGGGTGGTTTTAAACGATGCGAATATTGCGAATCTGAAACAAGACGGAGTGTGTGTTGTTCTCACCGCTAGTCTCGAAACTATAATTAAAAGAATTCGTCATGATCGAAACCGGCCTGCTTTGAAAAGCGGAATGAGCTTTGAAGAGGAGCAGAAAAAAAATCTGGCGGAGCGGGAGGAGAAATATCGCGCTGCTGCTAATTTTTTATGCGACACCTCAAATCGTCGTCCAGGAGAAACGGTGGCAGAAATAACAGAGTTTTTAAAAACCAAGGGGTGGATTTGAAATGATGAGTCCAATGTTTGAAAGCTTAGTGGTGAATAGCTTGACGATTCTGGCCGATGAACCAGATGATGCTACCGCTATGGTATGGAACGAAGCAGAGACCCAGGCAGAACTGGAAGGTAATGAAAAAGCGATTTATCGGCTTGACCTGAACGATAAAGAAATTTTGTTGGAAGATATTGAAGATCTTATAGCCTATAACAAAATCCATAAAGTCAAAGACTTCAGGCTCGATAAAAACGAGTTCTTTGATGAGGGTGTGGAGTTGCTGGCCGAAGCTTCGGCTTTAGGAAAGTTATTGACCCTTTCCCTTGCCCATAATAAGCTTAGCGATAACGCAGCTCGCTCGCTTGCCGCCTCTAAAATTATTGTGAACCTACAAAAATTATTTTTGCAGGGAAACCAAATTGGTGTTGAAGGTATGAAAGCCTTAGTCGGGTCTGACAATCTTACGAATTTACAACTTTTGTATCTCAATGTGAATCCAATAGGTCCGGAAGGAGCCATGGTTTTAGGTGGTCCTGGAAAAATTGTGCAGTTGCAGGAACTTTATTTGCAAAATACAGGTTTAGGGGAAAAAGGATTGCAAGCGCTTTGTGAGTCGGGAAATTTTAAAAACCTCAAACTTCTTTCTCTTTCAAAAAACGGACTGGATGACCATGCTGCGGAATTGATCTATCATTCAAAGGCTTTTCCAGAACTGGAAACGCTGGATCTTTATAATAATAAAATCACTGATCAGGCGGTAGACCAGCTTCGATCGTCGCCAAACCTTCCCAAACTAAAAGCTCTGCAAGTCGACTGGCGAAGTTGAGGTTTTTATGGCGCAAAAACGTCCCAGTAGAAAAGCAATTCTCAAACATTTTGATTTGCGGGACCCGGTCATGGCGGCGACGATTCGCGAAAAAGGCGCTTTCAAGCTGAGTCGTAATCGCAACTATTTTCTGGTTTTATGTAAGGCCATCATTGGTCAGCAAATTTCAATAAAAGCGGCCGAGTCGATCACGAAACGTTTTCAAAGTTTGTTTCAAGGACATATTCCAACACCTGAAAAAGTAGGCGTTATTTCTGTGGCTAAGTTAAGGCAATCGGGTCTGTCGGGGCAGAAAGTGAAATACTTGAAAGACCTGAGCGCGCGATTTTTAGATGGCTCTATTAGAACGCATCGGCTCGCCTACCAAAGTAATGATGAGGTGATTGAAACTCTTACGTGTGTTTATGGCATCGGCAAATGGACTGCAGAAATGTTTCTTATATTTTCTTTGAATCGGATCGATATTTTGCCCTTAGGTGATTTGGGACTCAAAGCAGGAATCAAAAAGATTTATAATATGCGTGGCTTGCCATCTCCGAAAAAGATGCTTGCTCTGGGTAAAAAATGGCACCCAATGGAAACTGTAGCGACTTGGTATGCTTGGCGGATACAAGACTCTGAAATCATAACTTATTAAACCTTTTTGATATAAGGCTCTTATGGATTTTATAGATGAAAAAATTGAAGAGTATGCATTCAACCACACCAGTTATGAAGGAGACCTTTTAAAACGTTTGGAAGAGGAAACCTATGAGAAATTGGAAATTCCTCAAATGACAACGGGAAGAATTGAAGCCAGGCTGCTCAAACTATTAGCGCGGCTTGTAAGTGCTAAACGCATTTTAGAAATCGGTACCTTTGCCGGATACAGTGCGCTTTCCATGGCAGAGGCTTTGCCCGAGGAGGGTGAGCTGGTGACCTGTGAAGAGGACCCGGTAGCAATTGGCTTTGCTAGAAAATATTTTGACTTGAGCACGAATGGAAAAAAGATAACCCAGATGGAAGGCCCGGCGCTGGAGTCCTTGGAATCCATTAAAGGTCCATTCGATATGGCATTTATAGATGCGGATAAAGAGAATTACGGCAATTATTATGAAGCCATTTTGCCGATGATTCGTTCGGGAGGATTGATAGCCGTCGATAATGTTTTGTGGAGTGGACGGGTGCTTGATCCGCAAGACAAGTCGGATAAGGCGATCCACCAATTCAACGAAAGAGTGATTAATGATGAAAGAGTGGAGTCGGTTTTGCTCACCGTGCGAGATGGATTGAATTGTATTATTAAGAATTAATTATAATTCTCGAGGCGCGAGAAAGGTTGATAGCTGTATGGGGCTGTGTTAGCGTTATAAAAATTTTTAAACGTGATTAATAATTTCTATGGGATCAATACTTTATGGCTGAAACATTAGGCAGTCTTGTTGACAAACTCTCAATTAAAAATTTAAGAATCTGGCATCTTGAAGAAGCATTGGAAAAGGATAGTAGTTCTGAAGAATTGAAAGCCAAGCGCGATTTAGCGGACAAGCAAAGACAGAATCTTGTCGAAGAGATCAATGGTTTTCTCGTTTCTGCCTTGCAGGGGGAAGTTTGTATTCGAGATGAAAAAATAAAGATGTACACCAACACCAATGTTTCCTCATCGGATAGTGTGAAAAAATTGGGAGAGGCCGTCAGCGAGTTGGCTTTCAGAAATATAAAGCTCTGGCATTGTGAAGATGAGGTAAGGCGTACGGATTTGGAGGATTCAGAAATTGTGAAGATAAAAAGGCGGATCGATACGACCAATCAGGAACGCAACGACTTGATGGATAAAGTAGATCAAATTCTTCAGACGGAGTCTGAAAACAAATTCGGGTCTTAAAGGAAGGTGTCCAGCAATTCTTTTCTTTTTCGATTATATTCCTCTTCATCGACCAGATTTTTTTCGTAAAGGCCCTTCAGAAATTGTAGTTTCTTTTCCAGTTCTGTACCTGAGGGTTTGTTTCTTGTCGGTGCCTGCTTTCTAGAAGGCTCGGCCCGGACTCGACCTTGTTTTCTAGGTTTTTGTGAGGGAATGGGATCTCTGTATTCTTTTTCTTCTTCGAGTTCCCTGGCTGAGTTACGGGATAAAGGCACCTTGATCCAGTTTTTCTTGGCTACCTTTCCAAGCAGCCTTCCTGTTACATGGTATCTTTGTCTGGAACCAGGCAATAGTATCCAGTTGCTTCCTCCCCATCCGTTAAAGGAGCGGTTAGAAAATACTCTTCCCCGGATAGATGAAAATCGCCAGTTCAATACTTTTCCGTTGGCAAAAACATTACCTTCGGTTGCCCCATCCGGTGTATCCAATTCGTAATAGATGATTTTGTTTCTAGAAGATTTGTTGAGGGCTTTAGCGATCAAACCTCCGATACGGTTAGCTTGCTTGCGAGTGAAGACGGCTCTCTTTTTTCCGAAGAGAGCAAGCTCTTCATATTGAATTGAGCGTAATTGCCGGAGTATTTCATCTTCAGAAACCTTTACGGAAGCCAATTTCATATCTGCTATTTCATACCCACCGGCGGATTTCGATTTGTACATCAAGGTGAAACCATCGCCTCTAAGTTTTTTTTCACGGGTGAAAGAACAACCCACAACCAACCCGAGTAGTAGGGTGGAAATAAGAAAGAAGGGCAGAATTGATTTATATGATTTCATATTTTTACTTTAATCTTTAAAGCTTTTGTGCAATCAGTGAAGCAAAAGCCTCCTGATTTTCATCAACTTCTCTATACCGCAATATCCGAAAACCTTCAAAAGCCTTTAGTAGCTCATTGTGTTCCAGAACCCATTGTCTTTTAAAACTACTGTACTTCAAGTAATCCACTGTAAATGTTTCGTAAAACAAAATACCGCCTTTCTTTAAGGTATTGTGTATTTCCGGAAATAAATTGCGTTCGAGGAAATTGAAACAAAGAACGAGATCGTACTCATTTTCGGGTAAGGAGTTATTATCTAGATCGGCGGAAAGTGTTGTAATCTTTACGTTATTTTTGCTTGCAAGAGCACGGGCTTTACTGAGAGCGACTTCGGATATATCCATGGAAACCACTTCATAGCCCAGAGATGCGGCAAAAATCGAGTTTCTACCTTCTCCTGCAGCAATGTCGAGGGCCTTTCCCTGGCCAGAAAGCAGCCCAGTATGGGTTGTGAGCCAGTCTGAAGGGACTTTTGCCGAAATACGATCGCCATCGCCATACTTGGCATCCCATTTTTCCTTGTCTTTCAAAGACATATAAGCTTCCCAGTTAAAGATTTCAGTAATATTATCATAATAAATGTGTGAGAAATCAATAACAAGCCATTAGGGGCTGGGGTAGGTTTGTTTTCAAAGAAGTAGAATAGATGGTTAAGCCTTTTGCTTTTCCTTTCTTAATACTTGTACAAAGGTTTCGTTAGTTACGCAAAGTCTTGACATGGGCCTGTTTTTTCCCTAAGATATTTGTTTTATTTATAACCAGAGAGGCGAGGAAGTTGTCGTCTTCTTTTGTTAGTTTTTCAGGAGTGATGGGAATGATTGCAGTAATCCAAACGGGTGGTAAGCAGTATAAAGTGTCTGAAGGCGATGAGATTCAGGTCGAAAAGCTGGATGGCAATGTGGGCGAAAGTGTTAATCTGGATAAAGTCCTCATTTGTGGAGAAGGGGAGTCTGCAAAAGTGGGAACTCCATTTCTGGAAGGTTGTTCGGTCGTCTGTGAAGTGACAGAACAATATAGAGACAAGAAGATCATCGTATTCAAAAAACATCGACGAAAAAATTATCGCAGAAAAAATGGACATCGTCAGTCATTGACACGTTTGAAGGTCACTGCAATTAACGCATAATAATCGGGGAAAATGAAACATGGCACATAAAAAAGGACAAGGAAGTACTTCAAACGGTCGCGACAGCAGAGGACAAAGGCTGGGCGTAAAAAGATATGGCGGTCAAGCGGTTAAAGCCGGAGAAATACTGGTACGCCAACGCGGCACTTCTTTTCACCCAGGAGATAATGTTGGGTTAGGAAGCGACTATACGATTTTTTCAAAAATTGCAGGTGTGGTTAAGTTTGAGCATCGTGACCGCAAAACGCAAAAAATCAGTGTCCACCCACAAAACTGACACTGCCCCTCCATTCTAAGCTTTTCCAGACAAAGCTTGAAAAACCATCCGGGCTATTTAATAGCCCATTCAAACTTTAAAATGCATGTTCATTGATCAGGTAACCATCTCCGTAAAAGCAGGAGATGGGGGAGATGGCTGTTGTAGTTTCCGGAGGGAAAAGCATATTCCCCTTGGTGGTCCCGATGGCGGTGATGGAGGAAGAGGCGGCGATGTAATTCTGCAAGTAGATCCCAATCTTTCCACTCTCATAGACCTTCGATACAAAAAACTTTACCAGGCAGAAAACGGCAAGCCGGGCAAGGGAAATCAGATGACAGGCCGAAGCGGTAAAGACCTTATGGTTTGCCTTCCCCCAGGGACGCTGGTGAAAAATAAGGAAACCGATGAATTACTGGTTGACCTTAAGGAACCTGGACAACAATTTGTTGTAGTAGAAGGTGGGAATTACGGCCAAGGCAATATCCGTTTCAAGTCTGCTACCAACCGGGCACCCAAAAAAATTAGTACAGGAAAGCCGGGTGAATCCTGCCAACTTTTTTTAGAACTCAAACTGCTGGCAGATGTAGGAATTATTGGGTTTCCAAATGCTGGCAAATCGACTTTGATATCACGAATTTCAAATGCTCGACCCAAAGTTGCAGGATATCCTTTTACCACTCTGGTTCCAAATCTCGGGATAGTGAGGTTGGATGAGGGTGAGTCGTTTGTGGCAGCAGATATTCCCGGTCTTATAGAAGGAGCCCATAAAGGAAAAGGTTTGGGCCATCAGTTTTTGCGACATATAGAACGTACCCGCCTACTTCTTCACTTAATCGACTTTTCGGATATTGACTCTGATAATATTCTGGATCGCTATCACAAATTACAGAATGAATTAAAAGCTTTTAGCGAGAACTTGTTTGATAAACCACAAATTCTTGTGGCTACAAAGATGGACGACCCTCAGTCTGTGATTAATCTGGAAAAGGTAAAGCCGTCTATGAAGGAAATCAACTCTTCGCTTTTGACGATTTCTTCGTTGACAGGAGAGGGGATAGAACAACTGCTGTGGAAGATCAAAGAGGGTTTAGCTATTGGCGAAGACTCGGAAACTTAATGCCGTGAACGTATTGGATTGACTATTGAATCAAGAAGTCTTTGAATTTAATTTTCTTCACTCGTGTATCGCCTTCGATTTTTTTGTTGTAGGCAAGCTTTAAACGTTTTTGAAGTGTCTCTTTTACGTAAAGAATGTCGTTGTAGAATTTTCTTTTCAAGAATTGTTCTACAGTCAGCACCGTTATTTTTTCAAAAATGGGTAATGCACCTGAAAAAACTTTTGCGCCAGCCTCGTTGTCAAAGGTGACTTCGAGTGTGAAACTGAGAACCCGGATGTCGTTGGCATCAAAAGCGACCGGTATAATCGTTGCCAGTTTAACCATCTTGGATTCCGGTGATAAGGCAGCCTGTAGGTCTGCAGAATCTTCTTCAACCACTTCCATTCCTTTCGCAGCTTCTGACAAGATGCCCGATTTGTTTAATTCTTGCGCAACTTCAGATTGAGTATCTTCCTTCATTCCCGGAGCTAAGGGTGTTTTGGTATCTTCTGTTCGGGCTTTTGGCGGATCAGCAGGTTCTTCTTCATCTGCTGTCATAGCATCTTCGCCTTTTTTTGGAGTTAAACCTTCAGGAACTTCCGCTTCATTTTTTTCTACTTCCGAAAGTTCAGGGGGTGCAAAGGTTTTCATGGCAAAATATACTCCCCCTGCAGTTAGTAAAATACCGAGCACACCCCCGGCTAACATCATTTTTCCAGTTCGAGTTGCGGGAACCGAAATTGGACCAATCTTTATTCTTTCTTCAGAAGATTCTTCATCATCGTCTTCATATTCTTCGTCGTCGTTTTCGTCGTCTTCGTCTTTTTCCGCTTTTTCTAAGACTTCTTCGGATTCAGGAGTTGTGGTGATTTCTTCATCGGCTATTTCATCTGCTTCTGCTTTGTCATCATCTTCGTCTTCTTCATCATTTAGAATATCGTCTGACAAACTTTCTAAATCTTCATCCTCCTCTTCAACAACAGATTCTGTTTCTATTTTTTCTTCGGGTTGAGGGGGTGTGGTGATTTCTTCATCGGCTATTTCAGCTGTTTCTGCTATGTCATCATCTTCGTCTTCCTCTTCGTCGTCGTCTTCGTCTTCTTCTTCATCATCATTTAGAATATCGTCTGACAAACTATCTAAATCTTCATCCTCCTCTTCA
>Ga0209631_10001488_pt1 | contig 29928 bp, 28 predicted proteins | sample COG_08_FD_184752 | JGI IMG/M metagenome (GOLD analysis project Ga0209631, IMG submission 184752) | Pelagic Microbial community sample from North Sea - COGITO 998_met_08 (SPAdes) (version 2) | ecosystem: Environmental > Aquatic > Marine > Neritic zone/Coastal water | place: Helgoland, sampling... | reverse complement strand
TTTATATCAACGATTGAATTTCCAATATTAAAGACTTTGCAGTTTAATAAATCAAAGTCTTCTATAGCTTTCTTAAACATTCCTGCTTTTGGTTTCCTACATGGACAATTAATTTTATACTTTTTTACCTCACCCTTAAATCCGGATACAGGATAATGTGGACAATAATAAAATTTATCAAAAAATTGCTCAGTCTTTTTATGTATCAAAAAATTTATATGCTCGTGAATTTTGTTTAATTTATCTATCTTTAAAAAACCTTTAGCAATTCCAGGTTGATTTGTAATACATATCAATATTACATTTTTTTTTTTTACATAACTTAAAAAGTTTAAAAAATTTTTATATAAGAAAACATTTTTTTTTGAATTAACATATTTTTTTTCACTAATGATAGTTCCATCTCTATCAAATATTAAAGCAATTTTTTTATTTTTTTTATTATAATCTTTTTTTAATTTTTTATAACGTACTAAGGTCCCAAAGTCTGAAAAAGTTTCATTCGAAAAATAAGAATAAAACTTATATTTTTTTAAATTATGTATAATTAAATGAATAAGGTCAAAATTTTTTTTTATTTTTTTTAAGTTAAATATTTTTTTATTTAAAAAATATATTCCAGAAAGAGAAATTTTGGATAAAATCTTTTTATCTTTTTTTTTTTTGATAATCTTTAAAATAGAATTATCCTCTTTAGTTTTAATTAAATCACTATCGTACCTGTGAGATGTAACGTGCGTAAAGATTTTGTTTTGATTTTTAAATTTTTTTAAAAATTTTTGAAAATCTATATTAAAAAAAATATCACAATAAATCAAAATAAATTTTTTTTCTAAAATTTTATAATTTTTAACTAATGATCCTCCAGATCCAAGTCCAGGAGTTTCCTTGATAATTTTTGCTTTATATTTTTTTCTTTTAAAAAATTTCTCAAAATAAGTGTAATGATCTTTATTAACTATTATTGATAAATTTTTATGAAGATTAAATTTTTTTAAATTTTCGTATTGATAGTGAAAAATTGGATTACCATTCAAAGTTAAAAAACATTTTGGTTTATTTTTTGCTAAATTACCTAAACGTGAGCCTTTACCTCCAGATTGAATTATTACTTGCATTTCAAATATAGTATATTAAATCTTTTTTATGAACAATGACTACTTAAATAAATATTTTTCAAAATTAAATACATGCATTTCAAATAAAGAAAATATTAATCTAATAAAAAAAGCTGCATTAGATTTCAAATCTCTAGGAAAAAATAAAATAATAATATTTGGGAATGGAGGAAGTGCAGCTATTGCTAGTCATTTTACAACAGATGTTCTTAAAAATACTAATTTGAGATGTCTAAATTTAAGTGACACTTCACTTCTAACATGTCTTTCAAATGATTACGGATATGAAAATGCGAATAGCAAATTTCTTGAATTATATGGTGATAAAAATGATATTTTAATTGCAATTTCATCTAGTGGAAAATCTTTAAATATTATTAACTCTGTTATAAGTGCAAAAAAAAAAAATTTTTCAAAAATAATTACTTTATCTGGATTTAAGAAAAATAATAAATTAAAGAAAATTGGAGATATTAATTTTTGGATTGATAGCGATAATTATAATATTATAGAAAATTCTCATCAAGTTATATTGCTCACACTAATTGATTATATATGTAATAAAAAATACTAAATATGTAATAAAAAATACCAAGATCATTAAAGATAATAATATTAATCAGCTTAAGAATAAATTATATATAGTTTTATAAAGTGATTTAACCGATTTTGGATTAAAATATTTTATATAACTACTACTAATCTCTCTTGAATAAGGAAGATTAGATACAATAATTGGCATTTTCATTTTAGTTGCTTCTATAATTGGTAATCCTAAACTTTCAATTAATGATGGGAAAATTATTGCATCATACTGATTGTAAACTTTTTCTAAATTTGTATTTTCAAAATAATTAATTCTATATAAATTTCTGATATTTTTATAAGGTTCAAACTCTTTTTTTGAACATGTGAAATAAAAATTAATATTTTTAACTATATAAGTTTTTAATAAATCAACAACAATTTGATGATTCTTATAATCATACATACTTGATGGGTATAAGATTTTTATTTTATTTTTATTGACTATTTTTCTATGTAATTCTAATTTTTTATATGAAAAATTTTGATCGATAAATATTTTATTATTAAAAGAATATGATTTATTCAAATATTTTTTCATAAATTTTGATTGAACAATTATTTTTTTTGTGTTGTTTAAAAAAATCCTAAAATAAAGTCTTTTAAAACTAAATAAAAAGTCTGATCTTGAATACTTATATATTATGGGATTTATTAAATTTGCTTGATTTATATATAAAGTTTGATTCTTTATAAATGGTAAAGGGTAATCCCCCATAACATGAATATCAAAATTTCTTTGTTTAATTATAAATTTTGCAAAAAGTAAATAAAAAAAATTAAATCTATTTAAATTTTTCAATTTTATGATGTTTGATTTTGAAAATTTAATTAAATTTTTATCGTTAATAAATAAATAATATTTGAAATTCTTTTTTTTAAATTGTTTAATTTTTGCTTCCAACCATACTTTTGCACCTAAACCATTAATATTTGGAGCATAAAATATTATTAATTTATTTTTCATTAAGATATTTAATTATATTTTTAAAAACTTTAAGATTATAATTTAAATAAAATTTTTTAGATAATTTAATGTTTTTTTTACTTATTGTTGACAATTTTTTTTGGTCAAAATTTATTAATTTAATTATTTTTTGATAAACATTATCTAGGTTAAAATTATTAATAAAAATGTTGTTTGTTTTTTTTAATTCAAGGTAATTACCAATCTTACTACTTAACAATAAAATATTTCCAGCAGATAAGGACTCCATAACTGATAAAGGCCAATGATCTTCTTTACTCAAAAATATAAAATATTTATTAAGATTTAAACTATTGTTAACGGCTCGAAGACTTAAATTTTTTTTTATGATAAAATTTTTTTTGAACTTTAAGGGGATAATATTTTTTTTGTAATTATTAGTAATTATATATAATTTTAAGTGTTTATATTTAATAAATACTTTTTCAAATACACTTACTAAAAGATCTATATTTTTTCTTTGTATCATTTGCCCAACAAATATAAAATTATTTGATCTTCTTTTTATATCTTTCTTAGAGTAAAATAATTTATGGTTAATTGAATATAGATTTTCAAATATACCTTTTTTTATTCCATAAGATTGTAATAATTTTTTTGATGACTCACCCGGTACCCAATATGCATCAAATTTATTTTTAAATAAAATGTTAAAAATATATTTTCCAATTAATTGTCTGAAATTTTTTTTTTCGTTATTATCAATCATTGATACAATTTTAGTATTTTTTGATTTAGAATGATTAATTAAATTTTTAAATTCTTTATATTTCCAACCGCTAACAAATAAAATATCTGGTATTACTAAATTAAGTTGACCCCAATTAGAATAAATTTTGCCACCTGTATTTACTATATTTTCTTTTAAAATTTTTTTATATTTTGAATAATTTTTTTTATCTATTTTAGTTATTAATTTAATTTTAAATTTAGAATTATCAATTAGGTTTCTTATTATGTAAACAGCATAGAAAGGAGCATCCTTCCATAAGAAAAAAATATTCTTCATTGTTTAATCCTTTTAAAATAGTAAACAGATTGTTTTATTTCCTCAAGTTTTAAACACGATATTTTTTTTAAATTATTAATAAGACTATTTATCTTTGATTGATTTTTAGAATGAATTTCAATTATTAAGTTTTCACATTTTTTAAAATCATTAAAGTCTGTTTTAGTAAAATTCATTTCTTCCCCCTCAACATCACACAAAATTTGTACATTTTTTAAATTAAATTTTTTTAATATACTTTTTAATGTAATCTTTTTATTTTTAATTATTTTTTTTTTATTATTTTTTTTTCTTAGTAGTTTGTTAAATATGAAATCTTCTTTTTCATCAAATGTATAATTATTACTATCAATATTTTTATGAGAAAAAAATAATTTATTTAGGACTTCAAAATTTTTAAAATTATTTTTTTTTATATTAATTTTTAATTGATCAACACAAAATTTACTGGCTTCTACACAAATTATTTTCTTTTTTGTATTTTGAGCAAAAGTGCACATTGTTACACCCACGCCTGACCCTAAATCAATAGTAGGAATATCGGAATCAAAATATTTTTTTATTAACTTTATTTCAGCACTTTCGTAATAACCAAACAAAATTCTTACATAATTTTTATGATCTAAATCCTTAGCAAAAATTTTAGATCCTTTGAAGTTCACATAATTTACTCTAATTAAAAAGCTTAATACAAATTCTGAAAACTTACTTTCAAGAAATTGTCCAATTAGTTTATTAAATTTTGTTTTAATCACTTATTTTAATTAATAATTTTTTGATGATTTTATTCCAATTGTAAAACTCTTTAATTACTTTTTCTGAATGTTTTTGTTTCTCTATTAAAAATTTTCTATCAAATTTTAGAGTTTTTCTAATTAGCTCTTCATAACTTACATTTTTTTTTTTTATAAGAAGCAAATTTTTTAATTCATTTCTATAACTTGGTTGATCTGTGCTTATGATTGGTTTGCAATATTTAAGATAGTGCAAAATTTTCGATGGAAAATTATTGTTATTATCGGAATTATTTTCATTTCTTAAATTTATAAATATATCGATTTTTTTTGATAATTTATTTAAATTTAATTTATTTTTAAATCCTAAGAACTGAATTTTTTTATTGTCGATATTTAGATTTTTTTTAAAATATTTTTTATCATTACTTGTAATAAAAAGTTTAATTTTTTCTTTTTTAAATTTTAAAAAATCAATTATGAATTTTTCAATATCTATCCATGGTCCTAAACTCCCTGAATAGAGAAAAGTTTCTATTTTTTTAAATTTACATTTCTCAATATTTTCAATTCCACCTTGTATCAATATCTTTTTTTTTAAATTTGATTTTTTATATGCATAATTTGAAAGATAGATAGCCAAATCTGCTTTTTCAATTATTTCCTCTATTTTTTTTTTATTTTTATCATCAAAATCAGCAATAATAGCTATCCACTTAGTATAGTGGTTTATTTTAAGTTCTCTTACTGATGAAATTATATTTTTATCAAAATTATAAGTAAAAATTAATTTTTTTTTTTTACTTTTTAAAATATCAAATTTTTTTTGAATTTTTTTTTTGATATTATAATCTTTTAAAAAAGGTAAATTTATATATTCAAAAGAATGACTCTTAATATTTTTTAAATCAAATAAATTTTTATTAACATAAATGTTACCAAATGGCCAATATTTGCTATAATTATAATTAATTATATGAACTTTATGATTTGAATACTTTTTAAGAGCTTTAATAAATTGAGCTTGCCAGTCTGTAGCTGCAGGACTAAAAGACTCATTATTTTTTAAAGTTTTGTAATTGTATAAATTTGAGATCCAAAAAATCATATTGAAATATTATTATTCTCAAACCATTTTGAAATGATATAAAAATTTTTTACTTCGGATAAATTCTTTTCTTTTTTCATTTTTATTTTCAGACTTTTTTTATAATTTTCAGAAAAAAAATCATCTTTTTTAGATAATCTTTCATTTATATCCTCTTTCAAGTTTACATTAATTAATTTATATAATGGTATTTCAAAGCCTATTTTATTTTTTTGTTTAATATCAAAATTATCTTTATATATCTTCCTTAATTCTTTTTTAGGTTTTTGACTTATTTTCTTTGAATAAGTCATAGTTTTGCAAACAAATTCAATTAATTCATGATCTAAAAATAAAGGTCTAATTTCTAAGGAATTAGCCATGCTAAAATTATCTGAATCTCTTAGGAGGGTATTTACTAAATAATTTTTGATTTCAAAATTAAAAATTCTTTTATGTAAATGTTTAGAATTATTATCAAATCTTAAAATATCAGACTCCATTTTTGAATTATGATCGGTATTTATTAAATCTTTTTTAAAAATTGTTTCAAAATTTTCGTAATTTATTAATCTTAAATTAAGAAAAAAATCTTTAACTTTAATTTTATTAAAAAAACTTTTTTGAAAAAATCTATTAGGTTTAAGCTTATATAAGTAATTAAAAAAACCATCCAAAGGCATGTTTTGTTTTCTGGCATTTATAAAATTATTAATAATCTCATAGCCAAAAAAAATTTCATCTGCACCTATCCCGCTAAGAGACACTTTTGTATATTTTGATGCTTCTTTAGAAACTAAAAAAGTATTTAGTCCATCAAATGAAGGCTGATCCATTACTTTTATAAAATTTTCAAAACAATCTGATATTTCTTTATTTTTAAAATTTTTACAAAAATGATCTGTGCCTATATGATTTGAGATTAATTTAGACTGCTCTTCCTCACTTTTTCCCTCAAAAGAAATATTGAATGTTTTTATTTTATCAGTACAATTTTTTGATATTTTTGTTATAATGCTTGAGTCTATCCCCCCACTTAAAAAAGATCCAATATTTATGTCTGCTATAGTGCCTTTTTTTACTGATGAATATATTTTATTTTTAATTTCATCGTTATAATTTTCCTGATTATTAAAACTTATATCTTCTCTTAAATAATCATTTAATTCCCAATATTTAAATTTTTGTAATTCATTGTTAAATTTAATATTTAAAAAATGCCCTGGTTCTAAACACTTTATATTTTTAAAAATTGAGTCAGGTTGGTGAATTGAACCATATTTTACACTTTTTAAAAGTGAAACTTTATCTATAATTTTTTCCTCTGGAAAAACTTTTGTTATTGCTTGTATTTCAGAAGAAAAAACAAATAAGTTTGGTTTATTTAAATAGTAAAAAGGTTTTATTCCAAGTCTATCTCTTGCACAAAAAAATTTTTTTTTAATACTGTCCCAAATTACAAAAGCAAACATTCCGTTTAAATATCTTAAAACCTTTTCACCAAATACATTGTAACCTTCTAATATTGCCTCAGTATCACCATATGTTGTTAAATTAATTTTTTTTTGAATTAATATATCCCTTAAATTTTTATAATTATAAATTTCACCATTAAAAACAATTATATTTCCATTTTTTTTTGATTTCATTGGTTGATTTGAGTGATTGTTTAAATCTATGATTGATAATCGAGTGTTTGTTAACGCAAAATTATTATCTCTATCAATTATGTGTGATTGATTGTCTGGGCCTCTATGTTGAAGGCTCGCTTGCATTTTTTTTATTTTTTCTAAAGAAATTTTTTCTTTAGAAAATATTCCAGCAATACCACACATTATTTTTCACCTTCAAAATATAAAAACCAACCATATTTTTTCATAATCATGTCTGATATATTCTTGAAAAATTTTAATTTACACATAATTCTAGCGCCAGGCAAAGGCACTAATAACGAATCTTGCAAATTTGTAATTTTAGTTATTTTTAAATTTGATTGACTAAAAAGTTTTTTGACTTCTTTTTGCGTAAAATGTCTGGCATAATAACCATCTGTATATTCCATGTTTATTTCTTTTAAATTTTTTTTGAGAAATTTTAAATTGAATATTCCCCTAAACATACCCAGAACATAGTATCGGAAAGAATTCTTATTATAAATCATAATTTTGAATTTCCCATTTTTTTTTAGTGTTCTGTAAATTTCTGAAATAATTTTTTCTGTGTTAAGAGAATGATGAATTACTCCCCAACTCCAAATAACATCTAGAGTATCGTCTTTAATTGGTAAATTTTCTGCATCTGCATTGATTAGTTTTACATTTTCCATATTAAATTTTTTTAGTTCTAATCTTTTTTTAGTTGCCTCGATTGCTTCAGTAGTAATATCAATTGCTGTATAATTTTTGGGCTTAGAATTTTTTAATATCATTTCAGCATGAAAACCATATCCACATCCAATTTCTAAAACATTCATTCCGATAATTGAGTTATAATTTATAAATTTCTCAAAAGGAATTTTAGAAAATGAGTCGTGATAAATTTTACTATCTCTTATAAAATTTCTGTCTATATAATCAAACCAACGTTGTGAAAATTTTTCAAAATTATTTTTTTTTTCCCAATCATAACTCATAGGATTAGACTCCCACCAATCTTTATTTGAAAGCTGAGTTTTATTTTTTTCTTTATTATTGTCTCTTTTAAAGAATACCATTAAAACCAATCAATTTTATTTTGATAGTAATCGTTTACATAATAAGGCCTTTTCTTAGCAAGATTAAAATCACTTAATGCGTCGACAATAAAACCACTATCAATTGAAATACATTTTAAATTTTTAATTTGACTTAAAATATTAGCAGATCCAACGCCTGCGCCTATAAATATTAAATCTGGTTGGTCTTGAATTTTATTTAAATCAATTATATCTAATAAAGGTGTATTTAAAGAAGTTTTATAAAATTCAACTTTTTTTGCTCCAAATTTAATTAGATTATTTTTTAAATTTTCATTTCTTATTTTCATATCTGAAGTGAATATCAATATTCGTTTATTTCTATACACCTGATGAATTTTCTGTCCCATAAAATAACCTGGTACAAAATAAAATTGAAAATAATTATCTTCATTTAAAAGTATATTATTTTTTTTAATAAAATTTATAAAATCATATTGATAAGGTTCTGTTAATATATGAGGAGAAAAATTAATACACAATGCACCCTGGCTTGAAAGATCCTTTAATTGGTTGATAAATTGATACCTTAATTTTTTTAATGAAAGATATGAATAAGTCTCACAATAACCCCTCCTACCTGAACTATAAAAAGTACTGCCATAATATATTGATCTTTTTAGATGATGTAAAAAATAGTAAATTTTTTTAAAAAATGAATATTGTTTAAACTTTCTTCCCAAAAGAAAAATAAATTCACCATCACTTAATCTAAATAATGGAAAAAATTCTTTTTTAGTCATTTGTGTTTCTATTTTATCCTCAAATTTTTTGTACCATTCTAAAGAAGATATTTTATTTGGTGGGTAACACCCTCCCCAAATTTCCTCATGTTTTTTAAATCCAGGTATTGTTAAAGTTGATGGGTTTTCAAAATCAATCATTTATTCTTTGTAAATCTCCATTTTAATAAAGAATATAAGCTTGTAAAAAAATGCCACCATCTTACTTTTTTTCCTTCGTCATATGTTCTTGAGAAAATAGTAATTGGGGTTTCAAAAATTATTAATTTTTTATTTTTTGATATTTTTGATGTCATCTCTGTTTCTATTTCAAAACCTTTAGATACAAGATTCATTTCTTTTAAAAGTGATGTTCTGAAGACTTTATATCCAGTTTCAATATCTGAAAAGGTTTTGCTATAAAGAAAATTTGCTGACCAGGTTAAAAGTTTATTTCCTAAAAAATTAGGTAAACCTAAAACTCTAAACTCTTTTGCGCCAGTTAACCTTGTGCCATAAACAGCGTCAGCATCATATTTTATAAAAGGTCTTACTAGATCCTCATAATCATCAGGAGAATACTCTAAGTCAGCATCTTGCATAATCACAATGTCACCACTTACATGGCTAATAGCATTTATAATATTAGCTCCTTTTCCTTCATTGGTTTCTCTAAATAATACTTTTACATTAGAATAATTGAGATTTTTTAATAATTCTTTAGTACCATCATTTGAATTGTTATCAGAAATAACTATTTCTTTTTCAAAATTATAAATCTTTGTCGACAAAACTTTATCTAAACATTTCTGAATAGTTTTTTTTTCATTATATACAGGAATTATTATCGATACTTTTTTAATTAACATTTTATTTTTTATTAAAGCTTAATCATAATATTTTTATTAGACTATTATTATTACAAATTTTATTATTTATTTTATTTATTGGACTAATCACTACAATACACTGATTTTGAAATAAATAATAATTAATTACTTCTTTTATATTTATCAAATTTTTTTGGGCTTTTAAAAATAAAATCATTAAATTGGGATCAGTTAATATTTTTTTGGGAAGGTTCTTAAATTCTTTTCCATCACCTGGATTAAATTTTAAATTCTCACCATTTGAGTATATATTGAAATTTTTATCATTTATTGGGAGAAAATAAAAATTAAACTTATTTCTTACATAAAATCTTGGTATAAACATCTCTATACTATTAATTTTAAAAATAGAGTATTTAGTAGAGTTTTCCTTGTTTTCAATAAAATATATCGTTGATTTATTTTTTTCTTCAAATTTTAAGTTTTCAAAATAATTAAATAAATTTTTACTTAAAATTGAATTTTTATTCACATTATTTAATTTAACAAAATAACTGATTGATGAAAAAATAATAAATAAACAGACTAGTGTTATTTTTATTTTATTATATCTGCAATTTTGCTTTAATATATTTAACAAAAATAAACAAAAGAAAAAAATTGAATGGTAAGTATATAGTTCGCTTATATGAGATAAAAATATGACCGGTATAGATGATGATAAAAATAATAATAAAAATAATAATAAATTTTTATTAAATTTAATTTTAAAATGCAAAAGAAAGTAATATAAAATTAAAATTCCAATAAATAATACAATAAAAATATTGTATGTATTTAAATTTTTTAAAATTAGATAAATTAATGTGTTATCAATTGGACTTAAGATACTAAAATTATATTGAAGTAAATTAAAAATAGATTTTACAATATTAATTGAATACCTCTCGTTTCCAAAACTGGGATTCCAAGTTGCATTTAAATTAAACCTTAACAATAAAAACAATAAAAAAATAAATACAAATAATAAAATTGGTATAAAATTTTTTGAAAACTGATTTTTAAAACTTAAGATCCTATCTCCAGAATTAAAAAAAATTAAAACTAATGAATTAATCAAAAGAAAACTTGTACCGTTTTCTTTACTTAAAAGTGATAAGAAAGTCAAAAATAATGCAAAAAATAAATATTTTAGTTTATTTTTATTACAAAAAGCTTTTGTAAATATAAAAGATAGAATTCCAAATAAAGTACACAATTGTTGACCAACAGTATCGATACTAATTGTTGCCATGACACCACTCTGATGAATTAAAAATAAAATAGATAAAATTAAACTTAAATTTGCATTTTTTGATAAATTATAAAAATAAAAATATATTATTGCTGTTATTAATATATGAAGAAAAATTTTTACTTTTATAATCAAATATGCATCTAAATAAAAATTGAGATTAAAATAATTATAAAAAATATTTTTAAATGGTCTCCACCAGCTGTCAGTAAATAAAAAAGATTTTAAGTAATTTGTATCTTTAAAATATAACATTGTAAAATCATCACCAACATAAAAAATATTATTTGATAGATGAGTGGAAAAAAAATAAAACAATAATAAACTAATTGAAAAAATAATAATTTGTTTATTATTAAATACTGAATGCATAAAAATGTCTTTATACATAATACATAAAAGATGATACTAATAATTAACACAAAAATTTATGTCTATGATGAAATTATTTAAATTTTTTTCGTTATTGTATTTATTATCATTAGCAATATTTCTTTTCTTTTTAGATCACACAAAAAATGTCCAAATAATTTTAGTTTTTCAATTAGTTTTAGGGATTTATTTAGTAATAATTAAGAAATATGTAGCAATTGTATCATTTTTATTTTGTATATTTATAGTTGAATTTATTTTAATAAAAAAAAATATTTATTTAAAAGATGATAATGCTATTGGGTTTAAAGAAAAAAACATTAATATTTATGAATCTTTAAGTATAATTAAATATTTATATGTAAAAAAATACAAGCCATTGAGTATTGGTGATAAAAAAATCATACCCTTAACAAATTTAAAAAATAGTAAAATTTATAATGGCAGAATAGGGAATTATTTAACTTATAATATTACAGATGATCTTGGTTTCTTTAACGAAAAAAATATTTCTAGTTATCACTATATATTTCTAGGAGATAGTTTTTTGAATTTTGCTGAAATTGAAACAGAGAAAAGCTTTATAAATCTATTAAGAAATAAAACTATTTATAATATGAGTTTAGCAAATTCAGGTCCACTTTCACAATTAGCTTTAATTAAAGAATTTATTGATCTAAATAAATTTAAAAATGTCAAGAAAGTTGTATGGTTTCATTCTGAAGAAAACGATATTGCACGACCTTATGTGCAGTATGAAAATAGAGGCGGAGACCTTAACATTGAATATTCTCTTACTTTATTAAAACAATATTTAAACACGGCTGAATTTAAACAAAATATTAGTAGCAATATAAACGAAATAAATTCAGAATTGAAAAAAAAAAATTATATTCAACCTTATAATAATAATATTAATGAAAAAAGAAATTTTTTTTTAATTAATTTTTTTTCTAATTCAGTTTATTTTTTGAGAAAATTTTTAAATAAACCAAAAAAAGAGTTAATAAGAAATTTTGAAGAAGATGAAGTTTATTATAATTCTCAATTAGATATTGTAAACAATATATTAATTTCAATGGATAAATTTTTAGACCAAAAAAAAATAGAATTAACAATAATTATTTTACCAGACAAATTTAATTGTTCGATAAACAAGAGTCATTTTTTAAATAAAAAACTATTAAAAATTTTAAAATCAAATAACATCAATTACATTGATGGAAAAAAAGCCTTTGTTAAGGGAGAAACTTGTAATGAAAGAAATTTTAATAGAAATGGACATTTTTCACCATTAGGACATATAAATATGTCAAATTTTCTAAAAAAAAAAATCTTTTAAATAAATATGAAACTAAAAATAATTAAGACTATGTTGATTGTTATATTGATTTTTCTTTTTATATACATTCTCAATAATGAAGACTTTATAACACCAATAATTTATAGAAACCTATAGTGAATTCAAACATACTTTATTCTATAGAGTTTTTAAGAGGATTACTTGCCACTACTGTTGCTATCTGCCATCTTTATTTAAGTCAAAATAATAATATTCATCTAGAAACAATTTCATCTTTATGTGTTGAAGTTTTTTTTATTATTAGTGGATTTGTATTAGCACCTCAATTAATAAAAGTTTTTAATACAAATAATCTAATAAATTTTAAGATATTTATAATCAGAAGGTTTCTTAGAACTTTACCTGCCTACTTCTTTTTTTTAGTAATAATTTCATTATTATTAAACAATTTTCTTAGTTTAAATTTTTTTAAATATTTATTTTTTATTCAAAATTTTTTTTCATTAAATGTTAATATAGATTATTATCCAATTGCATGGTCCTTAAGTGTTGAGGAGTGGTTTTATATAATTTTTATATCATTTTTATTTTTATCAAGAAAGATTTTTAAATCACAAAATATAATGTTTTGTTTATTAGCTTGGTTTTTGATATTTTTTTCATTCAAAATTATATATTTCAGCTTTAACGATCTTCAGTTTGGTGAAAATTTGAGAAGAATAACAATTTTTAGATTAGATACAATCGCTATAGGATCTATTTTTTTTATATATAAAGAATTAATTTACAAAAAATTGAAGAAAATTAGTTATTATTCATTATTTTTATTAATACCATTTTACCTTTTTTTTATATCAAATATTCAAACTAAAAATATATTATTAATTGAGACGTTATTAGTTTTTACACACCTATCTTCTTTAATAATTTTATATGTATTTATCAATATAGAAAAATTTTTCTTAAAATTTAAAAAATTTTCAATTTTTTATGGCAAAATCTCTTATTCAATTTATTTGTCTCATTTAATAATTATTATCTTATTTAATAATATTTTTGAGAGTTTATCATTAATAATTTTATTATTTTATTTATTTATAGTGCTTGTTATTTCCACCTTAGTAAGAAAATTTATTGAAGAAATATTTCTAAATTTAAGACCAAACTTTAAATTTTAGAGTAATATTTTATTAATTTAATAATTTCTTGTTTATCTTTTTTAATAAAATTAAATCCAATTTTTTTAATTTTATTATTTTCAATTTTAAAATTTTTATTTAATTTTTTTTTGTTGAAATTATAATCAATAATAATTTCTTTATTAAATTCTTTTTTAAAAGTTTTTTTTATTAGTCTTACAATTGATGCCAAATCATAATTTGACTTTCCAGCAAGCAAGTAAACACCATTGGGAACATTTTGTTTTTTAATAAGAAAATCTATACAATCAACAATATTTTCAATTCTTATAAAGTTTTTGACCATATTAAATTGACTACTAATATAAATTTTTTTCAGTAGGCTTGCTTGATAAACAAAACTGTTTACTAATACGCGTGAAGACTCCTTTGTTTTTATTGCTGGAACTCCAAAACCATTGGATACCCTAAGTATTTGAAAATTTATTTTATTTTTATTGCAAAATTTTTCCAAATACATATCAGATTTTAAAATATGCTTAGAATAATTATCTTCTGGGTTAAATTTAGATTTTTCACTTAAAGAAAAATTTGGATTTTTTCCATAAACCTTAATTGTCGAAAGTTTAATAACTTTTTTAACTTCATTACTTTTCAAATATTTACAAAAAACTTTAACTGCTTCATAATTTACTTTTTTAGATTTTAAGTTGTTATCTGCTGACTGTGCAGCATCTAGAGCCACAGAATAAATCACAACATCTATCTTTTGTGGCTTATAATCTTTTTTTTTATTTAAAATATTTTCAATTATTATTTTTGTTCCTTTAAAAAATTTAAAATTTTTTTTTTTTTTGATTTTATAGATGAAATTATTCTATATTTATCCTTATACTTACTAATAAATTTTGAAGCAAGAAATCCAGCAGCTCCAACTACTAAAACTTTTTTTTTCATTCTGGAAATCTATATTTATTATAATCTTTTTTTAGCGTTTCTTTTTTTGAATGTTTTACGCTAATAGAATTAACCAAAATAGAAAATGGATAATTTAAACTTTCATATTTAAACCAATTATTTTTTGGAATTTCTAATAATGAAAAATTTGCTCTTGAAAGAATATAAGTTTTTAGAGTTTTTTCTTTTTTATTAAAAACTGTAAATTTAATTCTTCCAAATATTACTGATAAGTTACACTTTGTTTTTTTGTGTAAATTCCAACCTTTAACAGATCCCCCTTTAAGCTCAGAAAAATAAATAGACTTAATACCTAAATTTTTTGAACTTTGTAAATATTTAAGTATTGACGAATTCTTAGTTTTTACCACCTCACATTTTGAAGAAATAATTTTTTTCATTTTTATAAATCAAATTTAAATTTTGTCCATTTTGCAAAATGATATAGTTGATTTTTTGTTATTTTAAGAACGTCTCTTTTATCTTTATATACTTTGCTATACCACTCACATGTTTTGCTAATTGAAGTATTAACTGAATATACTGGTTTCCATTTTAATATTTCTTTACTTTTTTTAATACTTAAAACTAATTTTCCATGTTCTTTAATTTTTTGTTTTTTTGATAATGAAATGCTAATTGTACTTTTCCAACTTCTCAAAAAACTTTTACATACTGCCAAAACATTTTTTGTTTGCGAATTTTCAGGGCCAAAATTATAAGCTCCAGTAAATTTTTTATGATTTACATAACTCTTCATAGCTAAAATTAAATATCCATGTAATGGATCTAAAACATATTGCCAAGGTCTTGTTGCTTGTGGATTTCTTAAAATTATTTTCTTTTTGATAAGAATAGATCTAACTAAATCAGGTATAATTCTATTTTCAGAAAGATCTCCACCTCCAATTACATTTCCAGCTCTTGCTACTACTATTCCAAGTTTGTCTCTTTTGAGAGTTTTTTGGTAAGAGTTAATAATAATTTCTGCTGATGATTTTGAAGCACTATACGGATCATCTCCCATGATTGTGTCTGTTTCCTTATAGGGTCTCTTAGTATTAATATTTTTATAAGATTTGTCTGATGTTATGCATACTAGAGTTTTAACAGAATTAACTCTATTGCAAGCTTCTAGTATATTCAAAGTGCCATTAGAATTTGTTTCAAAAGTTTTAATAGGGTCTCTATAAGCTTCAAAAACTAATGGTTGACCAGCCAAATGAAATACTAATTGAGGTTTAATTTTTTTGATCAGCTTATGTATGAGTTGAAATTCTCTTATATCTAAATGTGAAAAATTAATTATTTTTTTTAGGTTTATTTTTCTTGCAAAAAAACCATAATCTTTTTGAAGTCCAATACCATAAACTTTAGCACCAAGCTGTGTTAGCCAGAGTGATAACCAGCAACCCTTAAAACCATTTGCACCAGTAATTAATATAGTTTTTTTTTTGTAAAAATTATTATTCATTGAAACAACTCTTTAATTAAATTATCATATTATATCAACTTAATTATGTTTTTTATTCCCTGTTTATTCTTTCTGTCATTATTAGGATCATATTATACTTTTTTAAGATTTAAAAAATATACAATAGATTATTCTTTTGTAGTTGCATACGTTCTAACGTTAGTATCTATTACATTTTCTGCTAAGCTGATACTATTTCTACAATTAATACTTTTTTCAAAATTTATATTAATATTTTTTTTAGCCATAAGTATTTTAATATTATTAAATTTAAGATTTATTATTTTAAAAGATCTTAAAATTTTAATTAATTTAATAAATAAGAATAATTTCAATATTTTTTTTTCTTTAATTTTTATTTACTTATTAATTCAATCTATTTTACTTCCACCATCAAACTTTGATGGCTTAGCTTACCATATTCAAAGAAATTATATTTTTCTTAATGAAGGAACTTTATATCCTTTAAATAATGCTCATTATGCAAATCAAGTTTTTCTTCCTCTTAATTCAGATTTACTATTTTTTTTTCATGCAATTTTTAAATCTAATTTTTTTATGAATATATTTTCTTTTTTTTCTTATATTGTTATTTTAATTCTTATAAAAAGCTTTTTAATATTAATTAAATTAGAGAAAAAAAAAATTTTTTCGATATTTTTTATTTTTTTATCTTTCTCAAGTATTACATTATCTTTGTTAAGCACTAAAAATGATATAATAATTGCAACTTTTGGAATAAGTATAGTTTTCTTTATTCACAGCTTCATTAAAGACAATTTGAAATTGTCATTAATTATGTTCTTCATATCAGTATTTTATGCAATTGGTATAAAATGGAATTTAATATTTTATTTAATTACATTAAGCCCATTCATTTTATTTTATATTATTAAATCAAAAAAATTTTTTGTTTCTACTAAATATTTTGTAATTTTATTACCTATACTTTTAATAATTAGTCCTTTGGAAATAGGTTACTATAACTTAATTAATGAAACTGGTCATATAGTTGGTCCAGTAGAGTTTATATTAGGTCATACTAACCCTGATGGTGTGAATGGCTTGATATCTAATTTGTTTAGAATCATTATTTCTTTAATCGATATAACTATTCCATTACATTATTTTAATATTAATTTTATAAGTAATTCATTGAATTTTATAACTTTTAATACTTTAGAATCATTTCTAGGTTCTAGTAAATTAGGGATAGCTGATAGTATAAAGTGGTTAGAATTTGATTATGCCTATACTTTAAAGCCTCATTCTGACTATACTGGATACTCAATTTCTGGTTTTATTGTATCTATTTACTCATTTTATTATTTAGCTTTTGGTAAAAATAGATATTTAAAGTCCTTTGCTTTTATATCAATATTGAACGTTTTAATTCTGTGCTACACACTCACTTGGCAGCCATGGTTTTCAAGATTTTTAATGTTAAGCATGATTATAAACCTCATGGTATTCACAGAATTCATAAAAAATATAAAAAATAGAAAATTAGAATATATAAATATTCTTTGTTTAACTATTTTTTTATTTAATATTATATTTAATGTTTCACAGCCACTCTTTAAGCATAGTAACACTCCATCATGGTTGAATGCATTTATAGATAGAGAAGCTTATCAAAGTTATTCGATTCCTGATTTGAATAAAATTAATAATGCAATAAGATTAATACCAGACAATAAAAGAATAATTATTATACTAGAGAAGGGGGGCTCTCAAACACCATATGAAATTTTGAGGAAAACCAACTCTTACTATGTTTTTTCTAATATAAACTTAAATAATTTTTTTCAACAATCGTATTTTGATAAAAAATTAAAAATTGAATATCAAGATTTTGATTTTATCATAAATACTACCAATCAAGGAATGTCTTTTAATAATTTTTTAAAAGTTTCGAACTCAGATAATAATAATTTTGAATTATTTTCTAAATAATTTAAATAAAGTTTAAGAATTTTTTTTCTGCATTTCAAATAATTTGACCAGCAACAAATAAGAGATTATAAAAAGGAATATTGATTTTTTTCCTGTCAAAAGTGATGTTTGGAAAAATTGATCATATAAAAAATAAGCTATGAAAATGACACCTGTTATATCCATTTTCTTTAAAATCATTATGAGTGATATATAAAAAATTCTAAAATATATAATCATTAGAATTAAACTACCAAAGTATACTGAATTATAAATTGAGTCCAAAAATAAGTTGTGAAAAATAATTTGTTTTGTTGAGTATATTTCATTAATTAATTTAGAATTTTTATTATAAAAATTTGAGTATAAAGTAGATCCCAAATTATCAGAATCATCTATTAGTTTTGAGTATAAATCATTTTTCACATTTTTGAATCCCATTAATATTATCTTTGGCCTATTACCCATATTTACTATTTCGTTGCTATTAAAAAACCTTTGCTGAGAAGTTTTAAATGTGTCTACATTATTGGTAAACTTATTTGTATAAAAATTTTTTTTTACTTCTATATTTTTATTTTTAAAGTATTCAATATTTTGGTAATTTTCAGGAAATAGAATGCTATAATATTTTCCATTTATACCTTCAAAATTTAAAGTAATATAATTATCTTCAATAAATACTTTTTTAATATTTTGTTCTTCAATTATTTTTTCAATTTCACTCAAACTTAAATTCGTTATCGTAGATAGATCTATTTTTGCTGAATAAATCTGACTGTGTGATTTGATTTTTTTAAAAATAGTTTTTTTATCTTTAAATAGATCAATATAGTTATTAGTTTTTATAAATGAGTAAATTGTAACATCATTAAAAAATAAGACTGAATTAGTTATAATGATGAAAGCAAATATACTTTTTTTATTTTGAAATATTAAAAATAGAACATTTATTGATATACAAAAAATAACAAATAACCTTGATCCAAATGAACACCCTAAAATAAAAAAAAATATACTAAAAAAAATAAATATATAATTATTTTTTCTAAGTATGGAAATTAACAGCATTGAAATAACAAACATCAATTCTATAATTTCATATAATGATCTAATATTTACCGGCCTAATTTTTTTCAGAAGATCAAGATTAAAAAATAAATAATCTCCATACACTCTTGTAAATGGGTGTATAAAACCATTTCTAGTGATTGGAAAATCAAACAAATATATATTTGTAAAAAAAATGATTATTAACGATAAAAAACTACCCATAAAAATAACGACAATAATCTTATCAAAGGTAAAAAAATTTTTATTAAGTGAGTTGTATATTAATAATGAAATTAACAAGCTTATAACACCCCAAAAAATATAAAAGAAAGTAAGTTCGTATTTATATGTGTTGTTCCAGATTAAAGGTTCCAAGTAGTACAAGGTAACAAAAAGTGGTACTAGATAAATATCTATATTTTTATAGACTAATTTTTCAAATTTTAAAAAAATTAAGAAAGTTGCAGTTAATAGGAAATAAAGTTTTGGTATATCTGCAGAAATGTATAAAACACTTATTAATAGAAATATTTTAATAATTTTTAAAGGAGTGATAGATTCAAAATTCATATATGAAACGAATACTTCATGTTACTGGTACATTCAAGAATGATGGAAGTACCTATAGTACAATTTTATTACATAATTATCTTAGAAAGCAGGGTATTTCATCTAGTATTGCTTTTTTATCAGAGAATAAAAGTTCAAGAATTTTTAATATAAATCCTGGTATAAAAAATAGATTAAAATTCTTTTTTTTAAATAAAATTAATTCTTTAATTATAAGAATCTTTAAAAAAGACCAAAATTTTGCTTTTTTTAATAATACTATTGATACTGGATTAAAAGATATAATTAAAAATACTAATCCTGATATTATTCATTTTCATTGGATGCCTCGTTCAATAAAATTAGAATATTTACCTTATATTAATAAAAAGATTGTTTGGACTATAAGAGATTTTTGGCCATTTACTGGTGGTTGTAATGTGCCTCTCAATTGCAATAAATTTTTATATCATTGTGAAAATTGTCCACATTTAATTTTTAAAAATAAAAAAGATTTATCTTTTCATAATTATAAAGAGAAAAAAAAAGTATATAGATTGTTAAAAAATATAACTTTAACATTTCCTTGCTCAGATTTTGAAAAAATTTATAAAAAATCTATACTCAGAGTAATAAAAAAAAATAAAGTCATTCCAAATGCTTTAGATAAAAGTTTTTTAAAATTAGAGAAAAAAAAGTTTTCGATGAAATATACAATTTTATTTGGAGCTCAAAACTTAGATCAGGAATGGAAAGGAACTAAAATTATAATAGATTTGATTAATTGTCTCAAAGATGAAAATATTGATTTTATTATATTTGGTAAAACTACAAAATATCTTAATTTTTTAAAAGAAAATAAAAAAGTAAATTATTTAGGATATATTGCATCAAGAAATATACTTAAAAAAACTTTTATGAAGTCAGACTTATTTATTTTTCCATCTCATTATGAGAGTTTTGGAAAACTTATAATTGAATCTTTGGCTTGCGGTGTACCTGTTGTTGCTAATAATAAGTTTGGAGCTAAAGATATCATTTCACATAAAAAAGATGGTTTTTTAGTTAATAACCAAAATTTTAATGAGTACATTAATGGTATCAATTTTTTCAGAAATCAAAATCAAAAAAAAATAGAAAAAAATTGTTTTTCTAAAAGTAAGAAATATCAAATTGAAATAATTGGTAAAAAGTTTATAGATCTTTATTCTAAATTATAAACTGGTTCTCTTAGCTCCCAGTGGTTTGATTTTTTTTTCCATAAATTATCTGATCTAAATTTATCAACTGTCTCAAAAAATAACTTTTCATTAATTGAAATATATCTTAAAAAATCTTGGAAATATCTGTCTGGGAATTCAGTATCATATTTATTGACTAGCATTACACCTTCTGCTCTTGATATTTTTCCATCTCTAATTTCTTGTGCTGCATCCCAAGTCGCTCTACCCATTCCAAATTTAATCATCATCATATAAAAATGAAAACATTCTAATTTATCATCTAAACCACTATATTTTGAATAGCTACCTGGTGTTCTTTCTTGAGCTACCTCAAAATTTGTATTTTGACTTGCGTAATAAAAATTTTCTTGTGGTGACCAGTATCTGTAATAACTCATATAATGAACCTCTAGTCCTATCTTTTTAATTTGTTTTGATGTGGCAGAAGAATAAATTTTCAAATCATTAAGATTAATTTTGTGAATATCAATTAAATCTTTTATTTTAACTCCAGATAAATAATTTTCTGGATTATTAACATCAAAAGCAGTAATTAAATTTATATCCATTAATGGTGACTCATTATCTTCCACAGGATTTCCATATTCAGCAACATTTTCTCCATAAAAAATTAAAGGTATATTTTTTTCGAGACCAATTCTTGGGCCAACTAGTCTTTGCCCCACTATAAATGGTTGAAATGGATGGCCAAGATTTAAAAATGCTAAACGAGTTAAAAGTCTATGTGTCTTGCCATTAGGTGTAATTAGCAAATTATCAAAACCTGAATCAATCATAGATGATAAGTTTTTTAAACCAATATCTGTATACATATGTGGTGCCCATGTGACTGTTAAAGGATTCATCCCATATTTATATTTCAGGATATGAGCGACATAACAAGAGTCCTTTCCTCCACTTGCAGGAACAACTACATCATAGTTTCCATTTTTACTTCTGTGTTTATCTAAAAGTTTTAAAAGTTCTATCTCTCTTTTTTTCCAGTCTATTTTTGTTTTTTTATATTCTGACCATCTGCAAGCATCACAGACGCCATCTTTACCAATTTGAGTTGTTTTTTTAATATTATCAGTTTTATGTTTGGTCTCAAGTGCTGTAACTGGTCTTTGATTTGATATAATACAACGGTTACAATAGACAATTTTTTCAGGTAATCCAAATTTTGTTTTAGGCATCTATTCTAATATTTTTTTTAAAAGATTTAAACCTGAAGATCTACTTCTTTCAGGATGGAATTGAATACCATATACATTATCTTTTTTTACAAAACAATTAAATTCATCATCACCATATTTACATTTAGCTATAATTTCACTCTTGTGATCCTCACTTATACAGGCATAAGAATGTACAAAATAAAAATAAGAGTCTTCATCATGGAATAAATGTTTGAATTTTTGATTAATCAAAATTTTAGACCAACCAATATGTGGTAATCTAAATCTTGTGTTGTCAAATTTATTTGGTTTTAACTTTTCTACACTACCGTTTATAAAATTTAATCCCTTTTTATATATGCCATTCTCTTTACCTTCACTAAATAATATTTGCATACCAAGACATATACCTAAGATCTGATAGCCTTTAAGGTGATGTTCTTTAATTAAATTAATAAAATTTCTTTTTTCTAGTTTTTCAATCGCATTAGAAAATGCTCCAACTCCTGGAATTATTAATTTTCGACAGAATTTAAAATCTGCTTCTTTAGTTATTATTTTACTGTCTATATTATTCTGTCTTAAAGCATTTAAAATGCTAAAGATGTTCCCAGCTCCATAATCTAAAATACCAATCATTTTATAAATTTGTAATATAATCTTTAATTAATTGTATATTAGTTTTCTTAAGATGAAGAAAATTAGACAAAGCAATTCCAGATATTCCATCAATTTTTTTTAAAATATCTAAATCACTAAAACTACCTAATCCACCAGCAATAATTATTGGCACATCACTATTTTCTGAAACTGCCTTAATTAATTTATCATCAAAACCTTTTCCTGTTCCTTCTCTATCAATTGAAGTTAAAAAAATTTCTCCGATTCCTCTTGAATTACATTCTTTAATCCAATCAATTAAATCTTTATATGTTCTGTCTCTTCCTCCATTTATGTAGGGTTCCCATTTATCTGTAGCAATTAGTTTTGCATCTACTTGTAAAACCATACATGATGAACCAAAATTTTTACTTACTTCATTTATCAAATGAGGATTATTGCATGCAGCAGTATTAATTCCAACTTTATCTGCACCAGATTTTAAAACTTGCTCAACATCATTTATGGATCTTATTCCACCAGTTACAGTTATTGGAACAAACATATTTGATGCGATATTTTTAATAACATAATTAAGTGAATTTCTTTCATAAAGACTTGCGACTACATCGTTTAAAAGAATTTCATCAGCTCCTTCTTCGTAGTATTTTTTTGTGAAATCAATTGGATCACCTAATACCTTAACCCCCTCTAACCTAATTGTTTTAACAAGCTTTTCCCCTTTTATATCAATTCTTGGTATAACCCTAATTGAATTCATATTAAAATTTTCTTATGGACTTAAGAATAAAATTTAAATCATTTTTTAAAAATTTAAAAAAATAAAATACTGATACTGAAAATAAAATAATTTTTTGAAATATATCTTTTTTAATACTTACGGCAAAAGATAAGCTTAAAAAAAATATTTTTAAAAAAGGGAAAAATGACGTTTTATCATTTTGATTTTTTTTTATTTTATTTTCAACAGAGCCATCTTGCCATTTAGTGATGGGTTCATTCATAAGCATTAATTTTTTTTTGACTTCATAAAAATTTCCGACACAGGATAACTTATTCAGAAAGAAATGATCTGAGCCAAGAAAATCGTCTAGAGATCCAATTTTCTTAACTGCCTCATTTCTATAAATACCATGAAAAGCACATGTTTCTAAATTTCTTAAAGTATTGAAAAATCTTTTATTAAAATTATTTCCTTGACCCATATGTCTGCAGGTTTCTTCTCTATAAATCTTATTTGAAATTTCATCATTATAATCAGCATGAGTATAACAAAGGACAATATTATCCATTTTTTCTAAAATATTCAAACATTCAATATAAAAACCTTTCAACCTTACATCGTCATGACTATGAAATACAAAATATTTAGTTTCAACTTTATTCAACAAAAAATTATGATTTTCATTTAATGATAATTTACTTTTTTGATCGTAAATTCTTACATACTCATATTTTTCTTCAAACTTTTTACAAATTAGTAATGTATTGTCCTCAGAAACATTGTTAGATATTAAAATTTTTGTATCAATATTATTTTCTTCCACCTGTTGAATGGTAGATTCAAGAGCTTTTGCGATAAATTTTTCTCCATTATAGACAGGAAAACATACTGTTATCATTATGTTATTTTATTTAAGAAAAAGTAATTAAGTATATTTTTAATGATATAATCTAGATGTTTCTTTTCCAAGCCATAATATGAGGGTAAATTTACCCCATTTTTTGATATAATATTGGATATTGAAAAATCATTTTTTTTGCTACTACTCTTGTAAAATTTAAAATTACTTAGCTGATAAAAAGTTGGCCTCAAAGAAACTTTTTTATTTTTCATAAAATTTATAAAATCGTCTCTATCAAAGTTTTTTTTATTAACATAAAATGTAGGCATCCAATAATAAGGAGTGCTGTTCTTATCTGAGGATTGAAATTTAATTGGTAATTTTTCTAATTTTTTTTTAAAATAATTATTTATTACATTTTTTTTTTTGTTCAATTTGTTAATCTTTTTTATTTGGCTAATACCCATAGCACATTGAATAGTTGACATTTTATATTTTAATCCAACCTCATCTTGAAAAAAAATTTTATCTATATTTTTTCCATGATTCGAAATTTTTATCATTCTTTTATATAAATTTTTATTATTGGTCAAAATTGCACCACCTTCTCCACCAGTCGTAATTGTTTTGCTACCATGAAATGAAAAAACTGAAACATCCCCAAAATTTCCTGTTTTTTTGTTATCATATTCAGACCCTATACTTTCAGCACAATCCTCTATAATTAAAATTTTATTCTTATTGGCAATTGCTCTTATCTTTTTTATATTGCAAACAGCTCCATATAAATGGACTATAAAAATTGCTTTTGTTTTTTTTGTAATTTTTTTTTCTATCTCATTTGGATTAATACAAAATGTATCAACATCTACGTCGACAAATACTGGTTTAGCACCCATATAATCAATTACACTTGCACAACTAAACCAAGTTATATTTGGCAGTATAATTTCATCACCTTTTTTAATATTAAGTCCTTTCAAGGCAATATGTGTTGCTCCAGTGCAGCTTGACGTAGCTATACAATATTTGGCCCCAATATATGATTTAAAATTATCTTCAAATTTTTTATTAAAATATAAATAATTTTCTCCCCATCCATCTACAATTGCCCTATTTACTTCAATTAAATCGTTATGATCTATACTTGGTTTTGTAATTAATATTTTTTTCATAAATTATTTATCTTTATTAGACAAAATTAAATTTTTTGGAAACTTTATTTTTACTATTTTTGAATTATAGTTAATTTTTTTTTCAAATTTAGGGCAATATTCACTTGTAGAATAATATATTATAGATGAATTTTTTTTTAACGATTGAAATGCATTGGGACAACCTTTTGGGATTAAAACTGCAAAATTCGAATTTTCTGAAAGTTCAATCGATAAATTTTTTTTATAACTTTCAGATTTATTTCTAATATCAATAATATGAATTTTACACTTTCCACTAGTGCAAAACACAATCTTTAATTCCTCTTTGGGCTTTATTTGATAATGAAAACCTCTAAGAATATTCTTTTTTTTAAAAGTAGAATAATTAATTTGTTTTACCTTTATTTTGTTTTTTGTAAGTAGATGAGAAGAATAAATTTTTATAAATTTTCCTCTACTGTCAGCAAATTGATTGAGTTTCAACTTATAGCAATCCTTTATTTTAGTTTTTATATATTCCATCTAGACTTATATAATATTTAAGATATTCGCTCCAAAAATTATCGAGATTATTTTTTTTTTTATATCGTTCAAGTTTCTTAATAAAAAGATTTTTAAACTGGTAAATAGTATTTTTTTTATACTTTGATTTAATATTTTTTTTATATTTTAAAACTTTTGCATAATCTTTTGAGATGAAATCTATAAATTGATATGTAAAAATTCTATTGGGATTTTTTAGTTTTATTTCTTTATCATTTAAAAAACAGTTAGATACATAATAAGGTAAGCTATTTTTTTTCTCAAATTTACCAATTGGATTTTGAAGTTCAAAATTAATAAATTGTATTTTTTTTTTTTTACACATAAAGCTTAAAACTTGATTAAGTATTAATTTAGCAAATCCATAATTTATTCTTGATTTATCATTTATATATTCATATTTAGTGGAAATTCTTTGATAAACAGAGGATGTATAAATAATTGTAGGTTTTTTATTGTTAGATAGAGTTTGAATAACTTCTTCAATATTTTTTAACAATATCTTCAAATTTTTATTGAAGTTATATCTATCATTTAAGTTTCCAACAATAAAATGATGAAAACATATAGTATCTATTTTTTTTTCTTTAATAATTTTTATATATTTTTTTGAACCAAATTTTAAATTCGATATAGGTTTCACATATTTTAATTTAGAATCTAATATTTCTTTTTGATATGCATCTTTATAATTATTTATTTTTTTCGAAAACACTGCATATGTTTTAATTTTATTTTTATTAATTTCTTTTAAAAAATGATATCCTGTAAAAGATGAACTTCCTGTAAACAAAATTTTCATTTCTTTTTTAACCACAATGGATTAGTTTTGAATATTTCTTCAAATTCCATTTTATCCCTTAATGTATCCATAGATTTCCAAAAACCTCTATGCTTATAAGACACCAATTTTTTTTGCTTAGCCATATTTGATAGTGGTCTTCCTTCAAAAGGTATGTTTTCATTTTTGGAAATATAATTTAGGGCTTTCTTATTGAAAATTCCAAAGCCTGCATTAATCCAAGTTTCTGTTTTAGATTTTTTCTCCAAAAAAGAATTAATTAAATCACTTTTACCAAAATTAATTATACCATATTTAGGGTTTATTTTTACTGAAGATAGTAATCCTAAACATCTTGATTTAAAAAATTTATCTACTGTCTCGTCAATTTTAATGTCCGAAAGTCCATCTCCATAAGTAAATAAAAAATTTTCACTTAACAGAGGTTCTATGATCTTTAATCTTTTCCCTGTTAGTGATTTTTGACCTGTTTCTACAAATTCAATTGTCCAGTTTTCCTTTTTTTTTCCTATAAAGTTCAATTTATTTTTATTGATCAAATCAATTTTTAAATTAGTTTTTGACAAATATCGGTTGATAAAAAATTCTCTTATCATATTACCTTTATAACCAAGGCAGATGATAAATTTATTAACTCCATAATTTGAATAATATTTCATAAGGTGTAAAATTATTGGTATTCCACCTATTTCAACTAATGGTTTTGGCTTTACTATTGTTTCTTCAGACAATCTACTTCCTAAACCACCAGCTAAAATAACTAATTTCAGCTCTGAAATTTTGTTTTTTAATTTTGATTTATTCATTAAATTTATTAATTATATTCTTAAATAACATAATAATTATGATTTCTAAGTTATTATTACTTTAAATAATCCTTAATTACTTCTTCTAATTTTACCTTATTGGTTACTATTTCATTTTTATGCACATTGTATTTTTTTATTATTAGTGACGATCTTCCATTTAGTTTATCATAATTAATATTTTCTACACTTTTAATATTTTTATAATCAGATCTCAAACCATGGTCAGAAATAACAATTAAATCAAATTTATATTTTTTTTGATTTTGCATTATATATTTTAGATAATTATCTGCTAGAATTAATCCACCAAGATAACCTTTTTCATTAATTTTAGAATTATTTGAATCTAAAAATTCATAATTATTTTTATCAGGATTAAAAAAATATGGATTATGAGGAATTTGGATATGAAGAAATGCTGAATTTAATGAATTATTATTAAGAAAATAATCAAATATTTTAAAAATTGATTCATAGTTTTTTATATGTGTGTCAAGAATTTCACTATTTTTAATAAGACCTCTATAACTGGGCTTTTTATAATATTTATGCTCAAAACATTCTCCATAATATTTATTAAAGTGTTTACACAATTTATGAAAATAACTTAATATTAATAATTTTTTATTATCCTCATTAAGAATAGAAAATAAATTTTGTTTGTTATTGTTAATTTCATTTATCAAATTTAAATAATTAGAATTTTTTTTTAATTGTAAATTACTTTTTAAACTAACATTGTTACTTTTTAAATTAATTAAATTCGGTATTACATCAAAAGTTTCCAAGCCTGGTGCAATTACATTTGAATATTCTATAGAATTATTCAATAGCTTTTTAAAGGAAGGTAAATTGTCTATCTCTAGTTTTAAAACTTTGTGATCTAATTCATCAAATAAAACCATAACATTTTTTTTATTTACAAATTTTTTTTCATTAAATTCATTACTTATTTTATAATAAAATTTAAGATCATTATAATAGTGGATAATGTAATGCATAAAGAAGATTAATATAAAAGGAAAAAAAAATATTATTATATATTTAGAAATTAAACCTAAAATAACAAATCTATAATTTATAATAATAAAAATAAAAAAAAATATGATAAAAAAAAGAATAAAATGTTCCTTTATGAAATCAATATATTGATAGTTTATTCCAAGACTAATCAGTACTGAAGTAAATGAAAATAAATCATATTTAATTTTTATGAAATCAAAGATTAAAATTAGTAAAGATGTATAAATAATTGAATTAACTGAAGCTGATAAATATTTTTTAAATAAAAATAAGATAAAAAAAAGGGGGATTGATAATATAAAGAAATAACTTAAAGGAATAATACTATAACTAGATGGCATTATACCTTGATTATTTGGAGCTAAAATTAAAGAGGTATAAGTAAAAGTGTAAATAATCAATAATTTATTTTCTTTTTTTTTTATAAAATTAATCATAAGTGCTTTTTAATCTAATCTTGTGAGATAATTGTAAACATAGTCTACAGATCCTTTAAAATTAAATAAATACTTGTTTCTTTGTTCAATAATTCTTTTTTGAAAATATTCGCTTTGAGAATTTAAAGAAGTAATTTTTTTGATTACATGGTGTACTTCCTTTGGTTTAATTATTATGCCGATTTCATTACGAATTTTTGTCTCAATAGGTTCTACAGATATATCATTAAATTTAGAATTATAAATTTTTCTAGGTGTATCGATAAAAATGACTGGTCTTTCAAATGCAAAAGCAAACTCGATTGAAATTCCTGACCAATCAGTAATTAGATAGTCACATTCTGAAATATTTTTTAAGGAAAAATTTCCCTCCTCTATACTAAAGTTTTTTAAACTTGAAAATTTTTTCTTAATTCTTAATAGTTCAAGTTTATTTTTTTTTAAAGAATGTATATGCGGTCTTAATATTACATTATAGTCGCTAGATATAAGAGTTTTGATAAGATCGAAGCCACAATCTGTAATAATGTTTTTTTCTCCCCAAGATGGAGCTATCAATATTTTTTTATTATTATTTTTTTGTGATAATTGATTTAGTTGATCAATCCTAAAATAACCACTTTTTAACAAAATTTTTTTATTAAGTTTAAATTTATTTATATATTCATTTATCTCCTCAATATGATG
>Ga0209631_10001484_pt1 | contig 29980 bp, 20 predicted proteins | sample COG_08_FD_184752 | JGI IMG/M metagenome (GOLD analysis project Ga0209631, IMG submission 184752) | Pelagic Microbial community sample from North Sea - COGITO 998_met_08 (SPAdes) (version 2) | ecosystem: Environmental > Aquatic > Marine > Neritic zone/Coastal water | place: Helgoland, sampling... | reverse complement strand
GGACGGATAGTTTTGGCACCGACGAACTTTTTGGGTTTTGACACTCACTCTCGCCGTCCCCTTTCCAGTCACCGGCTGAGTTCGACTCTTTGAAGTGCCCACAGCGTTGGGAACCGAACCCAGACTCGGCGGCGCAGACACCACCGTCGCCCGCGGGTCTCAGGGTTAATCGCCCGACAATTCAGGAATGACGGTTCCGATGGAGGTCTTCACCCCATCCCCGGCAGGGACCCCGCCCAAGCCTGCGCACAGGGACGACTCGTCGAGCAAAAAGCTCCTCAAAGATCAGCTCGCGCTCGTGGACGCCAAGACCGCGGACGGCGGCACCCGCAAGGAGGTCCGTCCCTCGCGATCCGGTCACTCGCTTTTTCCTCGGCTTCGATGCGGTGATCCCTACCGACGCGTTCGATGCAGCCTTCCGCGTCGTGAAACCGCATTTCGCGGCGCTCTGCGCGCGCGCCGCCCGCCGAGAGACGCGTGGCGGCTCCCTTTGAAAAGCCCCTTTGAAAAGCCCGCGCTGGTTCGATTTCAAGACCCAGCCAGCTTCTGACCGCCCCCCGCGTCCCTTCCCAACACCGTGTCAACAGATCGCGCGGTTCGAGGATGACCTCACGTTCGACAAGGGCTTCTTCCTCACCATCCGAGCCATCCAGCTCCTCAAGTCCAACTCCCAAGGCCGGCCAATCTTGGTGGGCCTCGCGGGCCCGTCGGGCGCGGGCAAATCGGTGTTTTGCGACAAGATCCGGGAGTTCATGCCCGGCGTCTGCGTCCTCACGATGGACATGTACAACGACGCGAGCATGCTGGTGGAGGGCAACTTCGACGACCCGCGCCTCACCGACTACGACACCCTGAACCAAAACCTATCCGACCTCAAGGCTGGCAAGACGGTGGAGGTTCCAATCTACGACTTTAAGCAGTCGAAGCGAGTGGGGTACCGCACCCAGGAGTCCCCGGCGTCCAACGTGATCATCATCGAGGGCATCTACGCGCTGAGCGATAAGCTCCGGCCGCTTCAGGACTTACGGGTGAGCATCAGCGGCGGAGTGCACTTCGACCTGGTCAAGCGCGTGATGCGGGACATCGATCGGAGCGGGCAGGAGCCCGAGGATATCATCCACCAAATATCGGAAACAGTCTACCCGATGTACAAGGCGTTCATCGAGCCGGACCTGCGGAGCGCGCACTTGCGGGTGGTCAACAGCTTTAACCCGTTCGCGGGGTTCCAGGTGCGCAATCACGTTCAGTCCGAGGATACGCGTACGGGCAAATACCCACGACGTCGACGTTCGATTCATTCAGATTTTCGTTTTGTTTTTTCCATTTTTCCAACTCGGACCGGAGCGGGGCGAATAATGGTCGGTGAATGCCAATTTACTGCGTTATCTTCAGTACCACGGGGGGACTCACGGACCCGGGGGTAACAGCCCGGGCCGCCCCACGTATGACGACAACAAACTGTAGGAGACCACTGAACCGCCACACAGCTCGGGTCCACCCGTCCGCCCTCAACTCATTTCATCCCTCGGTTATTTCATACACTCGCGTATTGATCGGGTATCGATCAATATCACGTCCACTCAAGTCCGAGACTCACTCTTCTCGTTCCCACCGCTTCCCCACCACGTACAACAGGACCCCACTTACATCATCAAGTCCACGAAAGTCGTCGAGGAGGAGGATGTGCGATCCGTGCTATCCGACGAGTACACCAGCAGCGACGAGCAGGAGACGACTGACATCTACCTCCTACCCCCGAACGAGGACCCCGAGACGTGCACCTCCTGGCTCCGCATGCGCAACCGCAACGGTCGGTACACGCTGATGTTCGAAGAGACGGTGTGCGACGGCGACGTGATGATCTCGCCGCGGATCAAATTCGAGGTTGGCGTTCGCATCTTAGGCGGGCTCATGGTAAGTTTCTTTTCATTCTCGTATAGGCGATTAGATTGACGTCGTGTTTTGTTCACAGGCGCTGGGGTACGAAGTGGGCGCCATCATGAAACGACGGAGCCGTTCTTACAGCGACGAGATGCTCGAGGTTAAGATCGATTGGATCGAGGGTCTGGACCGATCGTTCACGCAGATTCAAGGTAAGGTTCGAGCCGCGGTGGAGGAGGCTGGCACCAAGCTCGGCTTGGACGGCTCTTACGTCCCGCATTCCTACATCGAGCAAGTGCAGCTCGAGGAGATGACGGAGGAGCTACGGAACCTGACGGAGGAGATGAAGGACAAGTTCGTCATGGCCGCGAACCGGAGCAGCATGGACATCCCGCACATGGAGCGAAGCGGCAGCGGGTTCGGCCTCGGCGCCATTCGATCCAGGCTGGAACGAGCGGGGAGGAGCGAATCGGTGACGCGGCTTCAAGACGCCGTGCGCAAGCGTCGGTCCGAGCGCGCCGACGGCACCGGAAGCGGCCAGTGGGGCAGTCAGGGCGAGGTGTTCGCCGACGCCGCCGCTCAGGCTGCCGCGCTCGGGTCCCCGAGGCCGCCCTCGTCGCAGGGCCGACGCCGACCGCCGATTGATCGAGCGCCGGGATCCAAGGTTAAGGATCCAAGGCCGCCGTCATCGCCCCGGTCCGGGATCAACGGCGACGCTCGCGCGCATCACGTGTTCAACGGCGACTCCGCCGCCAACGGGTTCTCCGCCGGAGGGGACGAATCGGGCGAGCACAGCGGCGGCAGCGACCAGGACGGCGGCTACGGGTTCGCAAACGTCGCCAGGACCCAATCCCCGTACAGACCAGAGGCGCACATTGGCGGCGTGAACATGAACGCCCCGCTCGGCGCGTTCGAGCCCCTGCACGTCGCGGCGCTCGAGTCGCGCATGCACATGCTCTCGCAGCGCGTCGATGACATCGCGCAGGCGCACTTGCGCAGCGTGAGCGCCATGGGATCGCCCGGCGGGGGAGTTCACGATGCATCATCCTCGCATTCGACGTCTCAGTTGCAAGCGCAGGCGGCGACGATCAACTCGCTGATGCAGTCGCAGATGATGCTCACGGCGAAGATCGACGCGCTGGCGAACGCGACGAAGATGAACGACGGCGAGGGGCGGATGGGGATGTACCTGGCGGCGGCGGGCGGGGCGGCGGCGGCGATGCTCGCGCTTCGGCTGTTCGACTCGCCGCGGTGATGGGGGAAAATGGGTTTACGGGAATTGGAAAATCCCGATGTGTACACAATCATAGCAGCAACGGAGTTGTAACGTACCTAATTACGATATTGGCGTATTTCCTGACTGACTGACTGTCGCGCGTAATTTATTCGCATCTCCTCTCTCTCGCGTGACGTGTGCGCCTTTATTATCCGGCTCGCCCCTTCGCGCCGGCCATTCCGAACGTCGCGACTCTCGAACGATGTCCGCCGCTCTCACTTTCTCCGCTGGTGTCGTTGGCACGCGCGTCGCCGCCAAGGCGCCCGTCGCGCGCCGCCAGGTCGTCGCGACCCCCGCGCAGGCTGCGCAGGAGCTCCTCGGCAAGGTTGTGTCCAACGCCCAGGACAAGACCGCGGTCGTCATGGTGTCCCGGAAGGTGCCCCACCCGAGGTACAAGAAGCTCGTCAACAAGAGCAAGAAGTTCGCCGTGCACGACGAGGAGAACAGCGCCAAGATCGGTGACATGGTGTACATCAACCAGTGCCGCCCCTTGTCCAAGCACAAGCGCTTCACCCTCGGCGAGGTCGTCCGGGCGGCCAAGTAAGATTCTTGCTATCGGGGGAAAAGCGTAGTGGAGGGGGGTGCGAGGGACGGCCGGCGACGCGAATGCGAGGCTCAGCGGTGAGCGCGCGTGCGCCGAATGGTGTCCTCGCTACATAGTTGTGAAGATGTGCCGGTGTGAACGGCGGTTCGTGTTTGTGCGATGGCGTCGTCCGCGCATTCCGACGCTCGACCTAAACCCCGAATCCTGTTAAAACCCTACTGGATAAGGACAGAGGTTGCACACGACTGGCACTTTTTAGCACAAATGCGGCGGCGGGTGAAGACTACTTAGAGTCTTTGGGGTCGCGGATGCGCCCGGGTGACGGAACCCGGCGCCCGCGCGGCCGATTCTTTGCGTAGAAAGCGAACGGCATTAACAAAGGAGGCGGGGCGCGGGTCAGAGCCGCGTCCGCGCTCTTGCTCGCGAATGACGATGCGGATCCTCTTGTAATATTTTATTTGGAGAACGCTCGTTTCAACTCTCGCGTTAAATACCACTCACTGACTCAGTTGTGTCGCACGAACGACCGCGTTTCGGTCAGGAACGTGGACACGTTCCGCCTGAACCGCCGCTTGTTCGCGCGGTCCACCCGGTCCGTCAACCCGTTCCCGGCGGTGAGCTCCCGCAGCGCGCCCACGACGTGATTCCTCGCCCCCGCGTCGCCCTCCAGCGTCGCCAGCAACTCCCCCGCGACGCCTTCGAACGCGGTACGCTCCACGAGCATCAGCGGGAGCAGCGCGTCCGCCGCGGCGTCCACCAAATCCATGCTCGCGTCCTCGAAGATCATCCGACGAAGCACCGTGCGCATGAGATGCGCGAGGATGCCGCACCCGCCTTCTCGGCTCGCATCCGGCGCGTTGTGCACGCCGAGGCCGGGTCTGCCGTCCACTAACGAGTGGTGCTGGAAAGACCCGATGGCACCCGCGGCTGACAACGACTCCCCCGCCACCTCCACGTCCTCGTGCTTCAACCCAAACTCGAGGGTACCCATCAGGGACGTGAACATGTCTGGCGGAAGCGCCGCTACCTTCGCCGGGTACGCCTCAAGCATGTGCGCCAGCAGCGTGAAGTACTGATGGCACAGCTTGGGAAAGGTGAGTAACTCGTCGGTGATGAGCGGGATGACGGTGTTGAGGCCGATGAAGACAACCTGCGCGACGTCCACCTTGGCGAGGGCGGAGGAAGCGGAGGTTGCGACGCCGGCGCCACCGCGGACGCGGCCCTCGGAAGCCGCGGACGACACCGCTGCCGCGGCCATCACGGATCCCCGTTGCGACCCGCCCCGCGAAGACTCCTCATCCTCGATGTCGTTGTCGGAGTTGGTGACGTGCGTGAGCATGCGGAGCATGGCCTTGACCTCCTTGTAGCACTCCTTGACGCGCTCCGCGCGCAGAGAACGCGAGCCGCCCTCCGCCGCGCCGATCTTACCCCGCCCGCTGGCGCGATATTCCTCAACCACCCGGAGGCAGTGGCGGCACAGGACGCCGGCGTGCGCGGGGCCGAGGAAACACGCCTGGTTCGCGACCAACTCCTCCGTTAGCTTCAGTATCAGCTTGCTGACCTGCGCGCTGTGCGTCCCGGACCGTTGCACCGCCAACAGGGCTTCGAACGACTGCGAGAAGAAGGAGAACACAGCCACCTGAGATCGCGCGATCGTCGCTCGCACCGACCCTCTCAGCGCCTGTATCACCGCGACGGCTCTCGACTCACCGGCGGGATGTTTCATGTCGTTCGGGGCTTGCGCGACGGCGGCGAGGACCTGCCCAACGGGCGTGAGGACCCTGGCGATGTACTCCTGCGACTGCGCCTCGTCGTTGAGGCCCTCCGCGGCGCGACCCAACGCTTCGCTCAGCCCGAGGTGAATCTCGGGGGGAAAGTGGAGGGCGACCACGCCGGGAACGGCTCCGGGAACACCGGCGGAGCTCGACAGCGCGTGGGACTCCGCGTCCATGATCTGCTGCCACGCCGGGAGGTTCACGCACGTCCGGCACAGCGCTCTGCGGCGGGTGAGCGCGGGGAGAAGCGTGGACGCAGCCGCCTTTTGTACCCCCGTCTCGCCGGGCCACGCCGTGAGGCACACAAACGCCGCCTGTAACAACGCGTCGAGCGCCTGAACCCCGCCTCCCGCCTCGGAGAACGCGCTCGGCTTCGCCTTGTTCGCGCCGCGGTACACCCGCCCTTCGCCACCGCCGCCCGCCATCGCGTTGTGCGCGAACACCGCGGCGTGTAAACTGCCACCCGTGTCCTCCGCCATCAAGTACGTATCAGCCCATCGAGCGGTTCCCCACGCCAGCTGTTCAAAAAACACGATGTCATACAAATTCGCCCATACATACATAAAAAGAAACTTACCGTCTCCATCAGCCGCGGCGATATCGCGCGTCGTCCACCTTCGTCTAGGCACAGGCACGCCAGCTGGACGTAATCCGCCGCGAGTGAGTCCACCGGGTTGTCGCGTTCCTCGTGCGCCGCGCGCGCGCCGCACTCGGCGAGTGAATCCGGGGGTAGCGGTATCTCCCCTTCGAAGGCGTCGGCCAGCACGTGCGGGACCAAACGCGCCTGTAAACAAAACACGACGTCATTTCAATTTCCCATACTGGCCCATACGATACATAAAATAAACTTACCAGCCACCACAGCTCCTCCAGCGGCACCGTGGGGTCAAGATTGGACGTCATCGCCTGCGATAAGGACTGTTTCTTAGCCTCGAGCGCCTGGCGGAGGAGGGGAAGCGTGGCGTCCGGCGCGGCGCGTGCGATCGGGGAGATGAGAGACAGTCGCTCGTCGAGCGCGGCGGCACCCGCTTTGCCTTCCTCTTCCTGCCCGTCGTCTTCGTCGAACGCGGCGGCGGCGGTGGCGGCGAGTCCAGCCTGCAGGTACGCCTGGAACACCGCGGCGGCACCTTGCGCGAGCTCCGGCGGGCACCCGAACTGTCCCACGCGGCCGATCAGCGACCCCCACGCGTCCAGAAGCATCCGCAGGCTCTCCTCCAAAACGCTCCCTTCGTTCTCCCCTAGAAGCGCCCCCGCTCTCAACAGCTCGAGCGTCAGCTCACCGAGCATGTTCAACGCGTTTTGGTTCGCATGGGGCGACTGGACCCCACCCTCCGCGTGTGGCATTTGGACGAGCGGGGTCATGAAATCATCGACGGGGTGAATCTCTGCGAGTGACCCGAGGGCTCGACATCCATCCTCCAAATTTTCTTCACCCGCCGAGGTCCCAGCTGCGGCGTGCGCGACGGACTGACTGGCGGGCAGTAAAACGGTTTGTAACGCCCGAGCGCACCGCCCGAAGTGACCCCGTCGTGTCTCACCCCCCGGTTGCTCAAGCGCGTTCGGGAATATCTCCCCCGAGAGCGAACAGAGGCTCGCGGCGACGCCTCTCGCGGCGCCGGCGAGTGTCTCAATCTTCGAATGGTGGCCCGCCGTCGCCGCTCGCTCACCCGCGATGGCGGCGGAATGCGCGGCGGTGTTCAGCTGGAACAGCCAGTCCATCGCGCCCGGTGCGAGCAGCGTGTCCCGCCACGCCGCGCCCGGGGTGATCCGCACGGCGTCAGCCTGTTCGCCGTCGCGGTCGCCGCCGGGGGGTCTGAGATGGCCGTCGGCTAGCATGCCGAATCCGCCTGAGTGCGCGTCCCTGCTGAAGTCCCACGCGAGCGCCGCGGCCATGAGCCGTAGGGACGCGACGCACACCGCATCGTCCGTCGCGTTCAGCGCGGCGCCTTGTTCCGCGACGGATCGTGCGATTTGCGAGCCGTGTGCGTACAGCCCAGGGAGGAACTCGGTTTCCAGCGACGCCCTGCACCGCTCGTGGAATTCCCACGGGAGCTGCATGGCTGATGCGGTCGTCGGGGAGAACTCTGATATCACGGACGCGAAGAGCTGGAGGCCGATGCGCCGCGCCGCGTTCGTGGACGCCTGCGTGACGGCGGTCTCGGCCTCCGACAGCATCGCGCCGCGGTCCACGCCTTCGTCGAGCCACGCGCGTTTTAAGATCACCGCGAGGGTGCTCATGAGCTGCGACGCGACGACGGGCGCGGGGGTCGGTGTGCGATGGAGCAGCGCGCCGAGGCAGAACTGCCGCAGGCCGCTCCGCTCCTGCGGCGGCAACGCGGTCCAGTCGCGAAGCGCGGCGTCCCGTAGCGTCGCCGCGGCTTGGAACTGCGCCTCGGTGACCTGCGAGTGCTCTAGGATGTGGCGGCACGCGGGCAGCGCGTGCGGGGATCGGCGAAACTCCAGGAGCGTCGCCTCGGCGTTGGCGCGGAGCGAGGGGAGGGCGAGGCCCTGCGCCGCCTGCTCCACGGCACTCATCGCGCCCTGCATGTCCATCGCGCCTCGTATCCGATCGCCTCGACGCCGCGACTAATGATAATGATGATTGTCTCAGAGGTGCCGTGCCGTCACTTGAAGCGACCCTTTCCACTGGAGGGCGAGGATTTTTCACCTTTATGACTGTTTGCATGTTTGATTTTGGTTATTTATATTCATTTTCCGCCTATTTTCCGGAAGGTTATTTTCCTCTGAGCTCAACTTCATTCATTGTTACTCGATTCTTGGAGCGATGGCGCCCAGGGGGTGCCGCCTGTACAACGGGAAGTGGCTCCATCTTGGTCAAGATGGATGTTTAAAGGCAGAGGATTTCATGTTCGAACCAGATGACCCCGTTCTCGCCCCTGTGACTAATCTCTTGCGTGAATGCGACGAGATCGACTGCCAAGGAATGACCGTGATGCCTGGCATGATCGACAGCCACGTTCACGTCACCGCGAGCAGTGCGGACCTTCGCAAGCCGGCGTTCATGACCCCGAGTCTGCTCTACGCCCGTTCCGTTCCCATCCTGGAGGGCATGCTCATGAGGGGCTTCACGACAGTTCGAGATTGCGGGGGAGCAGACCACGGGTTGGCAGAGGCGGTCGAGGAGGGAACGCTTAAAGGCCCGAGGATCATACACTGCGGAAAGGCGCTATCTCAGACTGGAGGCCACGGAGATTTCCGCGCGGCGGCGGAGAATCAGCTCCCATTTGGCTCGTGTCGATGCTGCAATTTTACCATAGGGCGAGTCTGTGACGGCATCACGGCATGCAGAGAAGCTGTTCGGGATGAGGTCAGGAAAGGCGCATCTCACATCAAGATAATGGCCTCCGGGGGCGTTGCATCCCCGACTGACAGGTTAGAGAACCTTCAGTTCTCGGAGGAAGAACTGAACGCCATCGTGGAAGAGGCGACTAACGCGAAGATCTATTGCTGTGCACACGCGTACACCGATGAGGCTGTAGAGAGAGCTGTGAGATGCGGCGTCAGATCCATCGAGCACGGGAACTATGCGGGGAATGCGACGCTTGATTTGATGAAGCAGAAAGAAGTGTTCTTGGTCCCCACGCTGATTACGTACGATCGATTGAAGAAGGATGGCGTGGCGGGGGGTATGCCTCAAGAACTGGTCGACAAGGTGGGCGGCTTGGTGGAGAGAGGTCAGAATACACTAAAGAGGGCGACTGAGAAGGCCGTTGGCGTGTGTTACGGAAGTGACCTCCTGGGAGACATGCACAAGTGGCAGGCGCACGGCATCGACCTGCACCTGAAAGCCGGAGTGAGCAATGTGGATTTGCTCAAGTCGCTCGTGCACACTCCGCACAAGATGATATATCCGGGAGCCGGCTGCTTGAGAAGTGCAGATATACCGCCATCCTCAGTTTATGGGTATGCCGGTTTCAGGGCGGACCTCCTGGTGGTGAAAGGCGACGTGCTCGAGAACCCGAGGCTGTTGATGGACCCGGACAACATCAAGGTCATCATCGCGAACGGAAAAATCGTCAAGAACGAGCTCGGATTCAAAAAGCAGGAATCCGCGGCGAAGCGCGCGAGGCGATAACACTTAGGACCCTTCAATCGAATCCAATGAGAGAATAGAATAGTGTACCGATCAGCACGACGCCGACTTGACCCCAGGGCTGTCCATCGGCAGCGTGAACACCGTCGCCGTCCCGTTCGCGTCACCCTCCGCGTAAGCAACCTCCGTGAAGTTCCAACCCAACCACCCGGCTTCCTTCACCACTCGTCTCGCCGCATCCGCCTCCTCGCCTTCCAGCGCCACCACGGCGACAACCTTCCCTCCCAAATACTTCACAACCGTTTCGTCGCTCGGTGTCTCGGAAACGGTCCCGCCGCCCAACCTCTGTGCCAGTTTCGTACGGAGCTGCGTTATGAGTTTGTGCCACCCGCACGAGTCTCCTCCTTTTCCCCCGCCGGACGAACCCGCGCGGACGAGGTACACGTCGACGTTGGGCACCTGTGAACAAAACACGACGTCATCCTAATTGCCCATACGACAATAAACATAAACTCACCTCGAACGCGTTTAGACGTAACAGGTGGCCGCAGGTCACCCTCAGCCCGCGCTGTCGCATCCCCCGGCACGCGCGCCGGCTGGGAAGGCCTTTCGCATCGTCCCGGGGAAGCGAAACCTCGACGCGCCCCACGTACACGGACGCGCACGCCGCGAGGTCACCGTCCAACGTGTTCATCTCAATCAGCGATTTGTCATTCGCGAGGACGCCGAGGGAGCTGAGGGCGTCGACGACCGCGAGCGGCGCGCGATCGGGAACGGACGCCCGCGGCTCGAACGTCACGGACGCGCCCGCGCATTCGGCGCCAAGACGCCGCGCCTTGTCCTCGTCCATCTTCGATTGTGAATCCGTCTCTTCCTTTTTCGCTTCGCCTTTGTCGTCGTCGTCGTCAGAGACGACTTTCTCCGCGCCCTCTCGCTTGGCCCGAGCGCCGCCGCTCGCCGTCGTCGTCACATCGATCGCATCGCCGCCCGTGCACGCGTCGGCGCGTCGCGCCGCGCGCGTGGGCGCATCGGCGCTGTACCAGTCCTGGTCCCACCGCGTGGGCGCGCTCGGAACGTCGCCCACGCGTTTATACCCCGACACGGCAAAGGAGCCTGTGAACAAAACACGACGTCAGTCTAATTTCCCATACGAGAATAAAAAATAACCAAAGAATAACCAAAAATAACCAAAAAACTCACCGAGTTCGTGTCCGGTGAAGTAATACGCACTCGGCCCGAGCTCCGTCTCCCCGTCCGCCCACGCCTGTACGTACATGTCGATCGCGATCTTACGGCTCGATTCCATGCCAAAGTCCTGGTCACGCCGGATGTTATTCGTCGGGTCGATCCCGCGGCCGGGTGTGACGCGAACGTGCTGCGGAAATCGGGACGCGAGAAAGTCCTGGAGCGCGGGGGCATCCGTCAGCACGTGCACCACAGCCGTCGGGTCATCACCTCTGAACCACGAGTCGTGAAACCCACGCGATTGAAGCGAGGTGCCGTCGCCCCCGGCCCCGGTGTCGTTGAGCGCGGCGATCAAGGCGCGCACGGCGTTCGTCGGCGTGAGGTACCCGGATGGACCGGATGTGTCCGGAGCCTTGTTCTTGATGTGCCATTGAGCGGTGAACTCGGCGCACGGGGGATGCGCCCACGTCTCGTCGACGCATGCGTCCGTGGGCGACGTGTCGTCGGGGAAACACATCGCCGCCTCGGGGTAGCCCGTCCTGGCCTTGAGCGCGTACATCCGCCTGGCCCGCGACGTGTCGGAGGAGGCGACGAGGTCCCGCCAAAACACGAGCCGCCAATCGGGTCTCAGCGCCATCGCCATGGCGCACGTCCTGCACGCGTGACTCGCCTCCTTGTTCTCCAAAAACTCCTTCAGGACGTCGGGGCCTTGCTTGTACATGTGAATGTCCGCAGACCAGCCCGCGGGTTGTGTCCAGAAGGCTCTGGAGAACTCGGCGATCTCCTCGCGCTCCTCGTCGAAGAGAGGCGTTCTGAGCGAATTCGCGACTATTCGCATCCGCCGCTTGTCCCGCAACGCGTCCATCAAACACGTGTTGCACCCGTCGCACTCCCACACGTCACGCGTGTCCATCGCGCACGACCCGTGTACCCGCGCCGGTTCACATTCCTCCCCGTCCCGTACCTTATCCCGTCCGCATCCCATCACCTCCGTGCAGTTACCGCCGGTGCCGACGCAGGCGTCCACTTCGTCCCAGTTGAACTCCTCAAAGTCGAACACCGCCTCGTCCTGGTCCTTGAACCACACGCGCCGCCTCCCCTCGAACTCCTTGGCGCGTTCCGGGGTCCATCGCGTGTCCAGTCCCTCTGCTAGCCCGGGCCCGGACGACTCGTCACCGCCTGGGAGGTACGCGCGGAAGTAATCGAGCCAGTTCCATTCGGAGTTGTCGTTGTCAAAGTAGATGACGCGGCCGCTCGCCATGCCCCACAGGATCCATCCCGCGGCGGCGGGTGCCATGTGCCCGAAGCCGTACGTGCGCCACGCGTTCTGGACGACTAGGATCCTCGCGCCGGGCGATACCGTCGGGTCCCCGACGGTCACGCGCCGGTGGTACTCCGCGTAGGCAAGGTAGCGTCTCATGAAGTTGTGGCATTTGGAGGCTGACGCGTCGCAGCCGCACGCGCGGAGCGTCCCGTCGAAGTATCGTCGTTCGCGCGGGGAGGAATCGAGCGCGGTTTGCGTTTGGGACGCGGACGCGAGCTTCTGGTAACCGGCGGGCCAGTCGTCGAGGTCGCATCTCGCGGCGACGTGCGCGGGTGGTCGATCGCCGGCGACGACGTCTCGGCCCGATGCGTCGTCGCTCGGTTGAGTCTCGTCGTCGTCGCCGAGCGGCTTCGTCGGCGGACTGTTGGGAGATTCCGGCGGGGGTCGCATCGGCGGAGGCGGAGGTGAAGGCGACGATGTTACCACCGCCGCCGGCGCCGCCGCACGCGCGGGTTTCACGATGTTCTTCACGGGAGGCATGCCCGCCATCATCGACGGACCTCTCGGCTGCACGATCGGTCCACCCCTTCTTCCATCTCCCGTCGCGACGTCGTCCCGGAGCCTATCCGGCGTGGTGTAAATCCACGCCGCGTACATGGCCATCGAGACCATCGCCGCGATCACGAAGCGCATCGCGCGATGCGGGGAGCGCGCCACCGCCATCGCGCGCGTCGCGCCTCACCCTCGCGCCGCGCACCCAAACTATGATTTTAGATTATAATAATTTCCATCGTTTGAGACCAAACGACGAGACGAGACGAGCGGCTGAACGTCGTCGGGTGAATAGCACAGCATCTCTTAGCATACGTCGCGTCTCGACATTACAAACACCACGTCACGCGGCTCCTAACACGAACCGCCACACAAACCTCCCATCCCGGATTCACGAACCATTGACTCATCTCGAGCCGACCGTCGACTCATTCAATTCAGCCGTGATTGATTCGTTCAATCGCGCTTGGCTTCGTCGTCCAAAGATTCATCCGTTCCATCCGTTCATGCATCAGATTCCAATTACTTCTTGGCGACGACGGGGGTGGCGGAGAGCGCCGCCTCGGCCTCCGCCTGCGCGCGCACCGCCGCGAGGGTACCGAACTTCTCCTTGGGGGAGTGGCCCGTCTTGGCGGTGCCGGTGAGCGTGTACGACTCCATGGAGGCGTTGGAGCTCCGTGTGGGCTTGCCGTTCTCGCGGCCGACGCCGCCGGTGTTGGCCTGGGAGGGGATGGTGATGGCGAACGCGGAGCGCGCGGTCGCGGCGACGGCGGCGGTGAGGCCGACGAGCGCGGCGCGGCGGCCCTCCACGGGGCCCGCGGAGGCAACCACCGCGGTGCGCTTGGACGCCTTGGAGACGGGAGCCTTGGCGACGACGCGCGTGGAGACGAGGGAGGCGGACATGGTCATGGCGGACATCTTTGTGCTTTTCTGTCTGATGAATTCAATGAATGAATGGGGGCGGTTTGGTCAGTGTTTATTCGCGGATGGATGGGATCGATCGCTCTGAGCAATCGGGAGAGATTTCCTCGTTGTTGAAATCCAGACGTGGGGTTGGACGTCGCCGCGGGGTCGCGATCGCAGACGCGAGGACCGACGGCGATCGTCCCGCGCGTTCGAGGGACGATCGCGCGTGGGTTAGACGCGATGCGGTCACCCACGCGGGGAGACGCGGAGAGACCGATCGGCGATATCCCCCGCGTCGACGACGAAACGATCCCCGTCAGAAGACGACAACTGTTAACCCTCATCCAAGGGCCGTCCGATGATGGGCGCCCCGCGCGGCGATGACGCGCGCGATGGGTGGTGGGTGCGATTGGTATGTGAAGGGGCAAGAAGGGATGACGCACCGAACGACGGAGTAGCTGCTTTGAGTGCGTTAATGGCGTCGGCGTCGCGGCGGAACGACGTCAAGTAGGAGCCGGATTCCCTTCTTTGATCACGCTGGAAATTTCCCGTTCCGTGATTGGCTGGATTTTGTTTGTGAGATCCCCACAAGGGTGCGGACGCGCGCTATTTCCGCCGTACGAGGTATATTTATGGTTATGAATCGTGTATTTCCTATTTCATCGACGCATCCCTGACTATTCACCGTTCAAAAAAGCATCACCCTTTCGAGGAACCACCCACCAATCGGTCAGGACTCAGACCTTCGTCGGGCCGCATGCCGTGACAATTCGTGACCATCGGGTTCGCACCTTTTCGAATCAAGTACTCCGCCAGCTCGTCGTACCCGTACGCGTACGCGAAGTGCATCGCCGTCTGACCCTGCGCGTTCTGGGCGTCCAGCGGCACACCGGCTCGCACCGCCGCTTTCACAATTCTCTTGCGGTTATTCTGCGTAGCCACGGCGAGGACGGTGTTGCCGTGCGCGTCGCGTATGTCCGGATCGACGGCGTGAGGGCCAGTCAGCATGTCCTCAACGTCACCGTGGCGGTTGTTGCGCACGCGCGAGAAGATTGGGTGCGCGCGGCCGTCGTCGGAGCCGGCACCCGCGGGCGACGGAGCCCGAGGAGGCGGCGGCAACTGACGCGTCGCCGCTTGCGACCGAGCGCGGCCCCTTCCTTCTCCTCCAGGGGGAAGCGCGAACGGTGGCTTGCCGCCCGCGGAAGGATCCTCTCTGTCGCGCTCCTCCAGCTCCTCCTCCGCCTCGGCGAGGTCCTTCGCCATGCGGGCCATGCGAGCCTCCGCTCGGGCCAGGGCGGTTTCCTTCTCCTCCAACTTGGCCCTTAGCTCCTCCGCGTCCGACGAGTGTCCGACAGCCTGGACACGTGTCGCCGCGAGCGTCGCGAGTTTCTCCTCCAGGGCGCTGACGTTTGCGCGCTCCTCGTCGAGCGCCTTGCGTCGCGCGGCGGCGTCGGCGGCGGATCGAGCTTCCCAATCGCTCCGCTCCTCCCGTGAGCTCTGCTGCAGCGTTCGAAGCTCCGTCTCGGCTTCGTTTCGTGTTCGTTCAGACTCCGCCATGCGTTCTTTCCAAGCCTCCTCAGCCTTCGCCGTCTCCTCTCGTAAAGCCTTGAGCTCCTCCAGCGCGCGTTCTTTGTCGGCGAGTTCGCGTTGGAACCGTCCGAGCTCGTCGTGGTCCACGCGCTGCGTCTCCGACATGGTTCGAAGCTCCAGCTCGAGCTTGTTTTTCTCCGCTCGTTCCGACTCGAGCTCCCCGACGGTCTTCTCCCTTTGCGCCGCCAGCTCAGCCTCTTTACGCCTCAAGGCTCCCACGGTGGCCTCCCACGCCTCCTTTTCCACGCGGGTGGTGGCCTGGGAGTCCCGCAAGTTGGCCTCCAGCGCGGCGCGCTCCTCCGCGACAGCCTCTTTCAGCGCCCGCAGCTCCTCGAGATCCTTCTCCTTACCCTCCAACGCTTTCATCGCCGCCTCTCGCGCGTCCTGTTCACGCCGAGAAGACGCCTGCGCCGCCCTGAGCGCAGCCTCCAGCTCCGCGCGCTCGCCCCGCGACGAAACCTGCGCCTCGCGAAGCGCACCCTCCGCGGCGGCCCGAGCGTCCGCCTCGGACTTGAGCAAGTTCGAGAGCTCCCGTTCCCGATCCTCCGCTTCGGAGCGCAGCCGCGCGGCTTCCTCCCGGAGCCGCGCGTTCGTCGAAGCCTCCGCGGACTCCGCCTCGCGCGCCGTGCGTTGGTACCGCGCCACGTCAGCCTCGCTCCTCGCAGCCTCCGCGCGCGCCGCGTCGGCGGCGGCGATGGACGCGGCGAGCTCCCTCTCCTTGGCCGCGATTTTAGCAGCCGCGTCGTCTCTCGCCTCCTTGGCCTCGTTCGCGAACCGAGCGAGTTCAGCCGAGTTTACCCGCGCAGCATCGGTGGCCTCCGCCCGGGCGGTGGTCTGCACCTCGCGGAGCCGAGCCTCGGCGTCCTCGGCGGCGGCGTGCGCCGCGGCAGCCTTCGCCGCCCACTCGCGTTCCTTTTCTTCAGACTGGATACGCAGCGCGTCGATGTCAGCCGCGAGTTGCGTCTCGCGCGCCTCACGAGCTTCCCGTTCGACGCGCGCGGCGTCCGCGGCGGCTTTGGCGGCGGCCTCTTTACCGGTGTCCTGGGCGGACTTCAGCGCAGCCTCGGCGGCGGCGTTGGAGTCCCGCACGGACGCCTGAAGGGCGCGGATCTCAGTCTCGGCGGAGTCGCGCGACTCCTCTGTCGCTCGCAGCCGCGCTCTCAATTCCTCCTCGACCGCGTTCGCCCGTGAACGCAGCTCGGACGCTTCGTCGCGCAAGGACTCCTCGAGCGCGCGGCGGTCCTCCTCGGCGGCGCGCGCGGCGAGCGCCAGCGCGCGTTCCCGCTCGTCACGCTCCGCGCGAACCGTGTTTTGAAAACCTCTCAGCTCCGACTCCAACTCCGCCCTGGCGTCCGACGCCATCCGGAGCCGTTCGTGAAGCTCCTTCTCCTTCTCCTCGCTCTTGGCACGTATGGACTCAATCTCCGCGTCGAGCTGCGCGCGCCTCTCGCGCCTCTCGGCGGCCAATAACTCGTCGTGAGCGCCGCGCTCAGCGCGAACGGTGCTCTGCAACTCCCGGAGTTCAGCCTCGGCGGCGTCGTTCTTCAATCGCAACCGACGCAGCTCCTCGTCGGCGACCCTCGCGCGCTCCTCGCTCGCCTCCGCGGCGGCGCGCGCCGTCTCACGCCGGATCCGCTCCTGGAACGTGCTCTCCGACTCCGCGGCGAGGTCACGCAGCGCCGCCACCTGGTTCTCCAGTTCCCGCTCGCGCGTCTGAGCCGCTCGTAACATTTCACTCGTTTCATCGCGAGCCGTGCCTTGTAAATCCCGTAACGCCGCCTCAACCTCGGCTCGGTCGTTGCGCGCCAGCGCGAGGTCGCCCATCAACACGTCCGTCGCCCTCCGCATCTCCTCGAGCTGCGCCGCGTGCGCGACGTCCCTGTCGACCAGCGAAGCCCGGGAGCTCGCCTGTAACTCCCGGAAAGAACCCTCGAGGTCTTCCCGCGCCGATCGCTCGGCTTCGAGTTTATCGCGCAAGGAAGTCGTGAGCGTCTCGGACTCCGCCTTGAGCCGCGCGATCTCGTCCGCGAGTTGCATCTCGCGGCGCGTGGCGGACGCCGCGGCGTCGCCGGCGATCTCACGCGCGCGGGATTCCGCCCGGACGGACTCCTGCATCGCTCGAAGTTCAAACTCGGCGACGTCCCTCGCATCCGCCGCTTCAGACGCCAGCCGCTCCACCCGCGTCGCCTTCTCCGTGTACTCCCTACGCCGTACCTCCGCGTCCGCGCGGAGCGCCTCCACCTCCGCCGCGAGCTTCGCCTCCCTCGCCTTGCTCTCGGCGACGGCGGCGGCGACGGACGCGGACTCCGTCGCGTCGCTCGCCCTCGCCGACATTTGCAACCGCCGCAACTCACCCTCCGCGTCGATCCTCAAACGCGATTCGGACTCGAGCTTGTTCGCCCACTCGCGCTCCTTGTCACGGACCCGCGTGCGTAACGCGTCGATCTCGTTCTGCAGCGTCTCCTCCTGCGCACGTCCGCGCGTTCGCTCCTCCCGCGTGGTCATCTGCGTCGATCGGAGTTCGTTCTCCAAGTGGCGCCGCGCGTCGGCGTCTTTCCTCGCCCGCGTTTGCAGCGCCTTGAGCTCCTCGGACGCGGCGGCGGCTTTGGACCGCCACTCGAGGACCGCCGCGGTGGACGCGCCGGGTGGCGCGCGCTGATTGGCCAGTTTGGCGAGGTCCGCCGCGCGCAAGCCCGCGGACGCCGCGGCTACGGTGCGGTAGCCCCGCTTTTTTTTCTCGGCGGCGGCGGCGAGAAGAGCCTTGCCGCCGTGCACCGCATCGGAATCGAACGATTCATCGTTCAACGCGTTCACATCCGCGTCGTCGTCGTCGCCGTAAGGGTTCACGCCCGTTCGCACCGTGGACGCCAGGGTGCTGTACGACAGGACAGACTCGGAGTCGGAGTCGCGACGGATTGCAGATTCGTCGAGCTCCGAATCCGACGCGCTCCAGAGGCTGGACGCGTCGTCCGGTCGGTTCGCATCCCGGTCTTTGCCGTTACTTTGGCCGTTATACCGCGCCTCGATGCGTCGCTTCGTGCGCTCCGGCCCCGGGTCGCGCCATCGGTGCGGGCCGGGCTCGCCGTCGTCGGATGAGGAGTCCGGGAAGTCCTCGTCGCGGGTCGCGATTCTCGAATTGTGATTTTGGTCACGACGCCGAGGCCGATCGTCGGTGCCGGTGACGCGCCGGTGGAAGCTCGGCGATCGCGTCTGAACCTCGACGCGTGCCCCGCGCCCCGTGCGTTTTAAACGCTCGCGGCACGCGTGCAGCCACTGCGCGAGCGCGCGCCACGACCCGCGCGAGACCTTCGCGTCCAACCCGAGCCGCCCCATGAGCCTCCACAGCCCGAGCTTGCGAAGCCGCTGCCGCGTGTGGACATCGCGTTCGGCGCAGGCGCGCTCGTGGCGGTGCGATGCGTCGCGCCAGTGAGATACCTGCGCGTACAGCGCGTCGCGTTCCTTGCGGAGCCACACGAGCTCCGCCTCGGCGTCCGCGCCACGCAGCGCCATGGCGACCGCATCGTCCAGTTCGGAATCGTTCTCCTCGGAGCGGTCGAGGCGTGGACGCGCGCCGGGTGGGTCGCCACTCCCGCGCCGTGCGTCCGGGTTCAGCTGAACCGGTTCAATGTGCCCCCGCGTGTCATACTGAACCGCCACCGGCGCCGAAACCCTCGGGGTCGGATCGACGAACGAGGGCGGTCGTCTCGGCAAGAGCAGCTCCGGCGGGGGCATCGCTATGGGTGCCGCCCCGGACTGCGCTAACGCTGACGCGCGCTCCATCGCCGCCCGTTCTCTTCGCGACAGGGTTCCCTCCCCCGGCGGTTGCATCTTGTTACTGCCGCCGCCCGGTGGTGGGTGGTGTCGCCCGTTGGGATCGTACATGATCCCCCCCACCCGATGGGGTCGCTAAGCTAGCTAGGCTACGACGGGTCTGAGTCGGCTGGTCGGGGTCGGCACCAGGAGACTTTTGGAGTTTAAAAAACCAAATGCCAAATGCCCATCGAACGACCCAGGAACGACCCTTCGTGAACCCGCGTTTTTGGCGCGTCCCGAAGATTTTCCATATCCCATCTCCCCATTCCCAGCCGCGTGGTCTCTTGGCAAAAACCAAATCAGATTCCCCACGCGCATTTCAAGGGAAGCGCGTGACTCCTCGCGAAATATCAGCGCGAATACTTTTTGTGCAACGTGACTCCGCACCGCGCAATTTTTCTATTTATCATTGGAAGTACATCCAATTTTCGGAATCCATCGTGTGCCCATCTCCTCTGGGTGATAGACCAGGCTGGATTAGGTTTTCCAGAAGGCGAAATTGGTTTCCTTGGACTTCTTTGGACTCCTTTGTTGACTAGCGCTCGTAGATATTTTGTTTGAGATTTTTGGATGGGAAAAAGTGCACTTTTTTGTTTTTCAACGAGTTCGACGCGAAGGAATCGCCGCCGGTCACCCTCGACGCGCACGCCAAGCGACCGTGTACATCGGTTCGCGCGGCACGTGTTCGAACGGTAACACGCGTTAGTTCTCTACGCGACCCAAAAGAGAGCGGTACCCCCCCCTTGGTTCGTAGGGAGGGCCTGTAAAACCAAGGGGGCGGGGCCCGGGCGCTTTCGAGGAAAAGCCCGGCTCTGGCTTTTTCCTCTGGCTTTTTCCCGCAAGGGGCGCATCCTTGAGGAGGCACGCGGGCCGGAGAACGCACGCGAACGATACGATGACGGGCACAGACACAAAGAAGGCCCTGTGTGCGCCGAGAAACAAGGTGCGTGGGGTTTTAACATCGACCGCGGGACGCACGGTAGCGCCCAATGCGACGCGCCTTTCCTTCCGTTTGTGAGCCCAACAACAACTCACGTTTCTCCCCTCGCTTTTTCCCGCAGATGGCGCTGTTGAACGAGGTTGCCGCCGCGCCGAACACGACGCACGCGGGCGGGCAATACGGGGACGGGGGTAACATACTGACACAGCAGGTACGCCTCGGCCCTGACCCGGGACATTTCCTCCGGTTCGAGCGCACCGCACGCGCAAATTCCGACCCGCCGAGTTGACGTTCACACCATCCATCGCTCACCTCGAAGAATATTATTTTTCCCCCGCAGGCGTTGTTGACGAAGCCGGGCGCCTTTGTCCGGCCTCCCTTTGTCGCGGCCGCCCACCCCGGCGCGCCACCGATGGGGTTCCCACCCGGGTACGGCGTGTACGGAGGCATGGGGCTGAATGCTCCCGCGCCGCCCGTACCGCCGCCGAGGCAATGGCCGGGCTCCATCGGCTCCATCGCGGAGCTGACCGCTCACGGCCATCCCATCCTGGCGAGCCATCACCCGGCTGCTAGCGAGCAGAAGCGACCGTGGGTGCGCCTGATGGGTGACCCGCCCGAGGCGACGACGCAGGCCGGCGGCGCCGGGAGCGGCAGCAGCGGAGGCAACGTCCTGACGTACTCGAGCGGCCCGACCGACCGCAGCTCCCTCGGGGGTAGCGGAGCCTCGGAGAACACGTTCGACTCGTACGGGCGCGGAGGCGTGGCGTATCCGCCCGGGTTTTACCCGCCCGCCGGGTACGGACGAAGCGCGCCTGCGGGCCCTTACGCCGCCTACGCGCCCCCGCCGCCGCCGCCCAAACCCGTGGGCTTCCTCGTGGAGGCGGGAGAGGACAAGAAGCGAGGCGAGGATTCGCCCCAAGCAGGTGCGCGCCGACTCATCTCATCCCCGCCCTTGTTAGTTTTTTTGGTTTTTTTTGGCCAAATCCAAACGCCGCCCGACTGACGATGTTCTCATCCCCCCACCACATCCCCATTTATCGAAACAGACGCGCCGACTGAGACGAACGGCACCGGCCTCGTCGTGGTTCATTCCTCGGCGGCGCCCGCGCCCGAGACGGCTCACAACCCGCTGGCGCACCGAACCAAATCGCTCCTCGGCGCTCAAACCTTCGCGGAGGTTCAGACGATGTTACTGCGTCAGCAAGGTGCGTACGAGCGCCAGCTGCTGGACCTCCACCGCGTGGTCCGCGTGCAGTCCGACATCATCTGCTCCATCACCAAGCAGGACGGCGTCGACTCCAAGGATGACGGCGCGACGGATGCTAGAAATTTCCGCGAAAAGTCTAAATCGCCAGATTCCGACCAGAGCAAGGAGTTGAAGCTCGGCGTCAAGTCGACGCAAGGGAGCGGCGCGGGTTCGGGCGACGGGAGCGGGCAAGGCAGCGGCGGCGGCAGCGGCCAGGGCAGCGGGTCCGACGTCTCCGACGGAGACAAGGGCCCCATCCGGCGACCCATCTTGAAGGGGCGACGAAGCCCTCGCGGCGGCGGCAAGAACAAGCGAGCGACAATCTCACCGGAGGTTGACAAGATTGAATCCCGTGGAGGCCAAGACAACGGCGCCCGGGTGGTACACACACACACGACAGAGACAGAAGAAGGCGACGGCACGCATCACGCGGCTGCCACCGAGGCTGCCCCCCGCGAAGAAGCGGAGGCGGGCGGAGCTCGGGCGGCGCCGAGTGATACACACGTCGCACTCGCCAAAGAGACTGGAGACGCGGACGTCTCGAACCCAAACCTTACAAACTCAGACCCACTCACCACAAACGAGGACCCACTTACAACCGAAGACGCGGACGCACCTACCGAAGGGGCCCAGCAGCAGGAGAACGGCCCTTTCGCGGCTATCTTCTCCGTCATGGCGGAGCAGGCTGTCATCAAGCAAGCCGCGCAGAAGGCTTTCGACGAGCAATCGTTGCAATCTCATCAAGCGTACGCGCTGGCCACCAGGCCGTGGCGCGAGGAGGGCGGCGGCGAAACCCTAAACCCGGGTGACACCGCGGCGCTCCCGTCGCACCACCAGGTGCAGGCGCAGCACCAAGCCGCCGCCGCCGCGCACCACGAGCAGGTCCAGGCGGCGTACCACGCCTCCCGCCAACGCTCGCTCCAATCACTGCACCAACACCAGCAGCAGCACGAGCAGAGGTATTACCACGACCAGTGGGTGGCTTGGTACAGTCAGCAGTACGCGGCGCACGTGGCGTCCATCACCGCGCAGCAGCAGCAGGCGTCGACCCCGGTTGCGCCCGGGCCCGTCGTCATGGGCCCGCCGCAGCCGAAGCCGCCCGCGGCGGCGCAGGTCCAGGCGGGCGTCGCTCACGCATGGCCGCCCGCGGTGCACACGCCAGGCACACCGGGCGGGGATTGGTTCCAACGAACCGGCCGGGATGTCAACGTGCTGCGGGGCCAAGAGGTGACGCAAGTCATCGGCGGGCATCCCGCCGGCGCTCACCACCACTTGGCCGGCAGAGCGCATGGCCACACGCAGGCGCACGGCTACCATTTCCCGGTGCCACAGCCGCCCGGCGCGATGTTCCCGCATCCCTCGTTTCCGGAGTCCCGGTCGCAAGGGCCCGCGCCCACGGGGTACCTCGGGATTTATCCCAAGAGTCCCGCTGAGACGGCCTTAACGCCTGGGGGTCCCAACATGGTTAACAGACGGACGATGAGCGGGCAACAAGACGGTTCTAAGAACACCAAGCTTCGCATCGATGATAAGAAGGGTTCACGGAGTGTAACAAACAAGGGTAAGAGGAGTAAGGGCACCAAGCGCGGTGCTTCGAGCGGTCGCAAGAGCGCCGACGGTTTGACGGAAGACATCGACGACGCCGGGTCGGATTCGATGATGACGGGTCAGCCGGGCCAGAGCGACGGGGGGGAGGTGGACGGGCACGGACACCATGGACGGGGAGGCGGCGGCGTCGGCGGCGCGCTGGGAACGAACGGAAGCAAGAAGGATCCTGAGTTCCCGAGCGCGCCCCTCACCAAGAAGCTGAGGAGCGGGCAGCCCAAGCAAGGTCCAAAGGACCGATCTGCGGCTGACATCCTCATCTCGATCATGAAGGCGTGAGCGTTTTTTGTTCAACTCGCGCTTCTCATGTTTGCACCCGAGTGGTGCACGAGACTTGGTTCAGAAGTCGAGGGATGAGCACACACACATCCCAGGGGCGACCGCCTCGCCCGTGGCACGCATGCAACTAGAGACGCATATTATTTCGCATTAGACACTAGCTACATAGACCTAGAAGTAGGACGGGCGACCCGGGAATAGACCTCCCGGGGAAAGAGCCCTTTTACTAGTTATCATAAGGATAAGTTCAAGTTCAACACCGCTCGTGATGAGGGTCCTGTGAGCTCCTCTGGCGTTAAGGTTGATGTTCATTTTCGCAGAGATGGTTGATAATTTACTCGAGATCAGAGAAACCTAACCGGTATCAGGGGTCACCGACGAACCCCGCGCTCTCCCATCGCCCGCGCTCCTCCTGCTGCACCTTGTCGCCGCCATCGTTCGCATCCGCGTTATCGTCACCCCCGTTCAACCCGCGATCGCCCTCGTCCGGACCGTCCCTCTCGTCGTCCAAGTACGACGCGAGCTTCTCCTCCGCGCGCGCCAGATCCTTTTTCGACTCGTCCGCCCGCCGATGGTACTTGACAACCTTCGATAGCCACGCGTCCATGCCCGCGCAGTCTCCGTGAACCTCCTCGAGCTTGGACTCGAGCGCCTGCACGCGCGCGTTGCCACCCTTGCCACCGCCGCCGCGCCTCTCCAACATCGACTCCAACGCCTCGATCTTGCTCTGAAGCTCGGCGTTCTTCAACAGGACGGATCGGAGCTCACCCTTGCGGCCGTCGGAGGATCGCGAGCGGGAGCGCTTGCTGCGGCGCGATGAGCGCCGGTCTCGGTCGCGGTCGTCTTCGCCTCGGCCCATGCTGCCGGTGAACGCGCGATCGGTGAATGAATGAGAATGATGAGAGTAAGATTGATTATTGATGTGTGGGTGATTTTAACACTTGTTCAGTTTGCTCGAGTGCCGTCTCACGCCAGGGATACGCGCTTGGGACTCTTGCCCGGCGTCGCCTCCCCGCCGGACCCCACCCTACTCCCACGAAACTCCGCAAACACGGCATCCAGCCGCTCGCGCTCCCTAGCCGGCACCGACCGCCGCGCCTCCCTCGCCGCCCTAGCCACGTCCTCCCTCGTGACAACCGCCTCGACAACCTCCCCCTCGTCACTAGGGGTCTCCGACTCCATCGCGCGGTGCACGGCGTGCATGTGAGCGTCCGTGGCCAGCGCACGGAGGTCAGCGCCGCTGAACCCCTCCGTCGCCTTGGCCACCGCGTGCAGACCCAGTTGGTCCTCGTTGAACGCGCGTTGGTCCTCAAAGCCGGCGCAGTCCCGCACGGATCGTTCCAAAATCTCCAACCTCGCGTCACGCCCGGGAAAGTCGCAGAGAAGCAGCCTGTCCAACCGGCCGGGGCGGAGCAACGCGGGATCGATGAGGTCCGGCCTGGACGTCGCCGCGAGTACCACCACCCCGTTCAGCCCACTCACGCCGTCCAGCTCGGTGAGGAACTGGTTCACCACGCGATCCGTGACGCCTGTTTACAAAAAGTAACGTCAGTCTAATAGCCCATACGGAAATAACCAAAAATAACCAAAAATAACCAAAATAACCAAAAATAACCAAAATAACCAAATATAAAAATAAACTCACCGGTGGAGTCGTGCCCCCTCCGCGGCGCGATGGAGTCAAACTCGTCAAAGAACAGCGCACACGGCGCGGCGGCGGCAGCCCTGCGAAACGCGTCGCGTACCCCAGCCTCGGACTGCCCTATGTACTTGTTGAGCAGCTCTGGTCCTTTGATTGAGACGGCACGAAGTCCCGCGGATTTAATGGCGGACGCGATGATCATCGTCTTGCCGCATCCCGGAGGGCCGTAGAGCAACACGCCTGTGCGCAGACGTAGCGGCGCGTTTCCGAATATCGCGGGATGCCGGGACGGGAGCGAGAGTGCATCGTCGAGCGCCGCCTTGACATCAACGAGCCCGCCCACGCGAACCAGCGGGTCTTCATCCCCGTCTTCATTCCTCGCTTTCAAACTCGAACCCGAACCACCTCCCAACGCCCGGGCCGGAGCCGGGACGAGACCGACGCTCGCATCCTTAAAGTCCGCGTGACCGAGCTTACCGCTGTCTTCCACGGTGACCGCGGACGTGGACCGCATGGACCTCGCGGCAGCCGCGTGCGCGGCTCGCTCCACGAGCGTCGTCAGGTCCCCTCTCGCGTACCCTTCCGCGTCGATCGCCGCGGTGGACGCGACATCCGCTCCAAGCACCGGCGTCCCGCGCGCGGCGGCGTGCGCGGTGACCACAGCCTCGCGCCCGGCCACCGCGTCCGGGGACCGCAGCTCGCACTCGTGGTCCAGCCGCCCCGCCGCACGCACCGCGACGTGCACGGACTCGGGCGATGAAGATGTGGCCAGGGTCACGACGCCGAGACCGATCGTAGCGTCAATCGCGTCGGCGATAACCTCCGATACCGTCTCCCCCGCGGGCACGGACTGACCGCCGCCCGGTCCGTCCCCGTGCGTCGCGCCCGCTACGGCGTCCAGGTCGTCGAGTATCACGACGGAGGGTGCGCGTTTAACCGCGGACGCAAACGCGGCTTTCACGGCGGCGACGGCCGCTCGTGGGTCGCCGCCGCTCGATCCGTACATGGACCCGCATGAGACGTACACGACCGACGCGAGGGTCTTGTTGTCGTCGCGGAGGGTCCGGGCGATGCACCGAGCCATGCCGCTGCGCCCGCTGCCCGGTGCGCCCCACAGGAGGACACCCCCGGGAGGACCCGGGGATCCAACCGCCGCCCTGGAACCTTTTTTTAATTTATTTTTAAACGAAGCCAGAGCGAGCGTCAGGCGGGCCGTCGCCGCCGAGACGGTCGCCGCCGCGGCTGAACCCTCAGGCGCGACCGTGCCGAGCGAGTCCCGGAGTGTGGGGTCCACCGTGACGGCATTTCCGAAGAGTTTGGAGTGCGGCGACGGGTCGTGGCGGACACGACGGATCGAGGGACCCAGCTCGACGATCGCGACGCGACTTGTATTATTGGCGCCTTCCCCAGACCCGCCGGCCGCTCCTCCGGCGTCCTCCACCGCGTCCTTCGCCGGCGTCCGGAGGATATCTGCGGTGAGCTCGCATGTACCCCCGCGCGCGTGCACCTCCAGCTCGAACGTCGCGCGGTCGCCGTCGTCGCCGACCCTGAGCTGAACGATCGAACCGGTCGACACCGTCGGGGCCGCCGCGCCGTCGTTGTCGCCGGATGTCATCGTCCTGGAAGTCATCGAGAAACGCGCGATGGTCGCGGACCACCGCGCGAGCAGGTCCCTCGCCGCGGCGTTGAACGCCGTCGCGGCATCGTCCATCACGTCGTCGTCGTCGGAAAGGAAGGGGAGGCCGAGCGCCGACCGGTGCGCGGGCGTTAGATCCGAGCCGGGCGTCGACGACGGTGGGTCACCGCCGGTCCCACCGCCGCCTCCGTCGTACGTCACGGGCCGGAGTCGAATCAGCGGGGGCGACGGGTTCGATGCACCCGCATCAGCACCCGCATCAACCGATGCGGGTGTCGTCACGGTCACGCGCGTTCCCTGCGTCGCGCCGAGCGCGTCTCGAAGCGCCGGCGCCAGCGCTACGTGTCCGTCGGCGACGCCGCCGCCGGGCACGACCACGACGCGGACCACGCATCCTCGAACACCTGATGACGCGTCACCGGGTGCCGACTCGTGTGCCGCCTTCGCGCCCGACGCACCGCCGCCCCCGATCGCGGCGACGTGTACCACGCGACCGTGTGTCAATAAACCCCCGGTGGATTTCTCGGCGGTAACCTCGGAGACGAACGCGTGCGTTGTGGGCCAGGCGACAATCTCCTTCTCTCCCGTGGATGCGTTGGACGAATCCCTCGAGAAACGCAGCCGCCTGGGCCACGCAACGACCACGCCCCTCGCGCTCTGCACGCGCGTGACCGTCGGGATCTCGGGCGGCTGACGCGGCGGCGGCGGCGGCGGGGCTGGCTCGTTTTTCGCGGCGTGCTCGTTTTTTTCCCCGACGTTCGCCGAGGTTCCGGGGGCTCCGGGGGCGACCGGGGGTGCGCTCGGGGCCCACGGCGCGACGTGTAACTCCGTGTCCAGCCTCAACCGGGCCACCGCGCCCGGCGAGTGCGGCCTCACGGCGGTGGGAACGAGCCGAATCGGCGCCGCCTTCCCGCCGCTGGGCCAAAAAGGAAACGGACACCCCACCGCTACGCACCCGCACTGCGTCAACAAGTCAGCCTCGACGTCCTCCGCGCAGCCAAGGAGCCGGATCCAGTCCTCCTGCGACTCCGGAGCGAGCTCCACGACCTGCGCGTACGGCGCGTTGGGCCGCCCGGTGACGCGGCAGACGTCGCCGTCGCGCAGCCCGAGGCAGTCGGCGAGCGCCAGCGACATCTCGACGGCATCCTCGGATCCGACGGATGAACACGTGGCACCGGCCCACGCCACGAACAGCGGCGCGGACTGACTGCCCCGCGTGTGGTGCGTAGCCGTGTCGCCGCCGCCTCGGTCGCCACCTCGGCCGTGTTGCCTGCCCGCGGGTCCGTCGCCCCTCGAGGATGAATGCCTCGAGGATGACGACGATTTGATCAGCGCGAGGGGCAAGGGTAACGGCGGCGCCGCGGCGTTGAGGGTGCCGACGACGCGCTGTGGGAGCGCGACGTAGCACGTCTGGTCTCCGGTGACCCTGACGATGAGCTCGAGGGCGTGTGCCCTGGCCTCGATGAGCCCCTCGCCGGCATCCATGGCCGCCTCCTTCCGCCGCGTCGATCTATACTATCCAATTCCTAACTGTCGTGTCGTGAGATGCCGTCCTCGTTTACCACGGGTTGAGGGTCGTCTTGGCGGGAATCTTCACGACGGGACCTTTGTTGTTGCTCTTCTTTGGCTTGGGGCCTCGGACCTGGACCTGGGCGTCGGGCGGGGGCCGGACCACGGCCATCTTCCCTCCTGTCTGCGTCGCGCGTCGCGCCGCCTCGAGCTCGTTCTTGTCGTTGATAACTCGGCTCACCTCCTTGTTGGCCTTGATCTTCTCCAGGAGCCTGGACGAGCCGGCACCCACGAGCTTGGGCTTGAAGTTGAACTTGCCCTTCTTGGTGATGGAACCCTTGCCGTGCTTGTTCGCGGCTGGGGCCTTCTTGCCTTGCTTGGTGATTTTCTTACCGGCGCCCTTCAGTTGCTTCTGGGGCATCGGGCAATTAACACGGAACGCGGTGGGTTCGGGACGTGGACGCGTGGATCGAGGTCACAACCCGATTGAACGCTCAATGAACGTCCGTGGGCGAGCTTCTATGAGGCTCGTGCGCGATTGAACAGGCGCGCGTCGATGTGGACAGAGGCGAGAGGTCTCGGGAATCCCAATTGGTTGGAAATCGTGTCGGCGGTTGAGGTTGCCTCACATTTTTAGCCAAAAGTTTGAATCAGACTCACAACGCAGCCGCGCGAGGGCGAGATGAGCGGCTCGGACGCGACCGTGATGGTCGCCGGACAACTCCTGGACATCGTCGACGACGAGTGGCGCGCGGATACCCTCCCATTCGACGGTGAGTCACCATCAAGATACCACGAGACGCGCCCGGATCTCACTTCACGTTCCATCCCTCCGCTTCCTCGGTTCGCCCGACGAGTCATCGCGCTGACCCCCGCCCGTCCCGTCCCAACCCGCAGAGGTACCCCTGCCCCCGGGCGTGACCCCTCCAACGGACGACGTGGACGATAACAACGATGTCGTCGGCAAGCCACAGCCGGAGAAGTGGAACGAGCTCGCCCTCGGCTCCCTGGCCAACGCGTGATGGGTGGTGACGAAGGTAGCTGATAGGTGATAGGTGATGGTGATAGGGACACTTAGGAAATAACAACTGAACATCGTCACAAATCACACTCGCATCTATTTGAACGACGACAAGAGAGAGTTGACGACGTGGAGCACCAGCCGCAGGTCACCCTTCACGGCGGGCGGCGTGTTCGCGTCGCGCGCCGTCTCCGTGAGCGAGTCGAACACGGCGCCGAGGATGACGGGCAGCGCCTGCGCGAGTGACGCGTCGCTCGGGTCCATCGCCAGGCACGCCGCCTGGATCCACTGCAGCTTCAACGACGCGTCGGTGTCCAAGTCGCTGCTCAGCTGCTGCATCAGGGAGAGCAGCACGGTCTGCGACAGCGGCACCGGCACGCTCCCGAAGATGTCGTCGCGAGCGGGCTCGCATCGTCCGCACGTCCACGTCACCATCTCGACCGACGCCATCCCTAACGCCTTCTGGAACGCCCCTTCGAAGTTACCCTCGTCCACCAGCCGTCCCAACTCGATCGTCGGGTCCATCTGGGCCTCGATCGCCTCGAGCGACGTCGCCTGCACCTTGGGCCCCGGCGCCTTTGCGCCGTTACCTCCGCCTTGAGGGATGGACTCCATGGTGAGCAGCGCCTCCGCCGCGCCCCTGACCTCGGAGGACGCCAGGCGAAGCGAGGAGATGAGCGGGGTCGCCTCGGCCGCGATGGCGTTCTCCTTCTGGGTGTAGAGCTCCTGCGCGATGTCGTCCATTCCCTTCTCAAAGGCACCCTTGACCTGGTCGAACATCTCCCTCGTCGCCGCCTCAAACTTGGGAACCACGGTGCCCGTCATCGCGGTGGCGAGCGCGCCGGGCAACGCCTTGACGATCTCCTTGGACGAGTCCCCACCGCTACCTCCCTTGGTTTTGGCGATCTCGGCCGCCACGGCGGGTGCGAGCGCCTTGAGCTCGCGCTTGACGATGTTGGAGACGATCTTCTCCATCTGCACGGGTAAGTCGCGGGTGATGGCGGCGGAGACGGCGGTGAGCAGCTGCTTCTGCCGCTCGCGCTCCGCGGACTCGCGCTCCGCCTGCAGCGCGGTGACGAACCCGGAGAGATCCTGCCCGATCTGCTGGCGCAGCATGGACAGCGACTGCTCGAGGTGAGGGGGAGGACCTCCGTGAGGGGGAGGACCTCCGTGAGGGGGAGGACCTCGGCCGTGGTGCCCGGGGGGAGGCGGGGGCGGGTGGTGGTGGCCGGGCGGGTGGTGGTGACCGGGCGGTGGCGGCG
>Ga0209631_10001478_pt1 | contig 30058 bp, 16 predicted proteins | sample COG_08_FD_184752 | JGI IMG/M metagenome (GOLD analysis project Ga0209631, IMG submission 184752) | Pelagic Microbial community sample from North Sea - COGITO 998_met_08 (SPAdes) (version 2) | ecosystem: Environmental > Aquatic > Marine > Neritic zone/Coastal water | place: Helgoland, sampling... | reverse complement strand
GGCCGTCCGCGAAAATATCTTCGCGTCGGATAACACCTTCGCGACGTCTCTGATGAGGGGATAAAACCACCGGCGGTTTGAAGTGCCCCACCGCTCACCTGTTGACTACTGTCTGTTGATGTATGACTATGTGCTAACACACGCCGATTGACTCGACGCTTTAGGTTCAACTCTTCCCGGGACTCCCGCGGCGTCGACGTCCATCCGCCGAAACGACGTCGTCCTCGAGCGACGACCCATAAGCCACCGCTCGTCCGTCCTGCATATCTGCCTGCCCCCCAGCTCCTCCGTCACGTCCACCCTGGACCATCCATCCGATGCGTACGTCACATCCAGGTCCCCCTCGGACATCCCTTCGCCGCCCCCGCCGTCCCCGGAGTCGTGGACTCGAACGCCCCACGTCGCCAGTGGGTCGCCGCAGATGCCGTCGTCCACCTCTCCGACCAACACGTACTCCTGAAACGACGCGGACGCGCGGATAGCGGCGGTCCAGTCCACGCCCATGGGCTGCCAGCACACCAGCGCGACGTCGCACGCGCCCGGGAGGGAGGAGGAGGAGGAGGAGACGGCCGCGGTGGGCTCCCGGCTGAACCCGCATTGACTCACGGCGTCGAGAGCGTCGGCGGCGACGACTCCGTGGTGTCCTCCCTTCGCGTCACCCTTCGCGAGACCCAGCGAGTGGTCGTCGGTGGCGTACACCTCGATGCCATGGCCGTCGAGGTGCTCGCGTAGGTGGCGGGTCAGTCTCCCGTCTCCCGCGCCGAGTTCGAGAACCCGGAGCGGCCTCGGCTCGTCGGCTCCTAGGATCTCGAGCCTCCTTCGACGCAGGTACCGCGCGAGCTGGGTGACGTAGTCGGCGGTGATGACCTCGTACTGCGGAAACGTCGGCCATCCCTCGCCGAGGGTCCCCGTGATGTATCGCTTCCACCGTTCGCACCCCGCACACGCGCACGACACCGCGCCTGTCGTCGCGTCCACCGTGGGTAAGCACCCCGCACGCGTCGAGTCGAAGAGCCCGAACTCCCGTTCCAGGACAGACGCGGACGGGAGCGCCGCCGCGTCCACCGCGCTTCCCGCCTCGCGACTCTTCCGACCGAGTTCCTGAAGCCTGAGGAAGGTCTCGGACGGGGCCATCGAAGGCCCCGACGACTCCCCGCGCGCTGTGAGTGACGAGCAGCGTGCTGGCAAAAAAGTTACCACAACTTTGATTGTTTACGATTAGGGATCCGGCTGCACAACACACACAACGCAGCGAGCATGTCTGGAGACAGAGCGAGCAAGCGAGGGCGATGGGGAGCCGGGGCTGGAATTCCTCCGGGAATGGGAGTGCAGGAGGTTCCACCTCCGCCTCCCGGCGGCTCCGTCGTCGACGTTCCACCTCCGCCTCCCGCGCAGTCGGGGACGCCGGATTTTGCCGCCGCGGGTGTATCAGCCATGAGCGTCATGGCCGCCAAGGCTGCCGCCGCCAAGGCTGCCGCCGCCATCCAGGCACAGCTCCAGGGCGCGGGGTCCGGCGCCGACGTCAACAGCAAGTACCCCGGGATGCCCATCGCGTGGGGCCTGAACATGACCGAGGCGCAGAGGGAAACCGCCTACGCGCAGCACACCAGGCAGTCGCGTCGGCTCTACGTCGGCTCCCTGCCCAAGCCGGTGACTGACGAGAGCCTGCACAAGTTCTTCAACGACGCGATGGTCAACTCCGGCGCCGCGATCGACCCCTCCGGCGGCCCCGCGGTGGTCAACACGACGATCACCCACGACAAGGGATTCGCGTTCATCGAGTTTCGAAGGCTGGAAGACGCCGAGTCGGCGCTGATGTTCGACGGCATCGTCTTCAACGGATCCAAGCTGGTGATCAAGCGCCCGAAGGACTACGACGCCGCGAGGAACCCGATCTGGGCCATGCGCGGGCAGGCCCCGCCCGAGGAGGAGGTCAAGCTCTTGGGCGCCAAGGACGAGCTGCCGATCGGCACCGTCGTGCTCGACGGCGCGGAGGTCAAGATCCCGATGCCCCCGCCGCTCCCTTCCGAGTGGCCACGAATTCCCAGGCGAACCCCGAACGGCCCGCACAAGATGTACTGCGGCGGGTTCCACCCGCTGCACACCGACCTGCAGGTACGGCAGGTGGTGCAGAGCGTCGGCGAGCTCAAGTCGATCGCGGTGATGCCGGATGAAAACGGCAAATCAACCGGACACGCTTTCTTCGAGTACAAGGACCCGCGCGTGTCCGCCGTCGCCGAGGTTGTGCTGACCGGTATCAAGGTCCGGGGCACGCGGCTGGTGTGCAAGCGCATGAACCCCGACGCGGCGCCGGAGAAGCCCGGCGAGACGGCGACGTACGAGATCCCCGACGTCGCGTGGCCGCTCCTGGAGCCGGCGTCGACGTCACTGGCGGTCTACCGCGCCATACGCGAGGAACACGACGCGGTGGAGCGAAAGGAGATTGAGGAGGCGGTACATCTGGAGGCTGCCCGGGTCGCGCGGTGGGACCCGGACTTTATCGCGCACAGGAGGATCTTCGACGACGCGTGCGTGTCGCTGGAGTTCAAGGATGGCGGCGTGCTGCCCGGGGAGACCGAGGGTGAGGAGGGTGAGGAGAACACGGCGGAGGATGCCGCCGTGCGTTGCTCGTGTGGGATGAACGGACGGACGTTCGAGGGGCGGCGGATATACGTCAGGTACCTGCAGCCGGAAGGGGGGGACGAGGAAGGCGAACAACTCGAGGCGGGCGAGGGCGCGGTGGCGATCGTGAGTTGACTTAGTCTAAGTTTGTGACGACGGGATACCAAAAGTCGCGTCGGGACTTCCGAGAACTTCGTTACGTCGAAAGGGGGCGTCGTCGCCGGCTCACACGCGTCCCACACGTAGTATCGAGTAGCGTCGCGGCATGGGCGCGTGCCTGAGCCGCTTCTGCGAGCCTTTAACCGGGCGATCTCACGATTCCCTCACCACCTGCGTGACGGACGCCGCGCTGAACCCGACTCCCGATACTCCACCCGCGTCACCCCAGTCGACGTCGCAACAGGGCCTCCTCCAGAACGGCAAGCCGAGCGAGGACGACGACGGGGACGACGACGGCGGCTACGAGAGCGCGAAGAGCGATTTCAGCACGTGCACGTGGACGAGCGAGCGCTCCGTGGAGAGCTCGCGCGGCACGCCGTCGCCTCGCCTCGCGACGCTCGCGACGCCCCAACCGACCGCCCCGACCGATGTTGGTACCACTCGGGGCGCGGGGGGGAGCCCGCGGGACCACGAAGGCGACGCACACACGCCGGACGCGTGGCGTGCACTCAGCGAGGCGACCGCACACCTCGAGGACGACGCCCTGGACCGGCTCGAGGGCGAGAGCGGCGGGCCCAAGAAACCGAAGCGCGGCGGCGTCGCCGCTCGCCTGGCCAAAGTCGCCGCGGGGATGCGAATGCTCCGAGCCGTCGGCCGCGCCATCTACGCCGCGGGAGGATCACTCGACCTGACGAACTTCGCGGGTACACCGATACGTTGGCACACGCCCATGAGCACGCTCAGAACCCATCACAGAGCCGAGTCGACTCTCCGCAAATCCAACGGCGACCGAAGGCTTTCCCGGGCGCATAGGATGTTCACGCAAACGCACCGGGACTTCGGCAGGGCTTGGGACACCGTGCGGCTGAGCATATGCGACTCGGATAACGAGGAGGATGTGGGAGACGATCGCGCGATCGATCGCGAAACACGCGGCGTCTTCCCCGACGCCGCCAGCCCGGAGGGGCGCTTGCTCCGAGTCGTGAGGTGCGTCGTCGCCGACGTGGATTGCCCGGGCCACCTCCAAAAGCCGTTCAACCCGGTCCTCGGTGAGACGGCGCGCCACGAGCTGCGTTTAGTGGGCGGTTGCCGAGTGCGATCGATCATCGAGCAGGTGTCGCACCACCCGCCCGTCTCCGCTTTCCACTGCGAAGGCGACGGGTGGACCGTGAGAGGCCATTTTCAGCCTCAGCCTCGCCTCCGGGGCATGGGAGGCGTCGAGGTGGACATGCTCGGACGACGTATATGGGAAACAGGGCCGCCGAATCGCCGCGAGGCGTACGTCAGCGACTTCGTCGGGTTCGTGTGGAAGTTCCTCCCCAGGATGAAGACGAAAATCGCGGGGACTTGGTCGGTGACGTGCCGCCAAACCGGGCTCGGCGCGGAGGTCACGCACGGAAGCAAAAAAAGCCTCAAAGGGAGGGTTTTCGACGTCGCAAAGCCTTCCGAGACGCTGTTCGAGATCTCCGGTGCCTACGACTCGCGTGTGCTCGTGACAGATGTCACGACGAACGAGACACACGTACTCTTCGACGCCGATGAAGCCGCGGCGGCTGAGGACGCGTATTGCGAGTCAGACTGCGCGTTCGAACTCGAGGGAGACGACCGGAGTTCGGAGCGCGTGTGGGGACCGGTCATCGACGCGATGAACACGTGCGAGTGGGACAAGGCTCGATTGTTGAAGCGCGAGGTGGAAGAGCGAGAGCGACGGGAGCGGAGAAGGAGGAAAGAGACGGGGGAGCCGCCGCGGCGTCCTCGGTACTTTGAGTGGAGCGACGTCGACGGGACCTGGGAGCTCCACGGGGACATCGGGGAGCCACGAGGCGCGCCTTCGAGTTTAGTTCAGTAGGTTGATTTCGAAACACGTTCGCCCCGGATCGCCCCCGCGGCCCCTTTACCGTCATTCCGCTCTCAGGGCGCCCCCCCGCGCTGAAAAAAGACTGAAAAAAAGCCATTGGGAAAATTTGGCCGTTTAGTGCCGTTGGACGTTTACAATTTCGCCGAACGCCCCTCAACATCGACGGAGCGCTCCGTGAGCCACAGCGACCCCGCGCTTTCGAAGCACGCCGTATCGTCGAACACGGCAAGATGGTTCGCTTCGGTGGCGTCCCCATGCCGGACGAGACCATCGAGGACCCGACGCTTCAGCACAACTTCAAGGGCCACAAGGGCGTCGTCCACGCGTTGGCGTTCAAGCCGAATCTGAAGCAGCTCGTGAGCGCCGCGGAGGACCACTCGCTGATGATATGGAGCCCCGGGGTGCCCAACGCCAGGGCGTACAAGTTCAGCGGGCACACCGACGCGGTCACCGCGGTGGCATACTCCCCCGACGGGACCACCATCGCGAGCGGCTCGAGGGACCGCTCCATCCGGATGTGGACCCCATCAATCGTCGGGCTGTACGAGCCCAAGGCGATGAAGTCGGCGCACGGCGGGTGCATCAGGTCGGTCTCCTTCTCCCAGGACGCCAGCCTGCTCGTCTCCGCGGCGGACGACAAGACCATCAAGATCTGGAGCGCCCCCGAGGGCAAGTTCATGCACACCTTCACCGGCCACAGCAACTGGGTCAGATGCGCAGAGTTTAACCACGACAACGGCCTGGTCGTGTCCGCGTCGGACGATAAAACCGCGCGGCTGTGGGACGTCCAAGGGCAGAAGTGCGCGTTCATCTACGACGACTTCAAGGCCCCGGTACGCGCCGCCAAGTTCCACCCCGACGGCGCCGCCATCGCCACCGCGGGAGACGACCGCACCGTCCAAATCTGGGATCTCCGCTCGCAGAAACTCGTGCAGCACTACCACGCGGCGCACGCCGGTAAAGTCAACTCCCTCTCCTTCCACCCCTCCGGCGACTTCCTCCTGTCCACGTCGGACGACGGCACGGTCAAGGTCTGGGACCTGCGCGAGGGTCAGCTGTTCTACACCCTGAACGGCCACGAGGGTCCGTCCACGTGCGCGGAGTTTTCACCGGATGGGTCTTACTTCGCGTCTGGCGGCGACGACCAGAGCGTGATGGTGTGGAAGACGAACTTCGACGCGGTGCTCAAGAAACACGCGGGTGCCACCGCGTCGCAGGTGAAGATGCCCGCGCCGTTCACCGGGGCGGCGCCGGCGGTCGGGGTGAAGGAGGATAGCGTGAGAGCGGCGCCGGTGATGTCCACGGAAAGCGCGCTGGAAGGCGTCAAGCCGGGATCCAAGACGCCCCTGCGGGAGGCTAATAAGAAGGCGGCGCCGGCGGTGAAGAAGACGCCGGCGAAGAAGCAGGTGGGTGGTGGGAACAGCGCGGTTCCGGAGGCGCTGACGCAGACGCTGGGTCACATCGTGGGACAGCTGGACGTCCTCACGAAATCGATGTCGTTGATTGAGGACCGGCTGTCGATGAACGAGGCGAGGACGGAGAATCTCATAGGCGTCGTCGGGCAACTGGAGCAGAGCAAGAAGGGCCGCAGCAAGATTGCAAAATAGGGGGACAAAATACTTAGAATTGTGTCAATATAACCGCGTCAATAGAACGCTACTACAGCTATCGTCCCTTCCTATCCTTTTTAACCTCCGTGTATTCGATCAAACGGCCTTCGGCTCCTTCCACGAAGGCTTCGTACTGAGCCACGATGTCCTCCTCGTCGTAGCTGATGGTACAGCCCTCGCACTCGTTCATGCTCTCCTCGATGCGCTCGTTGTTCCTGTCCTTATCCTCCGCGCGTCTGAGTCTGATCCACCCGTCACCGAACAGTCCTCCCAACATAAACTCGTATCTGGTCTTCAGCTTCTGAGTCAGGTGTCCCATGAACAACACGAAGAGCGACCCGAACAGCACGGGGTACAGCACGTACCAGTACCCCAGCTGCTGGAACGCCGCCTGGTCCATGCACCCCATGATCGCCGCCGCGCCCGGCGGATGCACGCTCCCCGTCCACATCATGAACCCCAGCGCCGTCGCCACGGACAGCGCCCGGGTCCACCAGCACGATCCGAATAACATCACCATCGTCGCCACGATGAACGCGGACGCCACCGTCGCCACGATGCAGTTGTACAGCCTCGCCGCAGGGTTCTCTACCGTGCCGAATGCGAGGACGCTGATTGTCCCCCACGCGCCGGACATGAAGGGCAGCCCGTGCGTGACGTGCATGTACTGATCCACCAGCCCGAGCGTCGCGAGCGTGACGAAGCATCCGAGAAAGGCCCAGAAGATGTCGCTCGTCGGTCGTTTCTGGACCTCCTCGCCCCCGCGCCGGTTTGGCATGGCCATCCGCGAGTACGGGTCCAGCGCGAGGTGGATTCGACGTACCTTATCGGGGTAGCCGGTCAGGTTACCTTCCGGGTCCTCGTTCCTCGAGTTGACGGAGGGTGCGGCGGCATCAGATGAGGAGGATAATGCGACGTGACGCTGACGGCACCCGCTGGTACCCTCCTTATCCACCCGGACGCGGGACACGATGCGCTGGCGATGGGCCGGCAGCAGCGCGGGTGCGGAGATACGCGTCGATGACGCGAATATCGCGGGGGCGCCCATCCCCGGCGAGGGTATCGTTCGGGGCGCACCGTTGTGCGACGGTGGAGTTGTTCTCTTGGCAATGCCAACGGGCCGAGTTTCCGAGAGGGCCTTATCTCGCTCGAGACGCTTTTCAGGGTTTCCACGCCCACCCGGGCCTCCTCCACTGTGAACCGCGCCCGAGTCCATGCGACTGGCCGCGACGAACCTGTCAAGCATCTTCGGCCTCTCCTCGACCCGCTCGGCACTCGCCCGCTCCCTCGCCGCCGCACGCGCGCCTCGCTCGTCCCAGCTCCCCCGGGCCCGCGAATCGGCTCTCGAGAATCGCGCTCGGAACGTCGCGACGTCCTCCCCATTCATGACCTCCGCGGCCGCGTCAGCGTCGCTCCTGGGCCTCGCGCGCTTCCCCGCGCCCCGCCCCTCGGCTCGCGGTGGCATCGCCGTGCCCGCCGCCCACAGGCGCCGGTTCACCGCCTCCGTCGTCGCGGTCGCCGCCGACGCCGACGTCGAGACCGCCAACCTCCTCCCCGACGCCCTCCAATGGCCATCGCGCGACCAGACGTGCGGCACACTCCGCGAGGGCGACGAGGGCAAGACCGTCACGCTGTGCGGGTGGGTGGACAAGCAACGGGACATGGGCGGCATCGTCTTCGCCGACGTCAGGGACCACACCGGGTTCGTGCAGGTGGTCTCCGACAAAGACACCCCGAAGGATGCGACGGATGCGCTCGCGGCCATGCGAGCCGAGTGGGTCGTGTGCGTCACCGGCCGCGTCAAGAAGAGGACCGCGCCCAACGATAAGGTGCCCACCGGCATCGTCGAGGTGGCCGCGGACAAGGTCACCGTGCTGAACACCGTCGCCAAGTCACTCCCGTTTTCCATCAGCGGCGCTCCCGAGGGCGACGACGACGAGCTTCGCGAGGAGGTTCGACTTAAACATCGCGTCCTGGACCTTCGCAGGCCGCAGATGGTCCGCAACCTACGGCTACGGGCCAAGACTATTCGCGCGCTGCGCGAGGTGCTGGAAGATACGTACGATTTCCTGGAGGTTGAGACGCCGATCTTGACGAGGAGTACCCCCGAGGGCGCTCGGGATTACCTGGTGCCTTCGAGGCTCCAGCCCGGCGCGTGCTTCGCGCTGCCCCAGTCGCCGCAGCTGTTCAAGCAGATGCTCATGGTCGCCGGCGCGGACCGGTACTACCAGGTGGCGCGGTGCTTCAGGGACGAGGACCTGCGGGCGGATCGCCAGCCGGAATTTACCCAGCTCGACATCGAGATGTCGTTCACGGACATGGACGGAATCCTGAGCCTCGGCGAGGATCTCATGTGCGCCGCGTTCAGGAAGGGCGCGGACGTGGAACTTCCGAGGCCGTTCAAACGCATGACCTACGCGGAAGCCATGAGCAAGTACGGCAGCGACAAGCCGGACGTTCGGTACGGCTTGGAGATGGCTGAGCTCGCGGACGTCGTCGCCGGGACCGAGTTTAAGCTCTTCGCCGGAGCGATCGAATCCGGCGGAGTGGTCAAGGCTATCGCGGTCCCGGAGGGGAAACGTATCAGCAACAGCAGGCTGAAGCCCAAGGGTGACGTGTTTAACGAGGCGATCGCGGGCGGCGCGGGTGGGCTCGCGTTCGCGCGCGTCGGCGAAGACGGCGTCACTCTGGAGGGTGGCAAGGCGCTCTGCGAGGGTCTCCAGCCCGTCGCGGAGAAGCTCATCGCGCGGTGCGGCGCGAGCGCCGGCGACTTGCTGCTCTTCGGCGCGGGCGACGAAGGCACGGTGAACAAGGCGTTGGACCGCGTGCGCCAGTTCGTCGCCAAGACCCTGGACATGGTCCCCGAGGGTCAACACGCGGTGCTGTGGATAACGGAGTTCCCCATGTTCGAGTTCAACGAAGACGAGAACAGGCTGGAGGCGCTGCACCACCCGTTCACGGCGCCCAACCAGAGCGACGTGGCGAACGGCGGGGACATCAAGCAGGCCAGGGCCATCGCCTACGATCTCGTGTACAACGGCGTGGAGGTGGGCGGCGGGTCGCTGCGCATCTACCGCAGGGACGTGCAGGAGAAGGTGTTTGACGCCATCGGTTTAAGCGAAGAGGAGGCGGAGGAGAAGTTTGGCTACCTGATGGAGGCGTTCCAGTTCGGGGCGCCGCCGCACGGCGGGATGGCCTTCGGGCTGGACAGGCTGGTCATGATGCTCGCGGGGGCCAAGTCCATCAGGGACGTCATCGCGTTCCCGAAGACGGCCACCGCGCAGTGCCTGCTCACCGCCGCGCCAGGAGACGTGTCCGACGCCCAGCTGGAAGATCTTCACATCGCCAAAGCGCTCAAACCCGAAAAGGCGGTATAAGAGTGGTCGCCAACACGACGGGGGCGAGCGGGGATGACGACGAGCGTGGTGCTAATATTATCCATCGGTACACGTTGGTTCGCGGGACACGCGTCGCGCGCACATCGCGGCATCCGCCCACGCCCTGTGCGGGCGTTGCGAGGCGGGCCAGTCACTTCGGCGCGACGTCTGTCTTTCGCTTTTAAGAGTCTAATTATCGCTGCGTGAGCGGTATCGCCATGTATGCGATCGTGAGCGCGGTGGAGATTGCGATGGATGCGCCGTTGAAGGCGTTCACCTTGTCGCGAATCTTCTGCGCCAGCGATTTGTCCTCAATCTCCCTCAGGCCGGTTCCGTCGACGTCCCAGACGCCGGCCTGTGCTATGTTTCAGAGACCCGTCGCCTCCGATCCCTTGAACCCGAGGCCGAGGAAGAGAGGCACCGCCATTATGGCCCTTTGGGCGGGGGGCGCGCCGGTGGCGAGCTGCACCGCGGCGAGGATCGCGCACGCGATGCCGAACGCAGTTCCCGCGGTTCCTCGCCTCGCTCGTTCGTCGGCGTCGATGTTGGTCAGCGAAGCACTGGCCTCATCCCTGAGCGCCGCCTGCTCCTCCTCGGTGGTGGTCACGCTCGAGGCATCGACGGTTTCCTTCAGGACCCCCCACTTGATGCGCTTGACGCCGCCGCTGGGGTAGAGCTGCTTGAACACGTCCGCGAGGGCATCGTCGAAGGCACCGCCCTCGTCCACGGAAGATCTCGCCACGACGCTTTTTCCCCGCGTTATCCTGTGGTGCGTCGCACCCGCGCGGATCGACCGCGCGGGTCCCGAGGGCGCGGCGCCCGTGGGAACGCGCGCCACCACCCTCAGTGATGCGAGGGTCGCCATTTCTGACTCACGCGTGCCGGGTAGAGTGCGCATCGTGACGTCGACGACTCAAGATTTCTCGAGCTCTCCGAGACTGTACCGTTGCCTGGGACCGGGTGCCGAAATTCACATACGGGGGCGAAGGGGGTGACCGGGCGACATGTCCCGACCCCCTCCCGCCTATCCACCGCGGTCGAGGCTCTCGAAGGTATCGACGCCCCTCACCGTCGACTGGGACGACGACGACGGGGCCTCGACGCAGGGCGGGGGCCATTACGTCGACTCGGTGTACTCCGATACCCATCATCACGGCGATGACGACCCGCTGGAGCGCCTCTCCGGCGGAAGCGACTACGACAGCGTCTTCAGCGGCGACTCCGGATACACCGGCCTCTCCGGCGTATCCGGCGCATTCCACAATCGCCTGTTGTTATCGGCCCGGGTGAAAGGCGACCCGCGGTTGGACCCGACGGACCCGGACTACGACCCGAACGAACACCTGCGACGCCTGACCGAGGGCGACACCGTGGACGACGCCGATCGATTCTCACTGGCGCGAGGGCTGTCATTGGGCCTCGGGTCCCTCGCCCTCGACGACGGATACGACGCCATCAGCACCTTCGAGGGAACCTCTCGATCCGAAGTTTCCCGGCGAAGCACGTCGCGGCGCCGGGACCCGGAGCGTAAACGATACGGAAACATCGAGAACGCCACGAACGCCGCGGAGACGGGGGACGCGGGCGCGATAGACTACGTTCACAGGCACGGCATGGACCTGAACGCGGTAGACGAGGATGGCCGCGCCGCGTTGCACGTCGCCGCGGAGCGAGGCGATTGCATAGTCGCCGAGCGCCTCATCGAACTCGGGGCGGACCCGTGCATAGAAGGTAACCTGGGCCTCACGCCCGCGCACGTGGCGGCGTATTGCGGCCATACCGACGTACTGGACGCGGTGCTGGACGCGGGCGGGAGCACGAACGCGAGGGACAGGGACGGAAGCACCCCATTACACTGGGCGTGCAGCGCGGGTAAAATTCGAAGCGTCCGGTGCCTTCTCCGGAGAGACGACGTCAACACCGGCGTCGTGAACGGTAAAGGCCTGACCGCGCGGGACGTGAGCGAGCGGGAGTCGTGCACGGCTGCGATCATAGAGTACGACGCCACCGCGACGGTTCACAACCTCGCGGCGGACGGAAAGTTACCAATCGTCAAGCGTTTACTCGACGACGCGTGGAAGTCGAACAAGACGACGGAGGAGGTGCTCGAGTCATTGGACGCCGCGGGGGAGACGATGCTGCACCACGCGTGCCGCAACGGGCGCGTGAACACGGTGGAGTCACTGTACGTCGAGTACGGCGCCAACCCGGACGCGAGGTCCGGCGTGGACGGCGCCACGCCGTTACATCTGGCGGCGGCTGGGGGACACGTCGAGTGCGTACGCGTCTACGCCCTCAACGCCGGGTTCCCCCGGCGGCTGCAGCAGCGCACGCTCATGCGCACAACCTCGGTGGATCGGCGCCGGGCCGACGAGGACGAGTTCGACGAGGATGACGATAAGGCGAGGTGGCTGAGGCGGATCAAGCGCGTGGGCGCGGGCGGCGAGGCTGTCGTGTCGGGGTCGGCGCCCGTGCACATGGCGGCTCAAAACGGTCACGCCGCCGCGGTTGAGTTTCTAATCGACCAGATGCACGCGGACAGGGAGGCCAAGGACGACGAGGGCAGTACCCCGCTGCACATCGCGGTCGCGCGCGGACACGAGGACGTGGTCGAGTGCCTGTTACGACGGGCCGCGAAGTTTGACGCGGTGGACGGGCACGGGTGCCAGCCACTTCACCTCGCCGCGGAACGCAACCACACCGCGGTGATCAAGATTTTGCTGGAGAAAGGCGGCGAGGCGCTCATCGTCGCGAGGAACAGGTACGGGCATTTACCAGTGCACCTCGCCGCGGCGATGGGACACTTCGAGGCTGTCACGACGCTGTTACCGGACGAGCCGGCGAATTCCGGGGACGACGACTCCGAGGATGACGAGACGAAAGAAAACTCGCCGGCTAAGTGGTGGGACCGGGACAGAGGCGACGCGAACGACGCGCTGCACGCGCTGCGCGTGGCTAAGCGCCGCGCGAGGGAGAAAGAACGCGCCGCGCGTCGAGCCCGGCGCGCGAGGAAACCCGGCGAGCCATCGCGCGGCAGAGGCGTGAACGTTGGCGGGCATCTCGGGTGGACCTGTCTGCACCTTGCCGCGCACGGATGCCACCTGGAACTCGTCGAGCACCTCCTACAGATCCCCGGCGCGGATCCGAGCCCCATCGACGCGTCCGGCGCCACTCCGCTTCACCTCGCCGCGGAGGGCGGGTCCACCGCGGTCGTCGAGGCGCTCCTCTCCGCCAAAGGCGTCGACTCCACGCTCCGCACCGACGCGGGTTTTACCCCCATGCACATAGCGGCGATGGCCGGGCACTCGGCCGCGACGCGCATGTTCATACGGTACGCCCGGGACAGGGTCATCGCCATCAAGAAACGCGCGAGGCTGGCTGCGGACGAGGCGAAGGCGCGCGGCGAGGATGCGTACGCCGCGGCTGAAGCCGTCGCCGCGGAGGAGTTCGCCGAAGACGACGCCGGCGAGATCATAAACCTCGACCAGCCCTCGTCCTCTGGCTACACCGCGCTTCACCTCGCGGCTATGCGCAAACACGAACGAGTGGTCAAGTTACTGCTGAACGAGGGCGCGAGGGTGGGCGTGGTGGGCGACGACGGTAAGACCCCGCTGCACCTCGCGGCGCAGAGCGGCGCAAAGGCAGTCGTGAAGATGCTGCTCCGCGCCACGAAGGGCGCGGCGGCTGCGGTGGTCAACGATCGAACGAACGCCGGGGAGACTCCCGTGCTGCTCGCCGCGATGGGCGGCCACCTCGACGCCTTCGACGTCTTCATGCACGCGGGAGCGGACCCTTTCATCCCGGACGAGCGCGGGAACACGTGCATGCACGCGGCGTGTAGATCCGGTAGCCGCGATATATTCGTCCGACTCTTGAGCTACGCGTCGCGAACGCACCTCGGCATGGAGGTGTTCCGCGTGCCGAACCTGGCGATGGAGCGGCCGATCCACCTCGCGGCGAGGAACGGCAGCGTGCACTTAGTCAGGTGCCTCATCGATCGCGGCGCGGACCTGTCGGCGGGTGACGACCACGGGCACAACGCCCTGATGGCGGCGTGCGAGGCTGACAAGGCTGGCGCCGCGGCGCTCATAATCGACCAGGTGAAACATTTCGGATCGGAAGTATCGACGGACTTGACCATGGCGCAGATGCGGTGGCGCACGCTGAAGCGCGCGATGCCCGACCTGATCGCCGCGGACAAGATGGGTATCGACCCGATGGCGGAGAACGGCGCTTCCGAGCAGGCGCTCATCGACCTATCGCTGCAGCGCATGGGCATCTCCGACGACGGGTCCAAGATGCGTCGCTCCGCGTCCAAACAGAGCGTCGGGTTCATGGAGGGCGAGGACGGACTCCTGTACGCCATAGAAGAGGAGGTGAGCGACGCGGGGGGCACGGATACGGAGAGCGACCTCGGCGCCAAGGGCTACAGCCTGCTCGCCATCTTGGAGAAGGCCAGGGAGCAGTACAAAGTTCGCCAGCGCGACCGATACGTCAACTACACCTCGTCAACTGACGGGTACGGCGCCCTGCACATCGCCGCGGAGAAAGGGCTGACAAGAATAGTCCGCCTTCTCCTGGACAGCGGCGCTTCTCCCGATCTCCCCGACGGCATACGCTCCAACTGCGCTCTGCACCTCGCAGCCAGGGAGGGACACAGACGGACGTGCACCATGCTCGCCAGGTGGGGCGCGAGTCAAAAGTCCACGAACGATATATGGTACACGCCCCTACACCTGGCGGCGAAAGAGGGCGACCTGGAGATTGTCGAGGCGCTGCTCGACGCGGCGGACGCCGCGGGATGCCTCGCGGAGGTGATCGATTACCCTCGCAAGGACGGCACGTCGCCGTTGCACTCAGCCGTGGAGCAGTCTCACGAGGACGTGGTCCGGACACTACTGAACCGGGGCGCGAACTGGGACGCGCGAACGATCAGGAACGAGTCGGTCATGCACGTCGCCGCGAGAACCGGGCACGGTGATATTTTGAAGATGATTTTGAAGTGCCGAGAGGACGCGACGTGGGCGCTCAGGGAGAAGGAGGACGAATCGGGACGCGACGATAGCGACGCGGAGCTCGAGGACGACCCACTCGGCTCCCGCGACCACACCGAGAGCATGCCCCTCCACTGGGCGGCTGAGCACGGGCACCTCGACGCCGTTCGAGCGTTGGTCTCCGCGGGGGCGAGTTTAGTCATCGGCGGCATGTGGCGGGGATCCACCGCGGCTCACCTCGCGGCGAGAAACGGGCACCTGGACATAGTCCGCCACCTCCACAGCCTCGGCGCCAACTTGAACGCGCAGGATATGTGGAACTACGCCACGCCGCTCATCCTCGCCGCGGAGGGTGGCCACACCGACGTCGTCAGGTTCCTCATCGACAGGCGCGTTCGACTCGACGTCGAGGACAAGTTCGGGACCACCGCGGCGCAGAGCGCTAGGACCCCGGATATACGCAATCTCATCCACTGCGAACAGGTGCTTCGCAGGGCCGTGCTCGTCATGCACGGCGCGACGAGGCTGGACCTGTTCCTGGGATGGCGCGATCACGTGCTGTACGGCAAGGCTCTGCGCGCGAGGGACAGCAAGGGCACGTGGCAGATGGTGTTTGCGCTCTTCGGAGAAGACGTAACCGCGAGGTACTATTGGCTCTGGCGCCAGTGGGAGCAGCGCGGGCGCAGGCGGCGGCGCGCGCTCGGCAAGAGGCTCGAGCCCGTGGTCGCCGCGATGGAGGCTACCCCGGGGTTCGCCGGTCTCAGCCACGCGCGGGTCGTGGAACTCGCCGAGAAGATGTCCAAGGTTGAAATCGACAAGGGCCAAAACGTGTTCACCGAGGGCGACCGCGGCGACGACGCGTACTTCGTCGTCGTCAAGGGCAAGGTTGAGGTGTACATGACCGTGGAACACGAGGAAAAGAGGAAGGAAGCGTCTGGGTCCGACGACGGACGCGACGCGCCTGTGACGTACGCGCTCAAGGAGACCAAGGTGGCGAGTCTCCGGTCGGGGGTCGGGTTTGGCGATTTAGCGCTGAGGTTCGACTCGCCGCGAATGGCCACCGTCCGCGCCATGCACAAGACCACCCTGCTTCGACTCGAACGTGAGGACTACCTCGCCGCGCTTCGCGAGGAACGCGAGTCCATGGACGCGAGCGGGGTGAAGAAGCTCGTTGAGGAGATGTGCGAGGCGGAGGAAGGTCTGGACGTCGAGGCGGCGGAGAGCAGAGCGGCGGCGGCGAAGACCACCGTCGCGCCCGAGGACCTCGTCGCGGTCCAGTACCTCCCCCGCGCGCTCGAGCCGTGGGAGCGGGAGCTACTCGCCACGTTACTCACCGTCGCGCGGTTCGCCAAGGGCGAGCGGCTTCCCGTGCCCCGGAGCGAGGCGGATCGACTCGGGATCAACAAGTTCAAGCAAGCCGCGATGCTGCTGAAGATGCAGAGCGAGAAGAAAGCCGCCGCCGCGGGGCTCGGTGCGCTGGACAAGGAGGACGGCTACGTCGGCTTCGTCATCTCGGGCGAGGTAAAGGTCACGCGTAGGGTGCCCGGCGCCGGTTCGTTCGTCTCCGAGCGCGTCGGACCGGGCGGGTGTTACGCGGCGCTCGCAGAGAAGAAGCCTGGCGACGCCGCGGTGTCTCGGCGGGGCGCCGTCTCCGTGGAGGCTGTCTCCGCCGACCCCGTCGTCTGCGCCGTCCTCCAGGGCCCCGACATCAAGGCGCTGCCCCGTTCGTTGCAGGAGCTGCTGTTGGACGGGAGGACGGTGCCGGTGCGTTGGGATCCGCTTCCGAGGAGCCTCCCGAGGTCCACCGCGGAGTGGCCGAGATCCGCGACGGAGGAGGGCACGGAAAAGGCGGAGAAGGCTGACGAAGACGCCGAGAAGGACGACGATGACGATGACGACGATGACGACGAGACGCTCGTGATTGATGATCACGGCATGAAGGCTGAGCTCGTCAAGGAACTGACCGAGGCGTTCCACTTCGTCGACGCCGACCACGGCGGCGACATCGACGAAAACGAACTCAAATCCGCGGCTCGAGCGCTCGGCTTTGAGCCCGACCAGAAGGAACTCAAGGCGATGTTCGACGCCCTCGACGAGGACGGCGGCGGCAGCGTGGACCTCGGCGAGTTCGTCGGTAAGGTGACTGAGCGCATCGCGGAGGTGACGCGCGACGCCGCGCTGGACGTCGGGTTCGATTGCTTCGACGTCACCCGGAAAGGGTTCATCGTCCTCGAGGACGTAGCCGCCGCGGCCAAAACCGTCGGCGACAACGTGGGCCTCACCGAGCTCGACGAGCTGATGAACCTCGGCGAGGCGGACGCCAACGACGACGGAGAGATCGACAGGGACGAGTTCGCCACCATCATGGACTCGCACGAGACCACGGCGCCCGAGCGAAGAGCCTTCTTTCGCGAAGCCATCGCGAAACAGGCGGAGGAGGCTAGGCGCGCCGACGCCGTCGCGGAGATGCTGATGGAGTACCGCGGCGGTGGTAACCTCCGGTCGTACTTGCTCGACATATTCGCGAACATAGCGGGTCCGGAGAAGGACCCGGAGACGGACGAGATCGACGTCCGCGACCTCATAGGCGCGCTGAAGCGTGACAGCGACGGGGACGGGTCGTTGAGCGAGATGCTTCAGCTCCCGCGAAGGCTCCGGTTCGACGACGGGAGCCGCGACCGGTTCGAGACCATCTTCCGTGAGATCGACACCGACGGGAGTCGGACGATTGACTTTGGCGAGTTCTTCGTGTACTTCAGGTCGCTCAAGAAGGAGAGGTGCGGGGAGATTGTTCGCGCGGCGATTGAGCGCGTGCGCGAGGACGAGGACGGCGAATCTGTTTCGTCCGTCTCGGATGACGAGGACGAGGTCGACGGGGACGACGACATCGCGGCTCTCGTGGCGGAGGATATGAAGCGACGCGCGGAGGACCCCGAGGGTGTCGACGCCGTCTCCGCGGGGACCGCGGCGTTGGCCAGAAGGTGGGCCAAGAAGGTTCACGGCAAGGAGAAGCTGAACGCGGTGGTGAACTCCGGGGCGGTGGCCGCCGCGGCGATGGCGCAACGGTGGCAGCGGAAGACCTTCGCGCACAGAAACGAATAGAACCACGTAATCATTAGCCATCGTGATACAATATAGATTAATACGCCCACTTGAACGACGTGTCCTTGACCGCCTCGGTCACGCCCACGGTGTCCCACCGCCCGTTCTCCTCCCAAGCCTCCAGCCCTCCTCTCACCTCTCCGTATACTCGAGCTCCGCAGGTGTCGAGCTTCATCGCCTCAAACCACTTCGCGGTCGTCGGCCTACCCGCCCACACGTCCTTCCACCCGAAGTGCTTCGGGAGGATGTACTCGATGAACACGTACGTCGGGAACAGCGCGGCGTCGGCGGTGGACGGCTCCCTTCCACCCACGAAGGGCCCGTCCGTCCTGAGGTTCATGATGCCCTCGATGACGTCGAGCTGTTTGGCAACCTCCGCGAGCTGATCCGCCCTGGTCTTCACGTCGTACCCCGCGCGATACATGCATCCCTGGATGGGTACCACGTAGAGGTCGTGGATTCTGGTGGCGAGCGCGCAAACGGCGCGCGTCTCCGGGTCTTCTGGGATGAGGGAGGGCCCGTTCTCGTCAAAAGCGTGGCAGATGTATTGCGAGATTACCTCCGACTCGGGGAGCGCCAGGCCGTCGGCGGTGACGAGAAGAGGCATCTTGCCCTGCGGGTTCATGGCGAGGTACTCCTCGGACTTGATGCTTCCCCCGGGTGCTTCCGAAGGATTGGTGATGGCGAACTGATCTTCCAGGTCCTTCCAGTAGATGATGAGTCGGTTTCTCGCGCCGTTGTTGCTGACGGGGACATCGTAAAGGATGTTCTTGCCGGCTGCCACCGTCTGAAGAGATGCGCGACGGGGCGCCGCGGCACCGCGAGACGCGCGGCGAAACGCGGCGGTCGGGTGGGCGAGAGAAATCGATGCGGCGATGCTCATGGCGACGCTGGTTGAGACTGGTTGAGCTTACTGAAACTTATCCGAGAAGAGTCAGATTGAAACCCTTTTCGTGCCGACTCACTGTCAACCGCGCCCACGCCGCCGGGCTGGGCATCTTCGCGATCATGAGCACCGCGCCGCGATGCACCGCGGGTGCCCTTCGCGCCCGCGCGTCCTCGCGATCCGCAGCTCACGACTTGACCTTCGTCCCAGCGCTCCGATCGATCGCTCCGAGAGGGAAGGGAAATCATCGCAGGCTCGTCGTGTGGCGCGCCGAGTCTTCGCGCCCGCCCGAGCAGCCCGCGCGCGACACCAGCGAGCAGGACAACGTCGACGCACGTATCCGCGCCGAGCGCATGGCGGTCCGGCTCAAGCTGGCGAGCACCGCGGGCGCGAAGAAGACCACCACCGGGGGACGGCTCAACTCCTCAGCGGCCACATCCTTCGACGCGAAGATCGCCGAGGCCGAAGCCACCGCGTCGTCGAACAAGTCCAAGGTCATCGAAGAGGAGCGCGCGGCGGTCAGGGCGCGCATGGGCAAGTTCCGCATGAACCGCTACGCCTTCGTCAACACGGGCGCCAACGCGGGCGGCGTCTACGACAGGGTCACCGGAGAAGCCGCGCCCGTCAACGACGAAACGTTCGCCATCGAGGACAGGGTGGACCTCGCAAGGGAACGCGTCAAGCAGGCGCAGCAGGAGCTCGTCAACGCCAAAGCCGCCCGAGACGCGAAGGAACGCGACCTCGGCGAGCGCGTCGCCAAGCTCGAGAAACTCGCCGAGGAGCTGGCGACGAAGAGGAAGGAAGAGACCGCGGGCGAAGACGGCGGGAAAGGCGCCGAGAGAAAAGCGATACTCGCGACGATGAAGGAGATGCAAGGAGATTCATCGTCGCCGTCGACGACCGCGGCGGGCGCGGGAGCCGCGAAGATCGCGGTGGCCACCTCCGCGACGTCGCAAACAACCGGCGTGGAGTCGAAGGACCCGAAGGACGCCAAGGCTCGCGCGGCTGACGCCATCCGAGCGCGGGCCAGCTCCAGTTTGAGCCGCCTGCGGAAACACCGCAAGTCGCGGCTCTCGCAGGCGTCCAGCCTGCGGAAGAAGCCGGTGACGTCGACCGCCGCGGTGGAGACTAGCACCGTGGCGGAACATGACCCCTTGCGCGACGCGGCAGCGTCCACGGCGTCCACAGCGTCCGCGGCGAAGGAGGAGGAGGACGAGAGTTCTAGCTCGACTTTATCGCGGGGAGCTCCAACGACTCCGACGGCGCCGGGCTCCAACGACGTGCTCCCGAAGCCGATCTTCGTCCTCTCCGACTCCACGGGCGAATCCGCCGCCAACACGTGCCGCGCGGCGCTCGGGCAGTTCGAGGAACTGCTGAACCTCGCCATGCCCACGAACCTGTACATATTCCGGTTCCTGGACGATCCGTCTGATGCGTACAAGATCGTGAGGCAGGCGGCTGAGGACGACGCTCTGGTGGTGTACACGCTGTCCGCGCCCGAGATGGTCACGTCGGTGATGACCGCGTGTAAGCTGTACAAAGTTGAATCGGTCAACCTCTGGGGCCCGCTGCTCGAGTCCATGGAGGCGCATCTCATGATGACCAGGATGGGCGTGCCAATCACGGAACGCGGCGCATCCACCAACTCGCACACTTCGTCTGAGGCGCTCAGCACGGATTATTACCGCATGATCGAGGCGGTGGAGTTCACGCGGCAGATGGACGACGGCGCGCGTCCCGACAGGTGGCGAGACGCCGATATCCTGATCCTCGGCGTCTCCCGCACGGGTAAGACGCCGCTGAGCATCTACCTCGGACAGCGCGGGTACAAGGTGGCGAACCTGCCGCTGGTCCCGCGGGACGGTCAGCTCATGGTTCCAAAGTACGTACACGACGTGGACCCGAAGAGGGTGTTCGGGCTGCTGATCAACGGCGAGGTGCTTCACGACATTCGCACCAACAGGCTCTCGTCCATCGGCGTGAAGCGCGAGGACAAGGGCGCGATGGAGTACTCAACGATGCGACAGGTGACGCAGGAGCTCAGTCTGGCAAAGGCGCTTTACGCGAAAAACCCGGAGTGGACGGTGCTGGACGTGACGCACAAGGGGGTGGAGGAGACCTCGGCGAGGATCATGAAGATCATGTACCAGTCGGAGAACGCCAGTGCCTACTCGCTCATGAAGGCGACGTAGCTTTAGAATATATTTGTGTAAGACTCTTATGATATTTGGCAAAGACTTTGAAAGAATCGAGTATCGGGGCGGTACCTCCCCGTCGCGAGCGTGATGTGCGGAGCGATGCTTTTCGCGCGTGGTGCGTCTGCAGTTCCGTGTGCACGTGTTTACTGCTGCGCGCACTGCACCCTCTGGCCACCGTCGCCCTCGTCGTCGGAGTCGTCGGTGGCGTTTCTCTGCTGCTGCTTGTTGCGGCGCATCTCAGACTCCATGTCGACGTCGTGCATGGTGCACTCCTCGTGGTCGTCGGTGACCGCCGGCGCGGTGGGCTTGCCGAGGACGTTGGCGAGTGCGGCGAGGTCTTCGTCGGAGAGGTCGCCCGGGGCGGGGAACTTGACGTTGAAGTGGACGAAGAGCTTGCCCTTCTGGAACGGGGACTGGTAGGTGGGCATACCCTCGTCGTACACCGCCTTGAAGGAGTTGGGCTTGATGACGTCGCCCTCGTTGGTGGAGATGACGAGCGGGCGCTTGTCTAGGTGGGTGACGGTCATCTGGAAGCCGCAGAGCGCCTCGGCGAGGGAGATGCTCTTCTCGAGGAAGAGATCGGGGCCCTTGCGCTTGAACGTGGCGTGCTCCTTCTCCTGCACGACGAAGATGATGTCGCCCGGGACGGTGCCGGGAGCCTCGTCAGCCTCACCCTGGAAGGTGATCTTCTGGTTGTTCACCATGCCCTTCTCGATGTGCACCTCCAACACCTTCTTCTCCTGCACCACCTTCTGGCCGTGGCACTGCCCGCACTTGTCCTTCTCGCTGATGACCTGCCCGGAGCCGCGGCACTCGTTGCACACGGTCTGCATCTGCTGAACCATACCGGGCGCGATCTGCCTGACCACGACGCGCACGCCGCTGCCCTTGCAGGTACCGCAGTGCCCCGAGGCGCCGCTCTTGCTACCCTTGCCGTCGCACTTGGGGCACAGCACGTTCTTCGCCAGGCTCAGTTTCTTGGTCACGCCGTTGTACAGATCCTCCAGCGACACCTTGAGGCCGTGCACGACGTCCTCGCCCTTGCGCTGGCGCTGACGACCGCCGCCGCGGCCGCCGCCGCCGCCGGGACCGAAGGGGTTACCGCCGAACATGGCCTCGAAGATGTCGAAGGGGCTGCCGCCGCCGCCGCCGCCCATGCCGCCCTCCTTCAGGCCCTCCTCGCCGTACTGATCGTAAATCTGCTTCTTCTCGGGATCGCTGAGCACCTCGTACGCCCCGGTGACCTCCTTGAACTGTCGGATCACGGTTGGGGATGGGGTTTTTGGTTCAGTGGATGCGTGTGGAGTGTGCGTGGGCGGTCGGATCGCGTTTGGGACGGCGCGCGTGGTCAGATCGGGCGTTGGCGTCGACGCGATCAAATTGTCGTTTTTCTCACCTTCTCCGGGTCGCCTCCCTTGTCGGGGTGGTTCTTGATGGCCGCCTTGCGGTACGCCTTCTTGATCTCGCTGGCATCCGCGTTCTTGGACACGCCGAGGATGTTGTAAAACTTCTCGGTGTCGCCCTGATGTTCGATAAAAAGGTGTGGCGGGCGATGGTCAGCGGCTGGCGGTCGGTGCAGGAGGCCGGGGGGCGGCGCGCCAAAAAGAAGATCCAGGAAGAAACGGACGCCGGCGTCGGGTCACTGGCGCACCTTGGGGCGACCGGGCATGCCGCCGAAATGCATCGGGACGACTGTTCTTTTTGGCGGGGTTGAGTTTGACCCTTGAGTCTGGTGAGTTTACGACGAAGCTCGCGTTGAGGCGGCGCCCGACGTGTGGTCTGATCACCTGTCGCCGTCGGCGGATCCTGTATGTCCTGCGTCGCCTCGTTTTTGGTTTTTGAGGTCTGAGATTGACCGCCACCATCACGTATCAAGTCCAGTGAGAAAGAAATGATTTTGAAATGGACATTTATGAAGACTGTTTACTGTGTACCTACTTATCGAATGAGCAGCCGCAAAAACAGTCACGACAATCTCGATAAGAATCCCTCCCGTCCGCATTGCCCACGTCATTCCACCTCCGATATGGCAGCCGCAAGGACCATGGCGTGCCTGAGCGTCGCGTCGCTCGCGCGACCGTTCTCCTCCCGCGTCTCGTCGGCGTCGTGCCGCGCGGCGGCCGTCGCCGGCGGGCAGCGCGCCTCCCTCATGGGCGCCTCCCAGCCCAGGTGGTACCTCGCCACCTCCTCCAGCACCGCCCTCCAGCGCAGGCGCTCCAACCGCGGGTTCCTGACCGTCGACGCCAAGAAGAAGGGCTTCGCCGAGCTCCTCAGCGACATCGTCCCGAAGGACGAGGACTACAACGGCCGCCCACGGCTGGAGAAGGGCAAGGTGAGCGCCAAGCAGCACGTGCCCAACTCCATCGCCAAACCCCCGTACGCCGACTCCGGCCACCTCCCGAACATGAACGAGGAACCGCAGATCCACGACGCGGAGGGCGAGGAGAAGATGCGCGCCGCCGGCTTACTCGCCGCGCAGGTGCTGGACTACGCCGAGCAGATCATCAAACCCGGCATCACCACCGACTTCATCGACCAGAAGGTTCACAAGATGATCGTCGACGCCGGAGCGTACCCGTCGCCCCTGAACTACGGAGGCTTCCCCAAGAGCGTGTGCACGTCACTGAACGAGTGCATCTGCCACGGGATCCCCGACACCACCGAGCTGAGGGAGGGCGACATCATCAACGTGGACGTCACCGTCTTCTTGAACGGGTACCACGGAGATACTTCGAGGACGATCCGCGTGGGCGAGGTGACCGACGAGGTGGCGCGCCTGGTGGACGTGACCGAACGTTCTTTGGCGGAGGCGATCAAGATCTGCAAGCCAGGGACGCCCGTGCGTAAGATCGGCGCCACGATCCACGCCATCGCGGACGAGGCGGGCTTCGGCGTCGTGGAGAAGTTCGTGGGGCACGGCGTGGGCAAAGAGTTTCACTCGGGGCCCACGGTGCGGCACCACAGGAACAACGACCCGGGGGTCCTGGTGAAAGGTCAGACGTTCACGATCGAACCCATGCTGACGATCGGGCGGACGCACGATAAGATGTGGAGGGACGGGTGGACCGCGGTCACCGCGGACGGCAAGTGGACGGCGCAGTGCGAACACACTTTACTCATCACCGACGACGGCGTCGAGATCCTCACGGCGTCGCCCCTGAAGAAAACCGAGCGGTTCCCGGCCAAACAGGCGACCGCCGCGTAAACACCCGGTGATGAAACTCTAGCACTTCGATTCTTGTAACCATCTCGTTCAACACGCGTTGTTACACTCGCCGTCTCGCACTCTCGAAATAACTGTTTTTTGGTGCAAAAAGCGCGAGTGTGGGATTTCAATCCCTACCCGATACTTAAGTGGACACATCGGAACAGCGCGTGAGGATGTCCGGACGAGGAGGAAGGGGCGGCGGGAGGGGCGGCTTTGGGGGCCGGGGCTCCTCCGGGAACCCCATCACCATCGACGACGACGGCCAGCCCGTCACCGGCATCGCGGACGGCCCGCCGAGCCTCTACCCGCCGATGCTTAGGATGCCGCCGCCGCCGGAGCTCACCGAGCGCGAGGAGGAGCTCCTGAGGATCCACCGGCGGTTGCAGAGCTTCTGGCGGAACTCGTGCTATTTCCTGCACGACGAACCGGCGGCGCAGGAGATCCCGGAGGTCAAGATGGTGACCCACCGCGACAAGCTCGCCGCGCGGGAGAAGGCCAAGACGGAGAAAAAGACTGAGCTGCACGACGTGTTGGAGTCGTCCAGGGAGTACTTCCCCGAGGAGCTGTGGCCGTCAAAGTCGAAGAAACGCAAGCGCGGGGGTACGGCGAAGTCCACGCGCGCCAAGGGCGGCGACGGGCAGGACGGCGACGACAGGCTCGAGCGCCTCGCGCGCCTCGAGAAGCGCCGCGAAGAGGAAGAGGTGGACGACGACATCGAGGACATCGACGGCAAGGACGCCGGCGTCGACGAGGACGACGACGAGGGCGCCGGCGGCAAGCGGGGCCGAGGTACCCGGGTCGGCGAACACGCGGATAGGAAATCCAGGCACGGCGAGCACAAGGACGGCAAGAAGGGCGGCGACAAGGGGGCGGACGACGACGAGGGCGAGGAGGATGACTACTGGGACGACGACGACGACGACTACCAACGAGGCGCGGACTGCGACGACGACGAGGGATACGACGACGACCTGGGCGGCGGCGACGACGAGGAGGCGTTCTTCTGAGTGTTGACACCATCGATGATCCATACTGTTACATCCTACCGAACTCCATCGCGAGCACCACCCCCGTCTACTCACTCACTGCATGCCACCCCCGGAGATCCTCTGCATGATCACCTGGCCTGTTTCGAGGTACCTGAGGGCGCACTGCGACAGGCACGCGCTCTCGTACCTGTCCAGGCTCGCGCCCGGCTTGGACACGCACTTGTCGAAGCACACGTCCGCGAGCTTCGCGACCACCTGCGGTTGGTTCGAGTGGGAGTTTCAGTGGGGACGGTCAGCAATCGCATCGTCAGGGTTTGGTAATCCATTGGCAAACGGGTCGAGATCGAGGCGATGGGGATGCGACGGACCTCGTTGAACATCGCCTTGCGCTTCTCCTCCTCGAGGAAGGACGCCATCTGCGGGTCCATGCCCTGTTGGGGAGCCATGTCGAACCGCAATCCACGTGTCACGCGCTCTGATTGAAGGCGCGACGTGGTGGGCGACGATGGTGCCAAAAACTTCGTTGGCGCGTGGCGCGACTGACAGTGGTCGAGCGGTCGGCTGCAAAACGGGAATTTATGACTGTTTGCATGTGCAAATACGGGATGTCCGACCGGTCTGGCGGTTACTCTTTGAGAGATGCGCGGCCTCTGCGGAACGCCACTCTCAGGGAGACGGAGACGCCGGCGCCGCATCCGAGTAAATGACGGACGAGACCACCCCACTGATCCCCACCAATGAGCGCGGGACCGGACGCCGGGCGTGCGGCGTCCAGTCCGAGGCGGCGCGCAAGTCCCTCCGCGCGGACGTGATCGGCGCGACTTGCGTGCTCGCCTTTGCCGGCGCGCTCGTCCTGGCCGTTCCGGTGCACAAGCACCCGCACCAGCCCATGGACTACTACGCCAAGACCGCGTACCCGTACACCAACCTCCACCTCGGAACCTACGACGCCGGTGACGTCCTACAGACCGCACGGGAGGCGCGCGGGTTCGCGCACACACCCGAGCGTGCGACGCGATGGAAAACCGATCGCTCCGCGTGGATGGCTGACCCGAGCGACGCCACCGTGTTCCAGTGGAAGGACGGCGAGTTCACGATGAACCTCGTCAAGCCGACCGCGTCGGAGCTCGGCATGACCGAGGAACCCGTGACCAGCGACGCGATGATGAAGATGTGGGAGACGCACGACTACGCCGGGCTGGGCGCCATGGGCGGCGAAGGCAAACACGACAGGTGAGTTTATTTTTGGTTATTTTTGGTTATTTACGTATGGGCAATTAGATTGACGTCGTATTTTGTTTACAGGGTGTTCAAGGCTTTCAGCGCTCTCGTCGTCGGCGCGCTGCACCACGCGCCCGAGCGGTTCAAGCTGGGCCAGCCCCCGTTCCGCATGGTGACGCACCAGCGCGACTACCTCGCGCCTCCGTGCGTCCATAACGTACCGAAAGGGTCCAAGTTTCACCCGTGCCCCGTGGCCAAGAAGTGGAAGGCGCCCGTGTTCAACTTTGGCTCGGGGCTTAAAAACGGAGCCGTGTTTCCCGCCGAGGTTAACATGCCGGACCCCGAGTTCATCGACACGGTTCTCAAGAACCAGCACCCGAACCAGCCCATCTCCCCGCTGGGCGTCACGCAAGACGGCCTGGACCAGGCCACGCACGCGGCGCAGCCCACCAGGCCGTGGAAAGACCGCAAGTCTGTCATCGCGTGGCGCGGCGGAGATACCCCCGTCGCTCCCCGCATGCCCTTCGGCGCCGACTCCGGCGTCCGCGGCGAGGCGTGCGCGTCTCTCCTTCGAAGCACGGGCATCATGCCCGAGGGTGACATCCAGGCGTACGTCGCCGGTAACCGTTCCGTGACACCGCCCACGCGCGTCACGTCGACGCAGCTCAACGACTGGGCCAACGCCAAGGCCGGCCGCGAGCAAGCCAGGACGCTCACGCCGCGGTGGCGCGCGGTGCTCGGGTCACTCTCCGCCTCGCCCGACGTCTCGCTCTCCCCCGCGGCCGCCGCGCTGGGTATCTCCCCGGCGGCGGTACCCAAACAAAAGCAGTGGCTGGACGCCAGGTTCACCACCCTATCCGCCAGCTCGCCGTGTTCTTCGGTTCTTCCCGACGCCGTCGTGGGCGCTCGGATGACGCACGACGATAAATCGTCGCACAAGTACCTGCTGGACATCGGCGGCGTGGGCGGCTCTGGTTGGATGGGAACGTTGGCGTCCCTCAGCACCGGAGCTCTCATGTTCAGGGTGGATTCCCCCACGGCTGACTTTTACGACGGAGAGTTAATCGAGGGTACGCACTACCTGGGCGTCAAGCCGGACCTCTCGGACCTGCGTGAAAAGTTCGAGTGGGCGCAGGCGAACCAGGCGGAGGCGTTTAAGATTGCCTCCGCGGGCGCCAAGTTCGCCAAGGAGGCCAAGGCTCACGATCTGTGGGACAGGTACGTGTCCAGGCCCATGGCCGCCGCCAGGAACCACTACGAGGCGCGTGGAGCCGCGGGCGACAGAGGGCGCTGGGAAGGCGAGAAGGGCGCCGAGGAGCTCGAGCGCAACCTCGTGCCCATCTACAGGTACGCGCCCCAGGGTAACATCAAGTGCGACGACTGCGAGGAGGACCGCTCGATGCTCGGGAAGATCATGATGCCCGACGCGGGTAGGGTGCATCAGCTCGCGTCCGCCGCCGCGGCCGCGGCTGCGGCTGGCGCCTGAGGCAGGTTGTTATTTTAGTCGTCTCTGTGAAATATCGCAAAACTCGATATGTTTCGTTTCTTCCAACACAGCGGTGAGCGCGCAGAGACCGAGACCATGACGACGTCCATCAGCGCGCGCGTCTTTTTAGTCAGGAGAAGCGACGGCGTCGCGGTTCGGACGAATCGATCCCGATGCTCGACCCGCCCTACCCAAATCAGACCCCCTCCTTGGCTGTCGTTTCGGAGCTCAATCTGGGGGGGAATTTCCCCCCCAAACCGGAGAATGCGCCCCGCGCTCCGCCGTGCGATGGTCACGCGTGCGGCGGCGGACGACTCGAACTCTGGGCTCGGCCTGCTCAACTGGTTCGGTCCCGTGATCCCGCAAGGGGCGGTCGTGACCGGTGTGAAAGCGGGTTGGAAAGCGGCTTGGCAGACGATGGTCACGGAACTCGCCCCTCAGTCACGCGACGGCGAGTATCAGAGGCCCAAGTACGCCTTCGACGGAGCCATCGCCGAGGATCCAAAGGCGAAGTTCCCGTCGGTATCGAATCGATACGTGCTGTACGTGGGTAACGCGTGTCCGTGGTGCCACAGGGTGACCCTGACCGTCGCGCTTCGCGGGCTGGAGGATCGCGTCCGTGTCGTCAAGATGACCGACGACGCCGAGCGAGCATCCCGCGGCGGATGGGTGTTCGAGAGCGACAGGCCCGACCCGGTGTTTCGCGCTAAAGACCTGCGAGAGGTCTATGACGCTTCATTCCAGTACGAGGGCCGGTGCACGGCGCCGCTGATGGTGGACGGCGAACGTAAGGTACCGGTAAACAACGAGAGCGCAGATATCGCCAAAATGTTAAACGACGTGGAGTGGCTCGGGGGCATGAACGGGCCGAACAGATCTTCGCGGTACGACGAGGGCTCGGTGCAGCTCAGACCTCCGGAGCTCGCCAACGAAATCGACACGCTCAACGACTGGCTCTACACTAAACTGAACAACGGCGTCTACCGCTGCGGGTTCAGCACCAACCAGGCGGCGTACAACCGAGCCGCGGTGGACGTCGTTGAGGCGCTGGACGCGTTGGAGAGAAGGCTGGGCGAGAGCCGGTTCATGTTGGGCGACAAGGTGACCGAAAGCGACGTGAGGGCGTTTCCGACGATTGTTCGCTTCGACGCCGTCTACGCGACTCTGTTCAAGTGCCAATCGCGTCGCGTCGCGGACATGCCCAACCTAAACGCGTGGATGCGGGACTTTTACCTACTTCCCGGCGTGTCCGAGACGGTGGACGTGGACGGGTACCGTACGAGTTACTTCGGTCAGCTCTTCCCGCTTAACCCAGGAGGAATCGTGCCGACGGGTCCGACGGAGAGGGACCTCGGCTTAGGCGTCGACCCGGCGCGAGGAAGCCGCGCGCACTCGGACCTCTTCCACTTCAAGTGAACACACGCTTCGTTCTTACATCTGTCGTACCCTTTTACCTACTACTCGTACGCCTATATAGAAATCTACCTTTGCCTGTTGTGCCCGGTGACGCCCCGCTCCCACAGCTCGAGGACCACCGATTTCCTAACCGATCCGTCGGCGACGAGCGGCGATACCCCGTGCCTCTTCTCCGACGGGAAGATCACCGCGTCGCCGCGTCGCAAGTCCACGTGCTCTGTCCGCGTTCCGTCCCCACTCCACGTCGCGAAAGTCCCTCCCCCGCCGTCGTCGCTAACCTCCAGGTATATCGACATCGTCAGCACGCTCCCCGCGTCTCTGTGGTTCTCCTCGGTGACGCCGCCGCCGCTCGAGTAGACGTGGTACTCCGCCGACCGGATAAACACCGGCCTCCCGGGTAAGAGCCCCCACCCGCCTCCGCTCTCGCACCGCCCGGCGTCCGCGTCGAACGCCGCGCGCAGTAGTTTCGCGCGGACGCCCGGCGCGTCCGCGCTCAGCGCGCCCCCCGCGTGAAGGTGCGTGATTCTGTGCGTCGGCAGCGAGTGGTACGTGTCCTCCACCTCGCTCCACGTGTTCTCCCCGCCGAACTCCATCGCGTTCGCCAGCCGCATCGCCAACGCCTCCTCCGACGCGTCGTTCACCAACACGTCGTCCTTACCCGCGTCCAGCTTGGCCGCCAAAGCCTCCACCGCGCGAACGTCGTCTTCGCCGAGGACGTTCCTTATGATCGCCGGCGCCGAGTCAGCCACCGCGTCCGGGCCTCGGTCCTTTGGCACCGGTTTGGACTTTGCCCACTCGTCCACGCTCGTGCCCTTGGGCGGGACGACGAACACGCCGTACTTGGCGTGTATCGGGTCCCTGTACACGTTCCATCCGTCGGGGTTGGCGTCGGATTCGTCGAACGCGACGCCGTCGTTGTAGTCGACGCACAC
>Ga0209631_10001477_pt1 | contig 30061 bp, 22 predicted proteins | sample COG_08_FD_184752 | JGI IMG/M metagenome (GOLD analysis project Ga0209631, IMG submission 184752) | Pelagic Microbial community sample from North Sea - COGITO 998_met_08 (SPAdes) (version 2) | ecosystem: Environmental > Aquatic > Marine > Neritic zone/Coastal water | place: Helgoland, sampling... | reverse complement strand
CCGAATAATCTCAGGAATTAAATCTTTTTTTAAATACTTGATCTTAGAAGATATGATAAAAGTAGACCCTTCTGAATTACTAGAATCACCAAGACTCGGAAGAAAACTACCTGACACTCTGTCTATTGATGAAGTTGACTCTCTGATAAACGCTATTGATAGAAGTAATGCGCAAGGAGAAAGGAATTTGGCTATACTTGAAACACTTTACGGCTGCGGTCTTCGTGTAACAGAACTTACTACAATGCAACTATCCGAAATATTTTGGCAAGAAGGTTTTGTGCGAATTATTGGGAAAGGAGATAAACAAAGACTTGTTCCTATAGGAGGAAAAGCATTGAAACAATTAAAAATTTATATTAACGAAGTACGCGTTCATCAAACAATACAAAAAGGGTTTGAAGATTTTGTTTTTTTAAACAGAAGAGGAAAATCATTGACAAGGGTTATGATTTTCACCATAATTAAACAACTAGCAGAAAAGATTGGACTGGAAAAGAATATATCTCCTCATACCTTTCGGCATTCATTTGCGACGCATTTAGTGGAAGGCGGAGCTGATTTAAGAGCCGTTCAAGAAATGCTAGGACACGAATCTATCACAACCACTGAAATTTACACACACCTAGATAGAAGTTTCTTAAAACAAGTGATTTTGGACCATCATCCATGGGGTGATAAATAGCTTTCTCGTTATTTGTTCAAGTGTGCATTGTTAAACGTCATTTCCAGAAATTGCAAAACAATAACGAAGTAATCTCATCGAAAAGCACTAACTTGGTGAGATTGCTTCATTCGATTCTCGAATTCGCAGTGATGATTGTTTTCTTAAATTTAGTAGGTCCCAAACAACAGCACCCAATAAAACTGAATATTCAAACCAAATCAGCCAGTAGCTTTCATTAACAACACCCACATCTCGATAAGCGTAATAACTTAGTACGACTAAAAAACTCCAGACTAATGGAAACTTCAAATTCGTGAAAATAGACAAGGTTAAGAGGTAGATAATATACCAAGGATGTACTATTGATGCTAACGCATAGTAGATGAGCAACATCCAAACAAAAAAGCTAAACATATTATTAAATTCTTTTCTATGGCGATTTTTTATAAGAAGAAGAATTGAAGAAATTAGAACTATTACTTGTCCAATTTTACCGATATTTTCAATTTGATTATAACCATAAATCTTAAAACCAATTTCCCTGAATAGGTAATAAATACTTGCGTTAAATTCGAATGAATGGAAATACAAACCAATACTAGACCCCATTGTCTCTAATAGATTTACATCTGAAAATGGAACAAATAGCATTACCGTAAAGAGGCCAATAACGGTATAAAACACCATTAGAGGTTTCCAATTCATTCTATAAATGAAAAACGGTAACAGCAATAGAGGAACTAGCTTTGTGCAAATTGCCAAGGCATATAATAATCCAGCCTGAATATGTCTTTTTTGAATGACAAACCATATAGAAGTTAACACAAAGAATAAGGTAACACCTTCAAAATGTAAGTTACCAGTAAGCTCCGTAACAACCAGAGGGTTTAATGCATATAGAACAACTAACTCTCTCTTTTTATTAAACCACTTTAATAGTTTAGCTAAAATGAGAATAACACCAATATCAAAACCAATAAGTAATAACCTCAACAAGACTATGAATTGAAATGAATTATTTCCAGAAGCATAAGCTACTAAACCAAAGAAAAATTGATCTACAGGTGGATAGACCGAGTAATACTCTTTGGAATTTAATTTGTAATAAACCCTATCCTTTAAGTTAATTTCATCTTTCGGACTGGCAAACATCTGATCCACTGGTTTGAACTTGTAAGGATTATTCCCGCTTGAAACAAGCTCTCCATCCCATATAAAACGATAGTAATCGTCACTTAAATTTGGTGTTGAAAAAAGTAAAACAAACCTAAATACAATGCCAATAACGAGTACTTGCTTAAACGCCAGTTTTGGGCTCAAAAATGATTTCCAAAAAGGAAATACATAAAGGAATAATCCCGTTAAAATAGCATAAACTATAAACAACGAAAATGAATTGCTCCGATTTATGTAATACCCAAAAAAGAAAAGAGAGGTTATTCCGACTAAAGCAATTATAGCTGCTTGTTTATTTTGCAGCTGCCGCATGTTTTAACGTATAAAAACTAGTGTAACTAAATCCGATTGCAATCATAACAAGAAAACCAAGCATATAGTAGTTCTCAAATTCTAATGCTACATATATTCCATATCCAGCATAAAGAACAAGAAGGAATTCCAATATTGCCATAGGGTTGAATGAAGAAATCACATACTTATTTGCTTTCAAGGAATCAGATTTTGTAGTAACATTAAATTTAGGTGTTCTAACAAAAGGTGATTTCTTACCCAAATAACCTTCCACTACTCCAATTGAATTATATAAGCCTATTCCCATAGTTAAAGCCAGGAAGATAGGAAAGAAGAGTATAAACTTGAAAAAAGCAACGATAAAATTATCCTCTGGGGACTTATTGGATACAAAGTAAATTATCCCAAGTATTATGGTGCTAATAAAGAAAAATGACAAGGAATTCCTGAAGACATGGTCGAACTGAGGAAATTGATTAATGATCAACATAGCTGGAATACTTAGCATTACCAAAGAAATAACACAAATGAATAAAAAGCTATTTAAAAGGTGAAAAGTAGCATTGATTTTTGTTCTCATTCCAATACCTCTTTTAATTAGAACTTTACCTAAGTTCTTTCTTGTGCATTCGGCAGCTCCTTTACTCCATCTAAACTGTTGGCTTTTAAGAGCAGTCATTGTTACTGGCAATTCCGCTGGAGATTCAACATCTTCTAAATATTGAAACTTCCACCCTTTTAATTGAGCTCTATAACTCAAATCTAAATCTTCGGTCAATGTATCTGATTGCCAACCACCAGCATCTTCAATGGTGGTTTTTCTCCAAATCCCTGCAGTACCATTAAAATTTATAAAGTGACCACCAGAATTCCTTCCCCTTTGCTCAATTTTAAAATGAGCATCTAAAGCAAATGCTTGTAGCTTTGTTAGAATGGAGTAATCTCTATTTAAATAACCCCAGCGAGTCTGAACAACTCCAATTCTATCATCTGCAAAATAAGGAATTGTTCTATTTAAAAAATCTGATCCTGGAACAAAGTCAGCATCAAAAATAGCTATATATTCTCCCCTTAGTAAGTCCATACCATAGGCCAATGCGCCTGCTTTAAAGCCTTCTCTATCAGGTCGAATTACGTGTGTTATATCAATTCCTTTCCTGCTCCATTCCTTTACTTTATTAGCTATAATATCTACGGTTTCATCATTGGAGTCATCCAACACTTGAATTTCTAACTTTTCTATTGGCCAATCAAAATTAGCAACTACATCGATTAAGCGTTCAATTACATAAAGTTCATTGTAAACGGGAAGTTGTATTGTAACCATAGGTTTCCCTTCATCATTATCAAAAGACTTTTCTTGAACTCCTCTATTTTTTCGCCTATCCCTTAAGTAAGCAAAAGTTAAGTTGAGTTCTGTAAGTGCATACAGCAAAATAAAGCTCAAAAAGAAAATATATAATCCTACAATGACAAATTCCATGTTATTTCTTAAAAACGTATTTTAATATTGTAAATAAGATTTTATAGCCTGCTAAAATAGTTCCTTTTATTGTTCCTGTTATTTTAGACACCCCTATTCTTTCTCTATAACTTACAGCTACTTCGTAAAATTCATATTTCCTTTTTACTGCTTTTACTTGCATTTCAACCGTCCAACCATATGTAGTGTCCTGCATATTCAATTCTAATAACTTATTAAATTTCAAAGCTCTAAAAGGTCCTAGGTCTGTAAATTTAACACCATAAAACAATCTAATAAGTCGGGTAGCTAACCAATTGCCAAATAGTTGCTGAGGCATCATGGATTTATTCTCTCTTGTACCTAGTGCTCTTGATCCAATCACCATATCCATGTTTCTTTCGATAATTGGTTTAACCACGAAAGGCAATTCCTCTGGATGGTCAGAATAGTCTGCATCCATAAAAACAATAATATCTGGTTGATCTGTTTTATTCTTTAAGTAATCAATTCCTCTTAGGCAAGCATATCCATATCCTTGGCGAGGTTCGTCCAAAACAGTTGCGCCATTTCCAGAAGCTCTTTTTACAGTATCATCCGTAGAATTATTATTAACCACTACCACTTCTCGAACCCAATCCATCGGCATATCTTTTAATATGTGTACAATTGATTCTTGTTCATTAAAGGCAGGGATTACTACGTCGATGGTTGGTTTTTGAATCATTAATAAAAGACCGTAATTATTATTTGTTTAAAAACTCTTTCAAGCCTTCGTTTCCTAGAATTACTTCTGGAGCTTCCATTCTAGAACCATTAGTATTAGGAGCATTTTCTAAGTTAAGAACTCCTCTTGGGCAAACGGCAGAGCAAACTCCACATCCTACACAAGAAGAACGGACTATATTTTGTCCTTTTTGAGCGTAAGCTCGAACATCAATCCCTTGCTCACAATAAGTAGAGCAATTTCCACAAGAAATACATTGACCTCCGTTGGTAGTAATTCTAAATCGAGATTTGAATCGTTGAACTATTCCCATATAAGCTGCTAATGGACAACCAAATCGACACCAAGCTCTATTCCCAAGAATTGGATAAAAACCTGTACCAATAACTCCTGCGAAAATTGACCCAATTAAAAATCCATACCATTCTCTAATATTATAGGCAGACATTCCGAATAATACATCTTTGCTACTCATTTCTGGATAGTTCACTTCATTGTAAGAATGATAACCAGCGAATATAGTCATGATTATTGCTAATAGAAACACACTATAAATCATCCATCTTTCAATTTTCCACGTAATTAATCTCTTATCAGATAATTGTCTATATGGGTCTCCTAAAGTTTCAGCTAAACCTCCACATCCACAAACCCATGAGCAATACCATCTTTTCCCATAAAAGTAAACCATTACCGGAATAACTATTGCGCTCAACACAACGCCCCAAACAAACATAAATATTCCAACTGTTCCTGAATCAAAGTGCCCTGTTACATTCCAATCAAAAAACATATCATAATCCAATGGCCATGCATTTTTCAAGTCCATCGCAGGTAAATCAAATAAGGGTAAAATTTCTACTAACAGAAAAGCAAAAATTATTTGGAAAAATAACACGCTAGCAGTTCTAACTATTTGATAGCGATTATGACGATACTTAATAAACATTCTTATTCCCATTACAGACATAGAAACTGTGTATAACGTACCGTATAAAAACCATTGAGATGCAGAAGCTCCCTCAATAAACAAACCTTTGAAAGGATCTACTATACTTGTCCAATTAACAATTAGCCAAGGGTAAAAATACAGTAGAATATAAAAAAATAATAAGAAAACGAAAGCTAAGATTCCAATCCAACCTCTGCTAGTTGCAGCATCATGATAGACTCCATTGTTTTTAATTCCAGGACCACCCATTAAAATTGCCCCAGGCAGAATATACATTAGTGCACCAAAAATACAAAGACCAAATGTTAAGAATAAAAACAGCCCTTTATTATCAGTAATTGGTCCATTCGAGGCTGCTTTTACTAAATCAAATCGAGAATATTTATTATCCCAAACAAAATACTTCTCTCCTAGTTTTCCGTTTATTCTTTTGAGTTTGTTTTCAAAGTCCTTTTTAAAGTCATCAACCTTTTCATACAATTTACTTTCGTTGAACATCCAACTGGTATTATCTATCAATAATTTCTGCTTCTTAGGATTATCAGAGAATACTGCTAAAACCACATCCTTACTATATATTACCTTACCACCTACAATTGCTAAATCATAAATCCCTTCAACTTCTATAGCAGTTATTCCATCTTTATCAGCTAATCCATCAGAAATGGCCGCATTTGATTTATTCAGTAAATCAGCTAGATGAGAACTAAATGAAAATTGGCTACTAAACTCTTTATCTAGTATCTCCAATTCAATAGCAGCCTTTTTTAAACTAGCTGTTATGGTATCGCCTTTGTCAATTTTTTCTGTAGTATCATACAGGGATTTTAACTTATCTTCCGAAATTTTATAAGTACCAACAAATAGAGACGCTATAAAAACTGCAAAACCTATAAGGAACACTACTAAGCCAATATTTCTTATGTTTTTCATACTACCCTACACCTAAAATTCGTTTCCAACTTCTCTTTTTTGCTGAAATATTTGTACCCTGTTCTACATTGAATTTCGCAACAATTTCATCTTCGTAGACTCTATAAAACTCTGGATCAAAATTAGCATCTTTTAACTGCTCCATTACTTTATCAATAGTGGAATCAGCATCTAAATGACGATTCATTACTTCATGTCGAATTCTAATTCCTAAAGTATTAAGACCTAAAAACTTTCTTGAAGCTTTATCGAATACAAAATGCATACACATTTCACCATCTTTATGTTCCCAATAAAAATTTGCTTCACCATCTTGTAGCTTTGAGTGTACCCAACCGTAAGTCTGGTATTCTATATCGAAAAACTTAGCGGAATTGAACCAATGACCTGGTTTGTAGGCTAGTTTGTTTCGACATATAGTTTGCGCAACCGTTTCTCCCATAATCCGGCCTGTATACCACACTTGCTCTAAATTATTTCTTCCTGCTGCTGGTTTCGAAAACTGCGCACAATCACCAATTGAATAAACATCCGGCTGATTCGTCTCTAGGAATTGATTGACAACAATACCTTCTTCAGTTTCTAAATCTGTCTCTTTTAAGAAATCTATATTTGGAGATACCCCTGGAGTTAAGCCAACAAACTGACAAGCTAATTCTTCCCCATTAGATGAAACTACCGCTTTTACACGCCCACTTTCATCTGAAATTATTTCTTTCAACTCCGTAGTAAAACGCAAATCAATCCCCCTACTCTCTAAGTGTTTCCCTATAATCTCTGCTTCCTTCACTGGAAGGACATTTCCCCAAAATTGGTCTTCTCTTACAAAGAAAGAAACGGGTATATTTCTAGAATGAAGCATTTCAGCCATTTCAACACCAATTAACCCTCCTCCAACTATAACAGCTCTTTCTACCTTGAGTACGGAAGTATTCTCTTCCATTAGGTCCAAATCTTGTTTACTATACAATCCTTGAACTCCTTTTAAATTTTGCCCTGGCCAACCAAACTTATTTGTTTTGGAACCAACTGCTAATATTAGTTTATCATAAGTAACTTGGTCGCCTCCTGACAAACTTAATGTCTTAGAACTATAGTCAATGGTTTCAACGAGCCCTTTTTTTAGTTCTATCCTGTTCTTTTCCCAAAACCAATTTTCATAGGGTTGTGTATGCTCAAACTTCATATGTCCCATATAAACATACATAAGAGCGGTTCTAGAAAAGAAATAATCGGTTTCCGCAGAAACAATCGTAATACGCTTGTTGCTTAATTTGCGAATATGACGAGCAGCAGTAACCCCCGAGATGCCATTTCCAATAATTACTACGTGTTCCAAATCTGTTTTTAAATTTTTTGTAAATTTAATTATTCTAAATAAGAACAATGAAATTCACAAAATAACTACAACTACTCTTGTCTATTTTTAAATAGCAAGACTTTTAGCAATAGTAAAAAATTAACTTATTTATTACCGGGTAATCATTAATTCAATCTAACTACAAATGCATCATCTAATAGAGCATCTCCAGAAATCATTTTCTTCTTAGCTAAGTTTGCAGCCTCTTTAGAACTGAAAGTACCAATTGACACTTTGGTTAAATCCCCTACATTTCTTTTAATTAAATCCCCTGTTTTAAGCTTGTGTTTAATACAAAACTCCATAACTCTTCGGTCGCTATACTCTGCAAGGGACAGTAACTGAATTGAATAATCACCATTAACACTATGGTTCGTTATGTTTTCAGAATGATTCTTACTTTCTCTATTTTCCCCACTCTCCTTACTTCCTCTATTTTCTTTAGGCCCTGAAACATCAGAATTATTATTACTTAAATCCTTTATCACAAAAGAATTATCTTCAGGTGTAACACCCTGATAAAGATCATAATCCGACGTCTCTATTGAAATAATTAAGTTTTTAAAAATTGGTTTCATTTTATTTTCTCCAACAGCATAAATAAACTTAACTCCAATGGAAATATCTTGTTCAACAGAAGGTTGTATATAAAAAACAGTTGTCACCCCTTCATCGCCTACAGAAAGCGAGTAAATAGAAATTCCATCACTTTCCTTCTTAGCCACATTAACTCCAGAAGAGGGAGTAATTACATTTATTCCTTTTGGAATTTTAAAAGAAGCTTTTGCAAATTCGGCATTGGAAAGACCTAAGAAAACAGAAGTAATCCGATATTCATTCTTCTCTGAATTTTTTTCAACCGTATGGGTTACACTGACATTTGCAGCAATAAAGCCATTAAAAACAAACAGCAAAAGGAAAAAGGAAAAAATTGATTTTTTCATATTGGAATTATATTCTTAGTTATATTATATTCTAAACAATGAATTCGAATGTACGTAAATACTGATTAAGTAGCGTTGATTAGGTAATATAAGATAAAATCCACTCTCAGCATTTAAAGAAAATAAGGTTTAACAAGGATTTTATTATTCCGTTAATCTTTTAATAGCTCACCTATTTCCGAATCTAATTTCCCATTACCATCCAATTTCGCTTGCCATGAGTAATGTTCGTTATTTTTAATTGAAACTTTATCCGGTTGAACCGTTCCAAACAACACTAAATGCTTTCCATCTTCATCCAATTTAACATAAGAACAATGACGATGGTAATGTTCTTCTTTTTCTTCTAAAGCGTAGTCCCATTGAATTTCCCCTCTTGCATTTACCTTTACAACTCTCTCTCTGGTATCTGTATCGTCTAATTTACTGTGCGCTTCCATAAAAATATAAAAGTATCCTGTTCTATCTTCAATTATACTTTGAGCTTCAGTGTTGTCATTTTTCGAGCCAAAAAAGTGAGACCAAATAACCTCTTTCTTTTCGTTAAGAAAAACCACCTTAGCTCCTTTAAATTTTCCTTCATAACCTTCTCCTATAATCATCAAGCCTCCATCCCGCGTGATAATAACTGGAGCCGAAAAGTCTGACTTTCCTATATAACTGGTTAAATCTGAATGCAATGTAATTCCATTCTCTTTTGCATAACTTTTACCATCCTCCAAGTTTACTTGAGCAAAATAATTAATACTAAGAAACGTAATTAATACTAGAACTAACTTTTTCATAAAAACAATTTTAAAATTTATTTTCAATAAATGTAAGGCCTTATACTTAAATATCCTAGAAAGGTTCTAAACTGATAAAAGAAATTTTAGTTGAAAATAATAAAACAACACTTTTACCAGGCAAAAAGGCCTTCCATAACTTGTTTTCCCCATGGTTTATCTCCAAACTTTTCTGCCATGTCTTTTCGAAGCTCTTCTTCTGTCTTTATTTTTTTTACCGGAAATTCGGGAATATATTCCTTAATATTATCAACTCCTATTTCAACAGTCTTAGCAAAATAAACAACTCCTCCATCTTCAGTGGCTAAGCCTAATATAGTTCCAGGTAAACCCCAGAAACTTTCGGGACCTATACTAGGCATAATTTCTTCCGTGTACCAAGCATGGATTCTTGTTGTATCATCCTTTTCCCAAATCATTCTTCGACAATCATATCCCGCAATTTTTCGCATACTTGAAGTCACTTTCCATTCTCTTTTTTTCAAACTATCAGATACAAAAACATTATCACCCCAAACAGGCAATATTGACATTCTTTGATTTTTCTTTAGATTTTGATAAACTGTATTCTTCATAGTAGCCCAATCCATTTGTTCTACCAAATCAGTTTCTTGCGGCTTAAAAATTGACATCGTATCATTAAAATACATTTCGAACATATCAATTTTTATTTTCTTATCCTTTAGCCACGCCTTCATTCGGCTATCTGAATATTTCTTTAATAAGTTTGTCCTCCTCTCAAAAACAATCTTACCCGATCTTATCTGCCCCGTTCCAGTAAAACTTATTATAACTAATAAACCAATAATAAATGCTCTCATATCTTAATGCCAACCCTGCGGATCTTTTTCTTTAGTTTTGTTATTATTAAACTTCATTGTCAACTTCAACAAAAAATATCGACTAATAATTGTAGTTCTATTATCGGTAATTACATTACCATTAATTTGCCGTTGAGCTATAATATTTTGATTTAATATATCATTACCAATAATTGATAAAATTAGGTTTTCCGTTTCTAAAAATGCTTTACTAATTTCAGCATTCCAAATTAGAAAACTCAGGTTATATCCGTCTGATAACTGAGAATTAATAGTGTAAGAAACATCTGACTTCAAAATAAAGTGGAATGGCAACTGCCACTTTACATAAGCTGTATAACTCTGTATTGTAAATGGCGTGTTGATGTAAAAAGTGCTATTTGCTTCATTGTAAGAAAAATTATTCCCAACGGAAATATCTAAAGAATCTAAATCTAATTCCAATTTAAGCCCTCCAGCAATAGCTGTATTTTCCGTTAGATTTTCGGCATCGTTAATAAAACTTGTATATTTACTATATGAACCATTAACATTTGGCATTAGCTTCAGTATCCTTTTATAGATTGGAAAACTTGCTCCTCCGTATAAACTTCCAAATTGATTACCATCCACATTTACAGTTTGTGCTATTGTTCTACCAAAAGAATCATAATTGGTTGCATTGGTAAACGCATTTTCCTTAACTGAGAAATTGATTCCTGTCCATACATATTTTGCAGTTAATGGAGACCAGGAATTAAAATTCACATTGAAAGAATGACTATAATCAGGCCTTAAGTTAGGGTTACCAAGAGAGATCCTGTTTGGATTAGCATTATCTTGAATAGGTTGCAAAGCAGAAATTGAAGGTTGAGAAGATGCAGTATTGTAGGCAAAAGACAAACTTTTACTTCGGCTGGGCTTGTATTTATATCTAAAATTCGGTAAAAGGTTATTAATGTCCTGAAGAATTAATGTGTCCGAAATTAAATTCTCATTTGAGATTGCTACATTGCGTAAACGACTGCCGACATTGAAAACATGCTTTTTTGTTTCGTAAATAAACTTCGCTCCCGCTTTGTTTTCTTGACGAATGTTTTTGAAAATATTCGAGTTGTCAGAAACCAATTCTGTATACTCACCATTAACATTATTAAAAGAAGTTATGCTCAAGTCTGATAACTCGTACCTATACTCGTATTCCATCTCTAATTTAATTTTTTTACTCAATGGCTCTGTAAATGTTAATATTCCCGTATGTTTTTGACTAGAATTAACGTTTTCCTTTTGCTGATCAACTACATCAGCGTAATCGATAATGCCATAATATGTTGTTGCAGAAAGCAATGACCCAGTGGTTTTATTATCATTCATTTCAAAATTATACTTTAACATCAGCTCTCTTTTATCCTTCTTAAATCTTCTACGCAGCTTTGCACGAGAGTTAATAGAATAGCCTTCCGAATTATTCAAATTTTTGATAGTCGTATTTAAAGTTTCCTTAGCATTATCAGTTAGAAACGTAGCGTTTGAGGAATCATTTTGCGATGCGGCATCTATTGTTATTCCTGGGCGCAATTCAAAGTAAGTCAAGGAATCTATATCACTTATTAATTTTAAATTGATTCTATGCGATTCATCCTTGTTAACATTATTTGCATAATTATCTGTGTAATAAGAAGAGTCGGATAGAAAATACTGCGATAAACTGCTAGAGGTAGCATCTAATTCTGTATTGTAATATGAATAATTAAAGCCCACTTTTGCTTTCTTGCCTATTTTATCACTGTAATAAAAACCTGTCCTAAGAGTTTTGGGTATACCAGAAACATTGTTTTGATCTGCATCCATGCTAGAGTATTTAAAACCGCCTCCGCTTTCATTATCTAAACCAAATCGATTTCTATCCCTGTAGCCAAAAGTAGAAAGTGGAGTGTTAGAACCTAATCCAAAGAACGAAATCTTTTGCGTCTTATTAAATTTATTCAGTAGAACCTCTCCTTCATAAAAAGGATTTGCAACTCCCGGAGTTAAATCGCCATCCGTCGCACCAGAAACCCTTCCAAAATATCCTTTTTTAGCGTCTTCTTTCAACTTTAAATCCATGACCTGTATGGTTTCATCTTCACCATCTTCAGCATCATCATTCTTTTTTTCATATACCTGAACAGACTCTACTCCATCAGCCCCTAAGTTTCTAGTTGCTACAGTAGGATCAGAACCAAAAAACTCATCTCCATCGACCAAAACTTGCGATATTGACTTCCCCTGAGAAGTAATATTTCCATCTTGATCAACATCAATACCTGGTAGCTTTTTTAGTAAATCCTCTACAACTGCGTTTTGTCCAACTGCAAAAGAATCTGCATTGTAGACCAGTGTATCTCCTCTAAAATAAACGGGTTCATTGTTTGCAAATATTACTACCTCATCAAATACTTGACTTTCGCTCGGTAATATTATTTCAGGTATAGTAAATTCCTTTTTCTCTGGTGTTCCAATTATAAAATAAGAGCGCTCATCAAATTTTGGATGCGTTATCAATAATTCTATTGTTGTTACCGGAAGGTTCGAAAACAAAAATTCTCCCCTTAAATCTGTACGTTTAAAATCTAATAAAACAGAATCACTTAAGCGAACCGCCATAACAACAGCATCTGCTAATGGAAGTTTATTGACAGTATCAACAACGTTACCTTTTATAGTGAGGTCTTGTGCTATTGAGGTTGAACCAATTATTGCTAATAATAAGCAAAGTAAAAGTTTTTTCATTTAGGTTGTTTCTGAAAATTAAATAATTGAATAGTAGTATCAATACAAATAAACTTACCAAGTAAAATTAGATTAATCCTATTACTAAAACTGTTAAAAAAGTATAAATGACCAAAATGAAGGGTGAACGGTTGAATGCCTTGGCTTATGAAAAAAATCACTTATAAATTTACTACTTCTTTCAAAATAGGCATGGATGATTTAGCTAAATAAACGGATAGCGTAGAAATGAGATACAACCATGCAATAAAAGAGGAAAGAATCATTAGCCTTCTAACCGAAGTATTTAAATTATATTTCTCTTCATCTTCTCTTATTATTAAACTTGCCGTAATTCCAATTAAAAGAAAAACAAAAATATTAACTAAAGGGATATTTAATAGGAAGAGTAATGCACACATACTTGCAACAGGAAAAGAATACAGTAATCTATTTTTATTTGCCTGTACTTGATATTCCTTATTAAAAAACAATAGTAGTCCTAGGACTGCCCATGCGGCAATATTGGTTATAGCTAAAACCCCACTAACACCTGAATTAATTTGGCTAATCCAATCGCTCATTGCACCTAAAGGAAGCAACAAAAAGAAAATAGAATACTTACTAAACCCACTTGTAAAAAAGAAGGACATCGAAACGATGGGCATGAGAATAAAAAGCATCGGTAACGGAACTACATAATCCCCATCAGAAAATAGGTAACTAATTCCATAAAGTGCGTAAGCAAGGAAAAGGTAAAGCGCTATTTTGATATCCCATTTCAAAAAATACAAAAATATTTTATTTTTTTCAAACCTACATAAAAGAGCCTATTTTAAGGATAAGCAACTTATTTTTAATGATAAAAAGTGTTAAATTTTAGTTAATAGTGTAACTTTTTTTTAAATCTACGTTACACAAGCATAGTAACTAGTCATTGAAGTAATTGGTTTCACTTCGGGTTTAAAAATACTGGTTATTTCTGTAAGGTGGTGAAAGCCGTTCCGGGAGGGACGGCTTTCTATTTTTAGGAAGATTTTTATTCTTTATAAAACGACAGGAAAGGAGCCTTTTCAAAATAATATGTCAACCGTATTCGAAATTTCAATTTGCTCTACGACATACTCATTTCTTGATTTAAGCTCCATCTTTTTCATCTTAATTACTTCAATAGAGGGATGGCCAAATTCCAAAACGACTTTCCCCATCATATAATAACAACCTTTACCTTGCAAAGGATATTGTTTGAGTACCTGCGAAAAAAAAACGGTATCGAAGAACTTTCCGTTTAAATCAACGAAACATCCAAATTTCATTATATCCCCTTTACTTGTTCTAACCTTCTTCTCATTAACATAATAGCCGTCAATTACAACAATTTGACCTTCTTGCTGTGACAAATCACTCGCTAATATAGACTTCCCTAACCGTTCCTTTATCAAAGAAAAAGGTGAGCATAAGGGGTAATTCAATAATTGAATTTGATCTATTATATCGTCGTAGGAGTTATGCGTCAATCTAGGTAGTTCGAATATTTGAATTTGTATTTTAAATAACGACGCTGTTTCAGATGCTTTAGGTGCTCCTTTTAAAATAAACTGACTATGCCACATCAATTGCTTTTTAGATAAATTTGTAAAGCGTAGTGCGTTAATCCGAATGAGAATAAACAGCTGTTCGATACTTACATTTGTTCGTTCTATAAAGTCTATTAAATCAATATAAATCCCCTCTTCTACTCTATTGCAAATAATCTTCTTAACCAATTTGTATTCAAGCTCCTTGACAAAGCTTAATCCGATATAAATCTCTTCTCCATAAATACAGGCATTCTGCTCACTTTTATTTATACAAGGCTCATTGATAGTTGCTCCAGCAACTCTCGCCTCGTGGATATAAAACTCTGTCGAATAAAAGCCCCCCCTATTATTGATTACAGCTACCATAAACTCCAAAGGGAAATGCGCTTTTAAATACAAGCTCTGAAAACTTTCTACAGCATAAGATGCCGAATGTGCTTTTGAAAAAGAATATCCTGAAAAACTCTCAATCTGCCTCCATACTTCGTTGGTTAATTCATCCGGATAGCCTTTTGCTTTACAATTTTCAAAAAACAAATTAATGACACGTTGCATTTCTTTTTTAGAACGATATTTTCCACTGATGGCTCTTCTAAGAACGTCCGCATCAGCTAAGTCAATTCCTGCAAAGTAATGAGCGACCTTTATAACATCTTCTTGATAAATCATAATCCCATAAGTCTCCTCAAGTAACTTTTCCATTACTGGATGGAGGTACTCAAATTTTGCTTTATGAAATCGTTCTATATATAGTTTCATCATTCCCGACTTAGCAACTCCTGGACGGATAATCGAGCTGGCTGCCACTAATGAAATGTAATTGTCACAGCGGAGTTTGTTCAACAAGCCTCTCATAGCTGGGGACTCAATATAAAAACATCCTATCGTATTACCTGATTTGAGTTGTTTTTTGACTTGCAAGTCTTCCTGAAATTTTTCCACTTGATGAATATCAATGTCAATGCCCTTATTCTTTTTAATGATTTGAACCGCTTCTTTAATATGTCCAAGTCCCCTTTGAGAAAGAATGTCAAACTTATAAAACCCAATATCTTCGGCTACATGCATATCCCATTGTACTATAGGAAATCCCTTGGGTGGCATTTGCATTCCTGTGTAATTATACAGCGACTTTTCTGATATAATTATTCCTCCTGCATGAATGCCTAAATAGTTCGGGATTCTTTCAAGTAAAGAAGCATATTTAAACAATTTCTTCGTTATTTGATTTGCGTTCAAAACATGATCAGGCTGTCTAATTATTCTATCTATTTCTTCTTTGGGAAGTCCAAAGGTTTTAGCTATTTCTCTTATTGCAGAACGACCTTTAAATGTAGTGTAAGTTGCTATTAATGCAACGTGCTCTTCTCCATATCTCCGGAATACGTAATCAATAATAGTATCTCGTTCATCCCAAGAAAAATCAATATCAAAATCTGGTGGAGAAGTTCTATGTGGGTTAATAAAGCGCTCAAAGTACAAGTCCAATTTAATTGGATCTACATCTGTTATTTTCAAACAATAAGCAATAATACTATTTGCTCCACTTCCCCTACCAACATGATGAAACCCTTTCGTTTTAGCATACCTTAAGATGTCCCATGTAATTAAAAAATAAGGAGAAAAACCCAGTTGCTTTATCACTTTTATTTCTTTATTAAATCTTTCTAGTGCTTTGGGGTTCTGCTTTTCATACCTATAAGCAAATCCTTTCTTAGCAAGAGAAAGCAATAGTGCATTGTCCCTTTCGAGAGACTCCGTAAAAGAAGCTTTATTTTTAGGTGTTCCAAATTCAAAATCAATCGAACACTCATCTAAAATATTTTGAGAATTCTCAATCAAAATAGGAAATAACTGGTACTTCTCTTTCAATTGAGTCTGCCCTACAAAAAACTGATTAGCAGGAGCAAAATCAATTTCTTTTAACTTAGAAAGGATTGTACACAGATCAATTGCACGTAGTATTTTATGCAAGCGGTAATCATTCTCTTTACGCTTAAAGGAAATAGTATGCAGAGCAACTAGCTTGTCTTGATATTGTTTATTGTATTTAATAACGTGATTAACTTGATGTGGTAATACACCTATAAATTCATCGTCCGATAATTCACTGGGATGAATTTTTCCATAGGGATAGATAATTAAAACATCCTTAAGTGCAGGAGCAATTGTATCAATTGAGACTCTATTTAATAGAAAGCTAGAAAGGTACTTGTTAATTCTGTAGTAAGCTTCATTGTTTTTAGCCAAAGCCGTATACAATAATTCACCTGAATTGCGAAACTCGACTCCTATAACTGGTTTTATTCCATGACTCTTTGCATACCTTACAAAATCCAAAGCTGCCGAAGTGTTATTGATATCTGTTAACGCCAAAGTAGAAACATCGGATTCTTTGGCAAACTCTATAAGTTCCCGAATTGATAAAGTGCCGTAGCGTAAACTATAATATGAATGACAATTAACAATCATTGCCTTCTGTGTGCTGGAATTACAGGCGGTTCTCCTGTAAATGAATTCATTCTACCGAAGCCTCTTGTACCCAAACCAGCACAGCGTATAACGGCTTTCATTCCATACCGATTTCTTAGCACATCCATAGCTTGATACAAGCTAATTAATTCTTCTGTATCTTCAAAAAGGTTAATCTGCTGGCCCCCTTCTACAAAGTGAGAAAAACGTACACCTACAAGTCTTACCCTTACCCTTCGATTATATACTTCATTAAACAATTCCTTTGCTGTATCAATAAGCACATTATCGGAAGAAGTGTATGGAATTCGTCTTTGTTTGGTATAAGTCTGCATATCTGAATAGCGAACTTTTACAGCAAGACAAGCTGTTAACTTGTTGCCATTTCGTAATTGAAAAGCTAAATTCTCCGTCATTGCTATTACTATACTAAGAAGCTTATTGATATCTGTGGAGTCCTTCTCAAAAGTGATTTCTGAACTAATAGACTTTCTTTCCTGGTAAGGGATTATTGGAGAATTATCAATTCCATTACATTTTTTCCAAATCGTAGCACCATTAACTCCTAAAACCCTTTGAATTACTTCCACAGGCATTTTCTGCATAGTATGTATGTATTCAACCCCCATGTTACGTAAGAGCATAAAAGTTTTTTCTCCCACCATTGGAATTTTCTGAATAGACAAAGGAGCTAGAAAAGGTTTCTCTAAACCACTTTTAACAATAATTTGACCATCAGGTTTTGCCTGTCCTGTTCCTACTTTCGAAACCGTTTTATTAGTTGACATGCCAAATGAAATAGGAAGCCCTGTTTCCCTTATAATTCTCTGCCTCAATTCTGTTGCCCACTTATAGCAGCTATAAAACTTATCCATGCCCGAAGCATCAATGTAAAACTCATCAATAGAGGACTTCTCATAGATTGGAGAATCCTCTTTTATAATGTCTGTTACCAAATGAGAATACTTGCTATAAACACCACTATCTCCTCTAATAATAAACGCCTCAGGACAAAGTCTTTTTGCCAACCGCATTGGCATTGCCGAATGGACACCAAACTTTCTAGCCTCATAACTACAAGAAGCGACTACTCCTCTATCAGAATTTCCGCCAATAAGTACTGGCTTTCCAATTAATTTTGAATTAATTCGTCTTTCACAAGAGACAAAAAAAGTATCTAAGTCCATATGAATAATTGTTCTATTGCTCATTTAAAAAAAATTGAAAGGAAATATTAGCAGCACAAAAAAAGATTAAAAACTAATCTATGATTGATTGCTTTTTGAGCAAGAAATAAATAAACATCTTAAAATAAAAGCTAAACCTTCATATTTCATTGACGTTAAAGACGACCCAACATCCCTATTACTAACCAAAGAAAGATTTCAACAACGTAAAGTAAATCTGTTGTAAATATTTATTGAATAATCATTGAAGCTTTAGTGCGGTCAAAGAATACAACCACTTAACTACCTTTTATAACAATCTTCTTTGGACTAAAATTTGTTTACTGTATTTTCACAGCCGAATTAATAAACCGTAATTATATAGATATGAAATACTTACTAATAGCTTTAATAACCCCTCTATTTTTTAATAGTTTTATTTCTCAAAAGACACAAATTGACAATACTACAATTTGGTATAATGGCGTCTTTTATCCGGAAAACATTAGTGGAGTTAACTCAATGAATGATGGAGAACACTTTACTTCTTTGGATTACAATCAAAAAACAGAAGCGCTTGAAATCAATAAATATTCTTACGCTAATTATGAAAAAGTTGGAACAATATTATCATCTGCAGACTTTAAGCCAGATGGAAAAAAAGTAATATCATTTGATGACTACCAATTCAGTTCAGACGAGACAAAACTCTTACTAGCTACAGAACAGGAGTCTATTTATAGACACTCCTCTAAATCGAATTATTACATCTATGATATTGCTTCTAAAAAAATTAGTGCTTTATCAGACTTTTCAAAAGGAAAACAGCGATTAGCAGAATTTTCTCCCAATGGTAACAAAGTTGCATTTGTTAGAGAAAATAATATTTTTATTAACGACTTATCAGCTAACAAAGAAGTTACAGTAACTACTGATGGTAAAATGAATGAAATCATCAATGGTGGAACTGACTGGGTTTACGAAGAGGAGTTTGCATTTCACAAAGGCTTTTACTGGGCTCCTGATGGAAGTAAAATAGCCTATTACAAATTTGATGAATCGAAAGTCAAAGAATTTCAAATGGAAACATATGGGACGCTATATCCAGACCGTTTCGTTTTTAAATACCCAAAAGCAGGTGAAGATAATTCCATAATTAGCATTCATGTATACTACGTAGATGCTGGAAAAACATTTCCTTTCAATATTGGAACAGAAACAGATATCTACATTCCCAGAATCCAATGGACAAACAATCCTAATGTACTCTGTGTACAAAGAATGAATAGACTCCAAAACAAAATTGAATTGCTTACCACTGAGTTTTCAAACCCAAATGCAAAACTAACGCTTGCCCCAGCAAAAGTAATTTACACAGAAACAGCTAAGACATATATAGACATACATGATAACACCACCTTTTTAAAGGATGGAGAAAACTTTTTGTGGACAAGTGAAAAAGATGGTTTCAACCATATTTACAAAATCAATATGATTACTGGTGACGAAACGCAACTTACTTCAGGAAACTGGGAAGTAACAAGTGTTTATGGAATGAATGAAAAAAGTAAGTCCATTTATTTTCAAGCAGCAAAAGATCATCCTACCAAAAGAGAAGTTTATTACCTTTCAAAAAAAGGTGCTGTAAATAAACTATCCACTAAGTCAGGAAATAATAGAGCTGAATTCAGTAAAGGGTTTAAGTACTATTTGCATTGGAACACAGATGCTAATACACCTGCTCACGTTACACTTAATAGTGCAAAAGGAAAAGAAATAAAAGTACTGGAAGATAATAAAACGTTAATCGATACTTTAAAAACATTTGATATCTCTCCGAAAGAATTCTTTACAGTAAAAGGTGAAAACGGAGATGATTTAAATGCTTGGATGATTAAACCTTCTTCGTTTGATGAGCGTAAAAAGTATCCGATGTTAATGTTTGTTTATGGAGGTCCTGGTATAAACACTGTGAATGATTCGTGGGAATACAACAATTACTTCTGGTGGCAGTCTTTAGCGCAACAAGGTTATGTCGTTGTTTCTGTAGATGCTAGAGGAACCGGATACAGAGGAAGAGACTTTAAACACAGTACTTATTTACAATTAGGGAAATACGAGACTGAAGATCAAATAGCAGCAGCAAAAAATTTAGGTAACAGACCCTATATTGATTCAGAAAGAATTGGAATCTTTGGTTGGAGTTATGGCGGATATATGTCATCTCTTTGTATTACAAAAGGTGCTGATGTATTTAAAGCTGCAATTGCTGTTGCTCCTGTTAGCAACTGGCGTTTTTATGACAATATTTATACAGAAAGATTCATGAGAACTCCACAAGAAAATGGTGAAAATTACGATATCAACTCTCCTATTGACCATGTAGATAAATTAAAAGGAAATTACTTACTTATTCACGGAACTGCAGATGATAATGTACATTTTCAAAATGCGGTTGAAATGGTAGATGCCTTACAAAAAGTGGATAAACAATTTGATTTTATGGCATACCCAAATAAAAATCATGGTATTTATGGAGGTAAAACACGTTTAAATTTATATAACAAAATGACTAAATTCGTACTAAATAATTTATAAAACAACAACTATGAAAGTATTTGTATTTGCTTTACTAATCTTTACTTCCAGTGTTTCTATAGCACAAGCAACCAATCAAATTAATTGGATGACATGGAACGAAATGACTGCTCTACGAGAAACGGATTCAGTTAAGAAAAAGATATTTGTAGATTTTTATACTGGATGGTGCGGATGGTGTAAGAAAATGGATGCTACAACATTTGCAGATCCTAATATTGTAGCCTATATGAATCAAAATTTTTACCCAGTTAAATTTGATGCCGAGACTAGAGATACAATTGTCTTTAATAACCATACCTTTGTGAATACTGATCCTTCATTTGTAAAAAAATCAGCTAACGCAAGAGGTCGTACACATTGGTTTGCTCAATCTTTGTTGGAAAGTCAATTATCTTATCCTTCTTATGCTATGCTTGATGAAAATTTCACAAGATTAATGATTTGGAAAGGATTTAAAAAGCAAGATGAGTTAATCGGAATTTTAGTGTTTTTTGCAACAGATCAATATAAATATTATCATAATTTCTTGAATGAACAATGGCAAAAATCGTTGCAACAACAGCAAGGCAAAACTCAACCGGGCCAATAGAATTAGCTCAAATGTGCTTTAATGCCAATCTTTTGATTATGCCATCACCAACTCCCATTTTTGGGACAATCATATTGGTTGAGCCGGCTGATTTCATTACGAATAGATATATTTCTCCTGCAAAAATAATTACATCAGCTCGATTTGGTTTCAAGTTAAATTTTTCAATCCTTTCTTCCAATTCAAATGAAGCCATCGATTTAACAAATTCTTCTATTTCATTGTAAGAAATGAAATCGTGCGGTTGATGATTACTCTCTTTAAATATTTTAGTAATACTCCCTCCGGAACCTACCGAAACCAAATTGTCGTTTACTTTAACAATACTTTTAATAAAATCTTTTAATTCGTTCCAAACCTTATCTTTAACTGTTGATTCCAGTAATCTTACAGCTCCAACTTTAAACGATCTAGATGTAATCCTTTGCCCATTTTTCAACAATGTAATTTCAGTGCTTCCGCCTCCAACATCCACATATAAATACGACTTTTTAACGGACAAGCCTGAAGTTTTCCAATTAGAAAAAATGAGAGATGCTTCTTCTTCACCAGATATTAAATCAATAAAAACTTCCGATTGAGAATTAATAAAGTCTCTTACCTCAATACCATTTTTTGCTTCACGCATTGCAGATGTTGCGCAAGCTCTATAATCGACTATTTCATTGACTTCCATTAATAATTTAAATGACTGCATAACCTTTAACAACTTCTCACATTTGTCATCTAGGATCCTACCTTCTTTAAAAACATCTTCTCCTAAACGAAGCGGCACTCTCAACAATAATATTTTAGAGGTATTTACTATCCCTTTTTCAAAGACAACTCGTTTTATCAATAATCGAATTGCGTTCGAACCTATGTCTATTGCAGCTAATTTCATATTATTCATTTATCAAAACACAACGTACATACTACATATAGATACGTCTATAAAATAAAACAAAATCTATACTGATATAAGGCTAAATATACTATATTTATGGTCTTATGTTATATCTAGCACCTTACTAGGTTAAATATTTATTGTCATTTATGTTATTGGACAACTTGAAGTTTATATTTGGAAAGCACTTATTAAAGTTACCTACGGTTAATACGTTACTAGGAATTGTGTAATTCATTTAACACTATTATTATGAAGAAAATTTTTGCAATAACTATATCCAGTCTCCTATTCATCAATGTAATAGGCCAGGTAAACATAACTAAACCTGATAAAAAAGCGCTTAAAATAGCGCAAACAAATTTATCAAAAGAAAATTTCACTGAAGCATTTAATATGTTTTCTACACTCTATAGTAAATACCCTGAAAACCCTGAAGTACTATTTGGAATAGGTGTTTGCAAGCTAAACAAAAGAGGAGTGGAAAGAAATGCGCTTCCAATATTAATTGAAGCCTACAGAAACGGAACTAAAAATGACGATATATTATTCTATTTAGGAAAAGCATATCATTTTCATCATAAGTTTGATGAAGCACAATCTTCTTTTGAGGAGTATAAAACCAATAATAAAATTTCAATTCCTCTGCCTGAAATAGATCAAAATATTGACATGGCCATCAATGCAAAAAAACAAGTTTTAAACGCTAGGAATATAGAAATAGTAAATGTTGGATCTTCAATTAATACGGCAAATGAAGAGTCTATTCCGGTAATTTTACCTAACGGAAAAGGGATGTTCTTTACTTCAAGAAGGGAAGGTGGTTTTTCTGATGATAAAAATTATAAGGGCAATTATTTTCAAGATATTTATTTTTCTGAATTCAAAAACTATGAATGGCAAACACCGGATAATGAAAAATCATTTAATTCAAAACTAAACGATGGCTGTGTCAGTATTTCTCATGATGGCTATTCACTAATTAGTTACATTACTAGTGATAACAGTTCAAAAAAAACCTCTTCTTCTGACGGTAATCTTTACTACTCTAATTACAGTGACTCCACATTATGGACTGCGCCAATAAAATTTGGACCAAATATCAATAGTCAATTTCAAGAATTGAGCGCATGCTTCTCTTTAGACAAGAAAACGCTTTATTTCTCCTCAAACCGGCCAGGAGGATATGGTGGATTTGACCTTTACAAGTCGAAGCAACTACCAAACGGAGCCTGGGGTTTAGCGGTTAATCTAGGGCCAATAATAAATACAAAACATAATGAAAATGCTCCGTTTATGCATCCAGATGGAGAAACCTTCTATTTTTCTTCCGAAGGACATACTACCATGGGAGGCTTTGACATATTTAAATCTTACGAAAGAGCAAATAAATATTGGAGTACGCCAGAAAACATAGGATACCCTATCAATACAGTAGAGAATGATATTTACTTTACTATTAGCGAAGACAACAAAACAGGCTATTATTCATCAGATAGAGATGGTAGCTTGGGAGGATCGGATATATTCAAAATTAAAATGTTTGATGCAGCTAACTATCAGGAAGTAATTCACTGCAGTATTTTTAACAAAAAAGAGAAAACAGCGGTGAATGCAAAAATTACTTTAATTGACGAGGTTAGCCATAAATTAAAAGGCATTTATCGACCTAACGGCTCAGGAAAATTTATTATGGTGGTTCTTCCTGGAGTCGACTATCAAATTGCTATTGAAGCAGAAGGATACAACTCCCGAATTTTACACATGAACTTTCCTGAAAGCACAGATTTGTACACCAACTATGAATTTAATTTAGTGAAGAAAGATTTCAAGCAGCAATAATATATTTACACAAAAAATAAGGTCCCCAGGTCTCACTCTTTTTTAATTCCATCCAATTATATTAAATCAATCTGTTACTGTTGTTTTTTTCCTCAGTAGAGAGGCGATACCTAAACTATTCAGAATTCCAATAGACGAATGAAACAAGTATACATAATACGTCACGGAGATTCACCATTTATTAACGGAGGAGATGATTTTGAAAGACCTCTAAGCGAAATGGGGAAGTATGACGCAATCAATATCGGGCTGCATTTAAACGAAGGTTACCCTCGTCCCTCTTACATACTATCAAGTGCTGCCAAAAGAGCAATCACAACAGCGAGAATAATTGGTGGAGAATTAGAATTTGACACTACTAAAATTACTTCGGTAAAAAGCTTACATAATGCTCATATGGAAACAGTATTGGAGAAAATAAACCAAATATCCGAAAATCATGAATGTATAATGATATTTGGGCATAACCCAGGTTTGAGTATGCTAGCATCTTATTTAACAGGTGAAAATTTCAATTTAGAAACTTGTAATACTGTTTTATTGAATGTGGAAATAGATGAATGGGCTCAATTGTCAAAAGACACATGCACAGTTAAGCAATATATTGCTCCTTAACTATTAATTGCATCAATTATATCTTGACTTAAAGGTTTTACTTTGGACCCAAATACTTGAACCAGTTTTCCTTCTTCATCGATTAGGTATTTTTGAAAATTCCATTTGACTTTAGAATCCTTTACCCCATTTAATTCCTTTCTTGTCAACCAACTGTAAAGCGAGTGAATCTCATCTCCTTTTACATTTACTTTTTCGGTAATTGGAAAAGTGACACCGTAGTTCTTCGTGCAAAATGCTTGTATTTCTTCGCTAGTCCCAGGCTCCTGATGCATAAACTGATTACAAGGCAAACCGATAATCACCAAGTTCTCTCTATTTTGCTCATACAACTTCTGCAAGCCTTCATATTGCGATGTAAAACCACATTTAGAAGCAACGTTTACGAATAATATTTTTTTCCCATTAAACGCATTTAAATTAATCTCTTTACCATCTATTCCAGTTAAAGAGAAATCATAAACAGTAGATGACGTTTGCATGGCAACGGATAAACAGAAAAGTAAAAATGAAAACATAAATAAATTTTAAAGTATGATTAGGTAAAATTACATCAAAACTCCTCTACTGGCGGAACTAATAAACCATCGCAATCAAACGAAACTTCTATTAAATCTTCAGTAATTTCATCATAATCAGCTTGATAAACTTCTTCTCCAGCTTCTTTCGCATCATCTAAGAAATGTTTCTGAAGCTCAATACTTGTTGTATCTACTTGACCAACACCATTCATAATTACCTCATATCCTGCAGGTGTATCCGTTGGAATACCAAAGTGATTCCTAAAAATTACGCGAACAGTACTACCATCCTCTTTTAATACCGTAATCCAACACCCAGCTTTTTTGCATACCTCAGAGATTTCTGCTTTTACCAAGCCTTCGAATTCACCAGTTTCCATAACAGCAGCATACATTTCATCAACCGATGACCAATCTGACATTTCAAATTCATTGTTTCCAAAAAACTGTAATCCATTAACCATTACAACTCCCTCTTCAAGAACATCTTCCTCCATTGTTTCTTCTATTACTTCCTCTTTTGCTTCTTCTTTTACTTCCTCTTTTGCTTCTCCGCAAGAAGTAAATGTTGCAACTAATGCTATTGATAAAGAATAAATAATTTTTTTCATGTGATGTTATTTAGTTTTAATTTAGATGCAAATGTATTAATACGTAACCTTTAATCAATAGTAAAATGGACATTATCTTATGTTTTGCTGATCAATCCACTTATGATACTCTTTTGAATAAACATTATGCTGATGTAATGTTTTAGAAAAATTATGGTATCCTGTATATTCTGGTTTTGCACACATAAAGAAATAGTCGTGTGCTTCGTGGTTCAAAACAGCATCTATTGTTTGAATTTCTGGAATTGATATTGGGCCTGGGGGTAACCCCAGATGTTTATAGGTATTGTATGGTGATTCTACTTCTAAATGCCGATACAACAGCCTTCTTAAAGTAAAATCTCCCATAGCGTACTTTACAGTTGGATCCGCTTGTAGTTTCCACCCATTTTTTAATCTGTTTATATACAGTCCAGCAATTTTTGCTTGCTCATCAAATTTTACTTTTTGCTCTTCGTATACAATGGAAGCTAATATGGTAATTTCTGACTGACTAAGTCCTAGGTCAGCAGCTTTCTGAATTCTAGATGGGTTCCAAAAAATTTTGTAGGAAGCCGCTAGCTTTTCAATGAATTGTTCGGGAGTAATATCAGAATAACACTCATACGTGTTTGGCATAAAGAAAGTTGGGAATGTTTGTTTCGTAAAACCATAGTGTGCAATAATAGAATCGTTATTAAAAATAGCACTCAAAGAAGTTGAGTCTGCATGAATAAATGAAGCTACAACTCCTGCTACATCTTCTATCGTGCGCACATTGTTTATTACAACATTTACAATAACTCTTTTTTGAATGGATGGATTTGCGTAATAATGAATGTTATTTACCAATGAATTATACGTATTCCACTCCTTTTCAATTTTTAATTTACCTGAAGGAATTTTCTCATTCTGGTATCCTTTATGGTAAACCAAAATCATAAAATCTGAACTACTTTCAATATACCCTAAATTCTGAAGTACCTCTCCTAACTCAGTATAAGAAATTTCTGATGGAATTGTAAGATTAAACCCACTATCTGTAGGTGTATTCCTTATTTGATATACTTTAAAATAGGGATATCCAAAATATCCCGCTATACCAAGAACAACAATTAACACAATAAGCTTTTTCACAAAGCAAAAGTAAGCTATTTATGAAATCTTTCGCATTCTTAAACTTTCAGGAGTAACTTCTAAGTACTCATCTTCTTTGATGTACTCCATAGCTTCTTCCAATGAAAATTTAACTTTAGGTGCAATTTTTTCTGCTTCATCCGTTCCGGATTTACGCATATTTGTTAATTGCTTTCCTTTGGTAATGTTTAGTTCTAAATCAGTATCGCGAGAATGCTCACCAATTACCATCCCTTTGTACGTTTGCTCACCTGGCTCCAAAAAGAAACGGCCTCTATCTTGCAACTTATTTAATGAATAAGCTAAAACTTGCCCTTGCTCTAAAGAGACCAAAGAACCTTTGTTTCTTCCAGGAATATCACCTTTTAACGGAGCATATTCTCTAAAACGATGTGTCATAATTGCCTGACCTGATGTTGCAGTAAGCATAATATTTCTCAATCCAATTATTCCTCTGGATGGAATATCAAATTCTAAATGTTGTAAATCACCTTTTGGTTCCATTACTAGCATATCACCCTTACGCTGCGTAACCAATTCAATTGCTTTACCAGAAACTTCTTCCGGAACATCAATTACCATTGTTTCATAGGGTTCGCATTTAACACCGTCAATCTCTTTGATAATAACTTGTGGTTTTCCAACCTGCAGTTCATATCCTTCTCTTCGCATAGTTTCAATCAAAACTGATAAGTGAAGAACACCTCTACCAAATACAGTAAACTTATCTTCAGTACCTGTAGGCTCAACTTTTAATGCAAGATTTTTTTCTAATTCTTTATATAACCTATCTCTTAAGTGACGAGATGTAACGAATTTTCCTTCTTTACCAAAAAATGGAGAGTTGTTAATTGTAAACAACATACTCATGGTTGGTTCATCTACTTTAATCCTTCCTAACGCTTCAGGGTTATCCAAATCAGCAACAGTGTCACCTATTTCAAATCCTTCAATACCAACAACAGCGCAAATATCTCCACTTCTTACTTTTTCAACTTTCTCTTTCCCTAGACCAATAAAAACATGGAGTTCTTTTATTCTAACCTTTTTATTTCCACTTGCTGTGCAAAGCGAATAATCCTTACCTACTTCTAAATCTCCTCTCAACAACCTTCCAATTGCTATACGTCCTGTAAATGCTGAAAAATCTAAAGAAGTAATTTGCATTTGTGGAGTTCCCTCGTTATAAGGTGCTTCTGGTATGCTTTCTACAATAGCATCCAATAATGGAATTATGTTAGTAGTTGGTTTCTGATAATCTGTACTCATCCAACCGTTTTTTGCAGAACCAAAAATTGTAACAAAATCCAATTGATCTTCTGTAGCATCTAGATTAAACATCAGGTCAAAAACATTGTCTTGCGCTAAATCTGGAGTACAATTATCTTTATCGACTTTGTTAACGACAACAATAGGTTTTAGTCCTAACTCAAGTGCCTTGGTTAGTACAAAACGCGTTTGAGGCATTGGGCCCTCAAAAGCATCTACCAATAGTAATACACCATCAGCCATTTTTAATACACGTTCTACTTCACCTCCAAAATCGGCGTGACCAGGTGTATCAATTATATTGATTTTCACACCTTTATAATTTACCGAAACATTCTTTGAAAGAATGGTAATACCTCTTTCTCTTTCAAGGTCATTGTTGTCTAAGATTAAATCTTTCGATTCTTTCCTTGGGTCGAGTACTTGACATTCCCCAATTATTTTATCAACTAATGTTGTTTTTCCGTGATCGACGTGTGCTATAATAGCGATGTTTCTGATTGATTGCATACTAGGTTTTTTATGAAGCCGCAAAAGTAGAATAAATAACCTATTAATAACGTAAAGTTCACTTTATATTAGACCATACACTCATTTTGATTCTAACAATACTTTCTCAAGTACCAAAATGCATTACATTTGCATTTCGAAATAAGAAAAATGTCAGATAAAAAAAAGCCCCTAAACCCACTTAAAAAGCTTCGAAAGCGGCTGCATACAGACGTGTGGAATGCGATGCAAGATTTCAATATGATTGAGAACGGTGACAAGGTCATGGTGTGTGTTTCTGGTGGAAAAGACAGTTATACCCTACTAGATTGTTTACTGCACTTTAAAAATTACTCTGACATAGATTTCGAAATACTAGCTGTTAACCTAGACCAAAAACAACCTGGATTCCCAGAAGAAACGCTTCCTAAGTACCTTACTGAACTAGGTGTTCCTTTTGATATAGTAGAAAAAGACACTTATAGCATTGTAAAAGAAAAAGTTCCTGAAGGAAAAACAACATGCAGTCTATGCTCTCGATTAAGGAGAGGTGTTTTATATACCACAGCAAAAAATCATGGATGCAATAAAGTTGCTCTAGGACACCATAGAGACGATATTATTGAAACGTTTATGCTGAATCTATTCTTTGCGGGAAAGATGGAAGCTATGCCACCAAAATACATTACCAATGACAGTGCACATATCGTAATTCGGCCTTTGGCATATTGTAAAGAATCTGAAATCGCTGCATTCTCGAAACTAAGAAACCATCCTATTATTCCGTGCAACTTATGTGGCGCTCAACCCAATTTGCAACGTCAAATGATGAAAGAATTATTGACAAACTGGGAAAAAAGATATCCTAATCGTAGAGCTATTATGTTTAACGCATTGAGAAATGTATCTCCAACTCACCTTCTTGATAAGGATATACATGATTTTTCTGATTTAGAAAAAATGCTTGATAATGCGCTGATTACAAACGACGAGCACTTACCTATTTAAATAATTATTTATTTATAATTATTCCGTAGGATTTTTTAAACATTTGTTTACTTTTGCGTTGGGCAAGTCTTATACGATCAGCTCCTACTTAATCCCCCAGAATGGGAACATAGCAAGGGTCGGTGGTTGAGCGATGCGATGTAAGTAGCTTGCCCATTTTTTACTTTTACTCTTAGTAAAAAATTTCAATAAAATTTATCTTAATAAGCCTGACGAACAGCATAACGCAATTTACGCGTATACTCTTCTCTTAACCACTTGATATAACTTGGAGTACTTTTACAAATGCAATAGGTGTACTGCTTAACCTTATATTCTATATCATCTTTCAATAAATCAACTAAAGCAAGAGAATCTGCTTGCTCCTCGGCATTTTCAATACATATTTTTGCATGATGATTAATGGAATTATCAATTGCTGCTTTGGGTCTTAATCCATTTTTAA
>Ga0209631_10001475_pt1 | contig 30114 bp, 26 predicted proteins | sample COG_08_FD_184752 | JGI IMG/M metagenome (GOLD analysis project Ga0209631, IMG submission 184752) | Pelagic Microbial community sample from North Sea - COGITO 998_met_08 (SPAdes) (version 2) | ecosystem: Environmental > Aquatic > Marine > Neritic zone/Coastal water | place: Helgoland, sampling... | reverse complement strand
CCACCTGCATTACAAACAGCAGAAGCCAGCTGACTCCTTGCTATCCATCCCATTGGCGCTTGAATTATTGGATATTTTGATCCCGTATGTTCCGTTACTCTGTTCATTAGTTCTCCTTAATAAAGTTGATTAATAGGTCTGATAATTCTCTAGGTCTTGTCCATTGATAGAAGTGGCCACCTCCAATATGAGGAGCACTCTTTGCATTTGGGCACATCGCTAGTACATCTTTTTCAATTGCATTTGTTACTGGGTCATCTCCCGCAAAGACACTAAGAAAAGGTTTATCCCAAGTAGAGAAAAACTCTCTTGCTTTTCTTTGTTCTTCTAAAGATTGATCAGGCAGTGTAGGCACATGACTCGGCATTGCTCTTGGTCCCATCTTATAACTTGGATCTGGAAACGGAGCTTCAAAAGCTTTCGCAATATACGATTTAAAAGGAGATGCACTATATTTTCCCAGTAGTATAAAAATATAGTTTAAAACTACAGAGACAATAGATCTCTTATCCATTTGCATAGATTGAATAAAACCTATGGGTAAGTCTTCAGTATCCCAACAAAATTTCTGCCAGTACATGAACTTCAAGCTAGGATGAGTTTTTCCGCTATCCATTTGACTGACTTGTTTCGCCATCGACATTGGATGAAGTTTTACATTACTTTCCCTAAAGGCCTTTACTTCTTCAATAACCTCTTCAGGCACTTCAGGATTATAAGGGAGCCCTGTGTTTCCCATCGAAACTTTTGAGAATCTATCAGATTCCCTAGCCACTATTCTCAATCCGATTAAACCACCCCAGTCTTGTCCAAAATAAGTTATGTTTTGAAAATCATTGGCATTCAGCCAATCAACCATCCAATCCACTTGATTCTGATAGCTATAGTCTTCTCTTGAAGCAGGCTTGTCAGATTTTCCATAACCAGGTAAATCTGGAGCGATGACTCTTATCCCTGCTTCTGTTAAGAAAGGTATCATCTTTGAATAAAGGTAACACCACACTGGTTGGCCATGCATTGCTAACAAAATAGGTCCACCTCTAGGCCCTTCATCTATATGATGTATTCGTAAATCTGAACCATGTTTAGTTTTGATATTCGTATAATGTGGTTTATAAGGAAAATCAGTTATCCCATCGAATCTCTCATCTGGTGTTCTTAATATCTTCATATTTATTTTTTCTTGATCAATAATTTTTCGCAACCTGTTCCCTCAAATAGATCCAGCAATCTTTTTTGATCTAGCTCTGATAAAGCATAAAATTCTTGATTGATCCACTGGAGACACTTTCCTTGATAATTAAAGGTTTTTTGACTCCAAGTCGATCCATCTATTTCAGTTTCCCATGTTTCATCGCCATTTTTTAATGCTTCGCTATTTGCTAAAAGTGCGGGTACATAAACATGTCCTATTTCTTTCAAAAGAGATTTCATGCTCCCAGGCAGAGATTCAAAATTTTCCCAAGTACTTTTATCAGGATTTATTCCTGATAGATCTTCCATGCTATTTATCCACGCTACAGTCCTTAGAGATTCTTCATGTGCGATTGCTCTAGATGTAGGGTCAAGTCCTATTAATTGGGTAAGTTGGCCATAAATAGCAAAGTCCGCAGAACTTGGCCTTTGTCCGAATAGAAAAGGTAGATTACTAAGATGGATCTGCATTATTCCAAGAAAACGCTTGTAACTATTTTCAATGATTGGAGCAGTAATATCATTTGATCCAACCACCCATAACCTTTCGATTTGTCTTGAACCGATACCTTCTTTAAATAGCTTCCAAACATCTTCTTGCAGATCAACTTTATGATTCAAAGGTAAAATAGATGAAGCATTATCAGCATCTTCTTCGAAGTGCCATCTGTAATGAAACATATATTTAGTGACCCACTCATCTCCAAAATCTTCCAGTAGATAATTTAAAAAACAAAGAGCGGGATCTTTTGGTATTACGCTTCTTCCTTCAAATTCTTTCTCAAGCCTTCTGATAATAGGCGTTGAGTCAGTGACTGTCTTAATTTCGCCTTGATCATCTCTCATAAGGAAGGTTGGAAGTAGAACAGGCTTAGGGGGTTTAATGCCAAGATCTGCAAACGCACCACCACTGTCTAAAAGCTCTCCAGGATTCCCCCAGATAATTTCATAAGGAATGTGTCTATATCTTAATAGAGCAATCATTTTTCTTGTGTAAGGTGAGGGAGGGGCACCTATAAGGGTAATTTTTTCTTTAGATAACATTTAAGAATTTTTATATATATCTTCAACAGAAGTTTCTATATTCAATTGACCTTCCAAACCAGCTACTCTGTGTTGAGCACTCTCTATGTAACTAGGGTCCATGATCATTTCTAACATCGCTTTTCTGGAAGGGTACATGGCTATGGCAACTTTATCCCAGAGATCTTCTACTTCACCCAACATTAATCGATCTACATTACCTCCAAATATAGGTTTTCCTCCTACTTTAGCTAAGTGTCCTGTAACTTCTTCACCATAAATGGCATATGCCTCTTCACCGGTTAGGTCTGTTTCTCTCTTATCTGGATATTGAGCTTTATCCTTAAATTTAAGCAGATTTACCATAAAAATTGGTTTATCTTCTGATTGCTCATTAAACTCTTTTAACTGTGCTTCATTAGGCATTACAGCATTTTTTACTTCCATAATAAGTTCTCCCTTTTTTAATTGACATATAGTATGCCAGTAGTTTATCTTTGTCTAATGCAAAATCCTCAGCAAATAAAAAAATTAGATCAAGATGGAAGAAGGCTCAGAAGTCTTACAAGCCAAAATATTATTGTGGATGCCATGATGAATCTTATTCAATCAGGGATACTTGAACCGACAGCTCAGCAAGTAGCAGATGAAGCAAGTCTAGGTATTAGAACTGTATTTAGACAAGCTCAAGACAAGGAGACTCTCTTTTCAAAAATGGATGAGAAAGTTATAGCCACTTACGAAAAAAAAATTAAGAATACTAAGTCCACAGGAAATATTGCTAAAAGAATAAAAGACCTTATCGAACTCGAGGCTGATATCTTTGATGCAAACTTACAATTTTATAAGGCAACCGTGGCAAATAAATGGAAATATAGACTTCTGCAGAAAAATTACGAAAGAAACCAAAAACATATGAAGGGTCTTTTGTATAAATGGCTTCCAGAGATAAATGACCTAAAAGAAAATATTCAAATTCTCTTAACATCTATGAACTCTGCTGGGTACTGGGTAGAGCTGAGAGAAAATCAAATGCTTTCCAAGCAGGAAGCAATGGAACTCAAAATTAGTATTTTTGAAGAAATACTTCTTGGAAAAAAGTTTAATTAGTAATGAATTTGATATAAGTTTAATCAATGCAAAATAAACAAGTCTTAATAAACAGTCTTCCGGAAGGAAAATTAGAAGAAAGTAACTATAAATTAGTCGAGTCAGACATGCCTCAAGTCAAAACAGATGAGGTGTTGGTAAAAACTCTTTCATTTGCAATAACTGCAGGAACAAGGGCAGGGCTTCAGGGTAGTGCAAGTTATGCAGGTGCCCCTAAAACAGGCATTGTTATGAACTGCACGGGTATTGGCGAAATTATTGAAAGTAATGATAGTAATTTTCCTGTTGGTAGAAATGTACTCACTCAAACAGGCTGGCAGGAATATTCAATTCAAAAACCTGAATCACTGACACTGCTCAGAGAGGCAATAGATCCTTCCCTCTATTTAGGTCCTTTAGGTATTAATGGATTGACGGCTTATTTTGGTTTACTTGATGTAGGACAGCCGCAACCAGGAGAGACTGTAATGATTTCAGCAGCGGCCGGATCAGTTGGCCATATGGTCGGACAAATTGCGAAGATTCAAGGTTGTAATGTTGTGGGTGTTTGTGGAAGTGATGAGAAATGCAAAAGATTGATTGAAGATTTAGGATTTGATTCTGCGGTTAATTATAAAGATGCTAATTTTAGACAGAATCTCAAAGAAGCTACTCCAAAAGGAGTAGATGTCTACTTTGATAATACTGGAGGCATGATTTTAGGCTCAGCATTATTTAGATTAAATTCTGGAGGCCGCATAGCTTGTTGTGGAGTTGTTTCGCAATATGACACAAGCACTCCTGAACCAGGACCAAAAGGAATACCCGGGTTACTGGTAAATAAAAGTATTAGGATGCAAGGATTTCTAGTATTTGATTATGCCGAAAGGTATGAGGAAGCGACCGATAATTTAATCGGATGGATTGAATCTGGCAAACTAAAAGTCTTAACAGACGAATTGGACGGACTAGATCAAGCTCCCCAAGGATTTGTAGATTTATTAGCCGGCGGCAATATAGGCACAAGGATAGTAAATATAAAATAAATAAATGAATCTAAATTTTTCGGAAGCAGAAGTCTTATTTAAAGAAGAGGTTAAAGGCTTCTTAGATTCAGAACTGACCGCCGATCTTGTCAGCGCAGCAAAACATACTTCAGCAGTCTTTACAGAGAAAGATGTTGCCATGGAGTGGCAATCTAAATTAGTGAAGAAAGGGTGGCTGGTCCCATCTTGGCCTGAAGAATATGGTGGAACAAATTGGACGGAAACACAAAAATATATTTTTTCATCTGAGTGTGCAAAAGCAGGAGCACCCAACTTAATACCTATGGGACTAGCAATGATAGGGCCCTTATTATTAGGCCGAGGTACTAAGGAACAAAAAGATTATTACATACCAAGAATTATTAGCGGAGAAGACTACTGGTGTCAGGGCTATAGCGAACCAGGTGCAGGTTCAGATCTAGCCAGCTTGCAGTGCAGGGCTGTTAGGCAAGGAGATCAATACGTAATTAATGGCACAAAAATTTGGACAACCCATGCTCATCTAGCGAATAAAATATTTTGCTTAGTAAGAACTGACAATTCTGGTAAAAAACAGCAAGGCATTACATTCTTAATGTTAGATATGGACCAACCCGGAGTGAAAGTAGAGCCAATTTTAACTATGGCGCAAGATCATGATTTTAATCAAGTCGTTTTTACTGATGCTATAGCTAATGTGAAGGACCGGATAGGAGAGGAAAATGATGGATGGTCTGTAGCAAAATATTTATTAGAATTTGAGAGAAGTGGTGGCGTAGGAGGTTCAAAAAGTCTATCTGATATAGAATTTATAAGAAGGTTAATTGATAAAATCGCTGTTACTCATAATGATAAAAATTTTATTAATCCCTACTTGGTTAAGGTGGCTGAATTGGAAATTAAGGCCCAAGCTATTCAATATACTTCCTTAAGAATTTTAAGCTCAATAAGAGAGGGCGATAGCCCAGGCCCTGAATCTTCAATGATGAAAACTTTGGCAACTGATCTTGAACAAGAAATTTCTGAGTTAACCCTTGATGTGATTGGTTATTATGGTATTCCGTTTCAAGATACAACCTTCGGAACCAATGAATCGGCTATTGGAGATGAAACTTTTAGATCTATTGCTGGTAAATATCAAAATTTGAGAGCGACCACCATCTACGGAGGGAGCAATGAAATTCAAAGAAATATTATGGCTAAAGCTGTTCTTGGGCTTTAATTAGAACAATCACCTCATTCATATTTCTTTATTTTTTAACATATGGTCTTGTCAGAACAATGACATTTTTTCTCCTTTAGACATCTTTGATTATTACCTATACTTTATTTGGGGAGTGAATAATGAAAAAACAAAATATCATGTTGGTATCTTTTCTTTTGATGATGGGTGCCTGTTCCGAAACGTATGAACCGAAAGAAGTAAATAATTTGTCTGCTCTGGAAGATCAAAAAAGTATGATCCAGTACAAACCAGAACCAAATCCAGATAGAAACGCTTATTTTGGTGATCTACATGTTCATACTTCTAATTCTTTTGATGCTTATACTTTTGGCACGATAGCCTCTCCATCTGATGCGTATAGATTTGCTCAAGGTGAGGCCATCCCTCATCCAACTGGTTATGAAATACAACTTAAAAAGCCACTAGATTTTTATGCCGTTACAGATCATGCTTTTTTTATGGGGATCATAAAAGAAGCTGCGGATACTAGCTCGGAGTTTTCAAAATATGATTTTTCTGAACCAATACATGACTTAAACAAGACAGTAAGCAAGAGTATGTTTTCAATTTTAAAAAGATCAACTCTTTTTAGAACCTTTGCTAGAGCGGTAAATGAGAGTTATCAGGAGGGCAGTTTAGACAGGAATCTTGTAGACAAAGTTGCTAACTCTACATGGCAAAAAACTATAAAAGCAGCAGATGATGCTTACAAACCTGGAATCTTTACAACGTTTGCTGGTTACGAATTTACATCTAGTGTTGATCTATATGATAGATATCTTCATAGGAACGTCATCTTTAAAGATACCAAAAATTTACCAGATAGAATTTTTTCAAGACTGGATAGTCAAGATCCGGAAAATTTATGGAATTGGATGGATATGCAAAGAGAAGAAGGTACAGAAAGTTTGGCTATTCCTCATAATTCAAATATCTCTGGCGGTGCTGCTTTTTCCATGACTGATTACAATGGTGGCCCAATAGATGAAGCTTATGTAAATAAAAGATTGCGCAATGAACCTTTGGTTGAAATAACTCAAGCTAAAGGAACTTCTGAGACTCATCCATTTTTATCTAAAAATGATGAGTGGGCTGCTTTTGAGGCCCCTATGAATCATCCGGGAGAAAAGATTTTAAGTAACTTAAATGGGAGTTATGTAAGGGATGCTTACTTAAGAGGACTGACTCTCTCAGAACAGGGGATATCTAATCCCTTCAAATTTGGGATTATAGGATCTAGTGATACTCACGTAGGAGGCGGTTCTTTCGACGAAGAAACTCACTTTTCTAAGATTGGACTTTTAGATGGAGAGCCATATCTAAGAGGTTCAGTTCCTTTTAGAGGGCTGTATGGATTTATATCAAAGACTTTTAGGCCCCAAACAGTAAGTGAAATAGGAGGTGAGAGTTACCTAAATGTTGGAACACGTCTCATTAGATTTGGATCTTCAGGGCTTGCAGGAGTGTGGGCTGAAGAAAACACTCGAGAGTCAATTTATGACGCATTTCGACGCAAAGAAACTTTTGGTACTAGCGGACCTAGAATTAAAGTTCGTTTTTTTGCAGGTTACAATTTTGAGAATTCAACATTAGCTGATCCTGATCTTATTCAGAAAGCCTATTCTAAAAATATTCCTATGGGGGGAGATATAATTCAAGAAAGAGGTAAAAGCCCCAAGTTTCTTGTCTGGGCTATTTCAGACCCACTTGGAGCACCACTGCAAAGAGTTCAAATAATCAAAGGATGGATAGATAAAGGAGAACAGCAAGAGAAAGTATATGATGTGGCTTGTTCTGACGGCCAGAGTGTTAATTCTCAAACCGATCGATGTCCCGATAACGGCGCTGCGGTTAATATTGATGACTGTTCGATCAGTCGTGAAAAGGGTAACTCAGAAATAAAGACATTTTGGCAAGATCCAGAGTTTATTAATGGTCAAGAAGCTTTTTATTATGCACGGGTTCTTGAGAACCCTACTTGCAGATGGTCAACTTGGGATGCTATCCGAGATAAAGAGAAGCCAAGATCAGATATACCGGTGACAATTCAGGAAAGAGCTTGGTCCTCTCCTATTTGGTACAATTAATAGATGAAACTTTTACTCAAATGCTCCCTTGTCGCAATTATTCTTGGGATCACTTCATTTGTCATTATTCAAGTTCCCTCAGTTCAAGATCGTATGATGTCTTTAGTTGTATCAGGAATGTTTAATGCTTCTGATAATTTACCTAAAGAAGATGCCTTAAGTGTTGCTGTATGTGGTTCGAGATCTCCCATACCCAGTCCAGGAAGAGCTGAAACTTGTATGCTAGTTAAGGCTGGCGAAGACATGTTTGTTGTCGATATCGGTGATGGAAGCGCTTCTAATTTACAAAGCTGGAATATAAATTTTAGTGACATTAATGCAGTTCTCTTAACCCATCTTCATTCAGATCATATTTCTGATCTTCCAAATTTGCATCAAGGTGCTTGGATAATGGCAGGCAGAAAAGACAAATTAAAGGTTTTCGGTCCTGAAGGAGTAGAGCGTGTGACTAAAGGGATCGAAATGGCTTACGGACCAGATTATGGTTTTAGACATGAACATCATGGAGATGATATAGCCCCCAAAAAATATGCTGGTTTTAATGCTCAAGCGATTGATTTAAATAATCCTATAATTGTAGATAATGGAGATCTAAAGATATCAGCTTTTAAGGTCATTCATGAGCCTATTGAGCCCTCTCTTGGTTTTAAGTTCGAATACAAAGGTAGGTCCTTAGTAATCACAGGAGACACGTCCTATGCTCAAAGCGTTATAGACAACTCTATGAATGTTGATGTTCTTTTTCATGAAGCTCAAGCTAATCATATGGTCGAGGTCATTGAAAATTTCTCTAAAGAAAATGGAGCTATGTTGCGAGCAAAGGTCATGGCCGATATAAAGACATATCACACAACATTAATTGAAGCTGCAGAGATAGCTAACAAGGCTCAAGTAAAACAATTAGTGTTTTATCATTTAACCCCAGCTCCTAGAAATTACATCACTGAGCTTATTTTTGTAAGAGGAGTTGATGAGGTACGAAAAGATTGGGTTTTAGCAGAAGATGGAATGCTAGTGGTTTTACCCGTTGATTCTGAAGATATTATCTTCACAAATATGTAGTTTTTTGCCTATAAATTAACTTGCTTAATGGGAGTCAGTGACCTAACATTTACCGCCCGAATTTATAAAAAATTCATTTAAAAAAGGAGAATATATGCGTAATGCAGTAATAGTTGATAGTGTAAGAACAGGCCTAGCGAAATCTTTTCGCGGTGGGTTCAATAACACTCGTGCAGATAACATGACAGCTCATGTTGTAAATGCACTTTTAGAAAGAAATCCTAAAGTTGATGCTTCTATGGTTGAAGATATTATTTTAGGTTGTGGTAATCCAGAAGGCGCTCAAGGTCATAATATTGCAAGAAATGTTGCAGTACTTTCAAATCTTCCGATTGAAACAGGTGGAGTCACCATCAATCGTTATTGCTCTTCAGGCTTGAATTCAATTGCGATGGCAGCAACTCAAATCCAGAGTGGATTTTATGATTGCATTATTGCTGGAGGAGTCGAGTCAATCAGTACTTCGCAAGGTCACACGAACATGCATATGTATGTCAATGACAAACTCGCAGAAGAAGCTCCAGGAATTTACCATGCTATGGGAACAACTGCAGAAGCGGTTGCCGATAGATACAATGTTTCACGAGAAGCTCAAGATGAGTATGCCTTATCTAGTCAACAAAGATGTGCAGCTGCTCAAGATGCTGGACTCTATGATGATGAGATTATTCCTATGGACACAAAGATGATCCTCAAGAACAAAGAAACTGGCGCAGAAAAAGAAGTTGATGTGACTGTTGCAGGAGATGATTGCAATAGACCAGAAACTACTTTAGACGGTCTTTCTAGTCTTAATCCTGTATTCAACCCTGAGGGTGGTTCTGTAACAGCCGGTAATTCTTCACAACTATCTGATGGAGCTTCAGTTACTTTAATCATGAGCGAAGAAAAAGCTAATGAACTAGGACTTAAGCCTTTAGCTTATTTCAGAGGATTTACTACTGTAGGATGTCAGCCTGATGAAATGGGTATAGGTCCAGTCTTTTCAATTCCAAAATTACTTGAATCAGCGGGCTTAACAGTTGATGACATTGATCTTTGGGAACTGAATGAAGCTTTTGCTTCTCAAGTAGTCTACATAAGAGATAAGCTAGGTCTTCCATCAGATAAATTAAATGTAAATGGTGGTTCAATAGCAATCGGTCATCCGTTTGGAATGACTGGTTCTAGGCAAGTAGGTCACTTAACCAGAGAGCTTAGACGTAGTGGTGGTAAATACGGAATAGTTACCATGTGCGTTGGCGGTGGAATGGGAGCTACTGGCTTATTTGAGTCCATCCCTGAGTAATAAAAGATTGTCTAAGGAAAGAGCCTTGGACGAACATTTATTAATTCAAAAATACTTTTCTAACATTGGCTCGGCCTTCTTGGCCGAGCACAATGTAGAAGTTTCAATTGGTGATGACGCTGCAGTCATTTCATCTCATAAAAATCATGATTTAGTTAATTCATTAGATACCTCTATAGAAGGTGTTCATTTTTTAAAGACTATGTCGGCAAGTGATATTGCTTATAGATCATGTGTTGTAGCTTTAAGTGATCTAGCTGCCTCTGGTGCTCATCCTGCTTGGTATTCTTTAGCCCTAACATTACCGGATGCAAATGAAGCTTGGATAAGCGATTTTTCTAAAGGGTTAAGTAAATTTTCTGATGACTATCGGATTCCTCTTATTGGAGGAGATACTACAAAAGGGACGCTTTCGATAACTGTTCAAGTGATGGGAACTGTTGAAGCAGGGAAATCTGTTCTGAGATCAAATGCAAAAGAAGATCAATTAATACTAGTAAGCGGTGAGATTGGTAGGGCTTATTTAGGTTTAAAAGAATTAACAAATAATACTATATTGAATAAAGAGAATATTGATTCCTATCTTTGCCCTAAGGCAAGAATTGATCTTGGATTAGAGTTAAATGGTCTAGCTAGTGCAATCATAGATATTTCAGATGGTTTACTGCAAGATCTAAATTTAATATGCATTTCTAGTGAAGTAGGTGCAGATGTCTACCTTGAAAGAATTCCGACTCCTGTTTCTGATAAGACTATTGAGATTATTAATTCGGGCGATGATTATGAACTGTGTTTTACGGCAGACAAATCTAACCTTGATAAGATATTGATTATTGGTAAAGAACTGAATATTCCAATTACACAAATTGGCACTACTAACTCTTCTAGAGAATTAGTTTTATATAATGAATCAAATGAGAAATTAGACTTTAACTCTGGATATCAACATTTCTAAATATGAATCTTAAAAATCCACTATCTTGGATTTCACTAGGACTAGGTTCTGGGTTATCTCCCATCGCTCCAGGCACTATTGGCAGTTTATTTGCTCTTCTTATCTATTATTTCTTGATTGAAAGTCTTTTAGTTTCTTGGATTTATAGTGCATTTTTCCTTCTATTCATTCTGTTATCTTTTTTTGTTGGTTTATATATCTATCCAAGGACTGTTGAGGCTGAAAATGATCCTAGTAGTTTTGTATGGGATGAATTTGTAGGTATGTGGATTGCATGTATCCCTCTCCCTTTTCTAAATCCCGGGATAATCTGGCTATTTTTGGCATTCCTTATCTTTAGAGTGTTTGACATTTGGAAACCATTTGGAATAAAACTACTAGATAAAAAACATGGCGCATTTTATGTAATGATAGATGACGTGCTAGCAGGATTTTTTGCAGCTTTAGTGCTTATTTTTTTATCTGTAATTTTTATCTGAAATTTAACTTTTCTGAAGTAGAATACGCTGCTTAAATTTATGGCAATCCAAAAAAAAGCAAAAGCAAAACTCCCTACACCTTGGGCTGACTTCTCCGTTATAGGATTTGAAGATGAAGAAAAAGGTGAAGAACATTTGCTGATATATCTTGGAGATCTTGGTGACGAATCTCTTTTAAGAATACACTCTCAGTGTCTTACCGGTGATGCCTTATTCAGCTTGAGATGTGACTGTGGTCCTCAATTGGCAATGGCCTTAGAGCGTATAGCTTCAGAGGGAAGGGGAATGGTTATTTATATGGCTCAAGAAGGCAGAGGCATTGGACTTGTTAATAAAATTAGAGCTTATGAACTTCAAGATGAAGGACTTAACACTGTAGAGGCAAATGAAAAACTTGGCTTTGCAGCAGATGAGAGGGATTATTCCTATTGCAAAGAGATGTTGTCTTCGGTAGGAGTTTCATCCGTTCGTTTGATGACAAATAATCCTGCCAAGATAAAAGGTTTAGAAGATGTCGGTATTCAAGTTTCTGAGAGGATAGCAATTGAGACTCTCCCTACAGAAGAGAATAAGAGTTATCTTGAAGTGAAGTCAAAGCAAATGGGACACATGCTTAAAGGATCAGACTAAGACTAGTTTTTCTCTAATAGATTTAGTAATACCCTCACCATCTAGTCCATTAATAACTTTTTGCTGTTCCTGATCTCCATGCTCTATAAATTCATCAGGTAGACCTATATTTAAGATTTTAGAATTCGTATTCATCTTTAAAAGCATTTCATTAACTGCTGATCCAGCTCCACCTGCAACGACATTATCTTCGAGTGTCACAATCAATTTATAGTCATCACTAATTTCTTTTATGAGCTCCTCATCAATTGGTTTGATAAATCTCATATCTACGACTCTGGCATTTATTTCCTCACCTGCTTGAATTGCAGAATCGAACAGATTTCCAAAAAATAAGATTATGACCTCTTTATTATCTGAAGTAAGAACGGTTTTACTCTTGCCTATTGCAATAGTATCTTCAGTTTTTTCAAAAGAAGCACCGGTACCAATGCCTCTAGGATATCTAATCGCAACTGGGCCAGGATGCTCATAACCGCTATTGAACATCTTCCAGGCCATTGCTTCATCGGAAGGAGCCATGATAACCATATTTGGAATACATCTGATAAAAGAAAGGTCAAAAGCACCTTGATGAGTAGCGCCATCAAGACCAACCAATCCAGCTCTATCAATTGCAAAGAGGACATCTAGATTTTGTAGGGCCACGTCGTGTATCAATTGGTCATAGGCTCTTTGAAGGAATGTACTATAGATTGCTACTACAGGCTTTAAGCCTTCGCAGGCAAGACCGGCAGCAAAAGTCACACTATGCTGTTCGGCGATTGCTACATCATAGTATCGATCTGGGAATTCTTTAGAAAAATCATTCATACCAGATCCTTCTCCCATTGCAGGTGTTATAGCAACAAGATTTTCATCATTGGCAGCCTTAAAGGACAACCACTCTCCAAATATTTTAGAGTAAGAAGGAAGCGTTGATTTTTTCTTATCATTCGCCGGCAGATCTTCTATTTTTATTTTGTTGATAGCATGGAATCCTACAGGATCATCCTCAGCCTGAGCGAAGCCTTTCCCTTTTGTTGTAATGACATGAAGAAATTTTGGGCCGTTAATATTCTTTAAGTTTTCTAATATGTTGATAAGATTTTTAGAATCATGTCCGTCAACTGGACCAAAATACTCAAAGCCCAGTTCTTCGAAAAGAGAACCTGGTGCAACCATGCCTTTTGCATGTATCTCAGCTTTTCTGGCGAACTCTTTGGCTCCTGGTAGATAGGTTAAGACACTCTTTCCACTTTCTCTTATTCTATTGTAAGTTTTACTTGCCCAAATTCTAGTTAGATAGTTCCTAAGGCCCCCTACGTTTTCAGAAATAGACATTTGGTTATCATTTAGGATGACTAATAGATTTTTATCTATGGATCCTGCATGTGCTAAAGCTTCATAGGCCATACCAGCCGTTAATGCTCCATCGCCAATCACCGCTGTGACATGTCTTTTTTCATTCTTCTTTTCAGCTGCGGTGATCATGCCCAGTGCTGCGCTTATCGAAGTGCTTGAGTGACCTACGCCAAAAGTATCATAGTCACTTTCAGATCGAACAGGAAAAGGAGCAAGACCATTATTCTGGCGCATGCTCTCCATTGCCTCTCGCCTTCCAGTTATTATCTTATGAGGATAAGTTTGATGACCAACATCCCAAACTATTCTGTCATGCGGCGTATCAAACTTATAATGTAGTGCTAGAGTTAGCTCAATTACACCTAATCCAGCTCCAAAATGCCCGCCAGTTCTTCCTACTGAGTAAAGAAGGAACTCCCTGAGCTCATCAGCTAATTGTGGTATTTGAGAGGGTTTAAGTTTTCTTATATCGCAGGGTGTCTCAATATCTTTAAGAATTTCAGATATAGGATTTTCTGTGGGAATGGATTGAAAGATTTTCACAATTTAGGTTTCTCTAGAGACTATATACTCAGCTAATTTGTGTAGATTATCAGCATTTTTTGATAATGGTTGAAGTATTTTTTTCGCTTCACTGGCCAATTCTTTTGCTCTAATTTTAGACTCTTCTAAACCAGCTATAGCTGGATAAGTTATTTTATCTTGGCCCATATCAGATCCTTGATCTTTACCGCTGATATGAGAGGGTGATTCAATATCAATAATGTCATCTTGAATTTGAAAAGCTAACCCAATCTTAGATCCGTATTCACTAAGCATTGATACTTCATTGGAACTTAGTCCACATAATATAGCTGCTGTTTCTAAAGAAGTTTGAATTAATCTTCCTGTTTTTTGAGAATGCATCAGATCCAAGGCTTCGACATCTTTAATGTTATCCGAGTGAATATCTTTAATTTGTCCACCCACCATCCCCAAATGGCCACAGGCGTTGGCTATATTATTAATAATGGTTAGTTTGGATTGATCTGGAGCTTCTATTTGCGATAAAAGTTCAAAGGCAAGAGGTTGCAGGGCATCCCCAGCCAGTATGGCAGTAGCTTCATCATATTTTTTATGCGTAGTTGGATTTCCTCTTCTTAGGTCATCATTGTCCATAGAAGGCAAGTCGTCATGGATTAGTGAGTAGCAGTGAATTAATTCTATAGCCCCAGCTAGAGTGTCCAATGAATCATCTTTAGCATTCCCTAACTCACTAGTCATATAAACAAGTATGGGCCTCAGTCTCTTTCCTCCGTTGAGAACAGAATAACGCATGGCCGATGAAAGGATCGAATCATCTCTTGGAAGTAGGCCCTCCAATTGTTTGTTAATTCTAGATTTATATGAATTTAGGAGACTTTCAAATTCAGACATCTTTCAATGGAGTAGTTTTGAGTTCTCCATCTTCTTCGATTAATTTTTGAACTTGTAATTCTGCCTGAGAAAGCTTTTCTTGGCATTGTCTTGCAAGCTTGATTCCTTTTTCAAAAGATTTTAGAGAGTTTTCTAGACTTAGATCGCCCGACTCTAACTCCTCTACTATTGACTCTAAGTCACTCAAGGCACTTTCAAAATTTATTTCTACTTTTTTATTCATTGATTCTTATTTAAAAAGTATATTCTAAGCCAATATATACTTCTCTAGGAAGACCTGGGAAGTATCTATCACCACCAAAAGCATTAAAATCTGCTCTTTCAGCATAAGCTTTATCAAAAATATTATCCATTCTTAGATAATACTTCGTAGAGCTCGATAATTCTTTATTAAACCGAGCATGATACAAAGTATGACCATCATATTCGTGTAAGTTCGCTGCATCTGTAAAGTATGAACCCATATGTTCCATTTCAAAGGCCATGGCGGAGTTATTATTAAGAGTTATATCCCATATTAAATTTGCCATTAATTTTGGTGCAGTATCTATTCGGTTTCCAATTCTTATCTTTTCTCTCATGCTGGTATCGGTCTCAAAGTCGTATTTATGATTTCCATAAGTAATATTTGAAGTAATTTTATTGGAAGGGTTCATATTCCATTGAAGGCTTAACTCGATACCTTCGTGGTCAGTTTTGCCATTATCCACAATAAAGTTTTCAGAATCTCTGAAAATAGAATTCTTCTTTTTGCTTTGATATAGGCTTATAGATCCATTAATAGTTTTTAAATTAAACTTACCACCCAATTCATACATCGTTAAAGTTTCTGCATCAAGCTCACTAACAGTTTGTTTTTTTTGTAACCTATATGCTTCATTTATTTGTGGTGGTCTGAAGCCTAGACTTACTTGAAAGAAATAATTTATATTTTCATAGTTAGTTACTAAGCCCATTCTTGTGCTTACTTCATTAAAATCATCTGTTCTATCTGAAGGTCGATTGTAGTAACACCCTCCAAATCCACACTTGGTTCCATCCTCTCTGGTATTGCCACTTATCATCCTATTAGAGTATTCATACTCTATAAATTCAGCTCTAGCATCGGCAAAGAAATTAAGACTATCATTGAGGTAAAGATCTTCTATTCCTCCAAAAAAAGCATAAACAAATGAATCAACTTCGTAGTCGTAGTGTTTCCCTTTTGGTCTGGTTGCATTGTTAAAAGCTGAGCTTGTTGTTAAAGCATCTCTTTGAGTTTCTGTAAGTTCGGCTTTCGCAATATCTATTTGTAGTCCCCTCACAAAGCTATAGGATGCTTTATCTGAAATTTGTTGAATCACAATACCCATGCTTCGATGATTATTTTCTTCTAAAGGCGTCCCGGGAAGAAAATGTTGAAAAAATTTCATATCATTATTTCTTACATAAGGAGTAATGGAGATGAGGGAATTTTTAGATTCTTTTTTAAATCTTACAGAAAGCCTTTGAGAATTAGCGTCACGGTAGGCATCAGTATTAAAATTTCTTTTACTGAAATCTTCATCTTTGTAAGAATCAAGTCCATTGATATAACCTGCAGTTTCTTGATTAAGGTTAGTTAAGGTAGCCTTAAGTGTGGCATCCCAAGAAGATATTGTGAAATTTGATTGAATCTTAATTTTTTGCTGGTCATATCCAGAGTCATTCCTGAAGCCATCATTATTTGCAAAGAAACCATCAAGGCTCCAGTCTTTTTTATTGCCTGTTCTTACTTTAAAGCTCTTATAGTTATTAGGCCCTATGTTTGTATAAAGTTTATTGTCTGAGTTAATTGGATTTGAAAGTATATTAATTACTCCATGCATGGCATTGGCTCCATACCTAGAGCTTGCAGGACCAGTAATGGTTTCTACTCCTGAAGCCATTTCAAAAAATGTTTCAAATAAACCATTCACATTACAAAAGCCAGTGGGCCTAATAGGAAGACCATCCTCGAGAACCAGAAAAGAACCACATGCACCCGGACCTGATAGGACAGGGGATCTAATCGCAGTCAAATGCTCCTGGCCGGAACCTCGGCTTATCCAAACCCCCGGAGATCTTCTGAAAATCTGTTTAGGATGCTGCGCATCAAGTTTATTTAATTCCTCTTTGTTTATTGAAGAAATAGATTGATTACTAGACCAGCCATTCAAGCTAGATAGTTGCTTTTCTAGAACAATTACTTCTTGTAGCTCCTCAGTGAAAATAGAGGAAGAAAGTAGGACAAGGGTAAAAATGAAATTTTTAAATTTGCTGGTCATGCATATTCCTTCATTGGTTTATAACTGGATATAAGTCCCTTTAAAATGACGAAACATGATAACTTATAATAGTTATCAATAGATAGTTCTACTTGCTCAGTTGGCCTTTCTTAAGCTATTAATAGCCAAAAAAGGCTTCATGAAAAGTCTTCCAACTCTTGTAGGCAATGATCGCATATCATCAGAGAGAGCCAGAGCGCATGGAGTAACTACTAAAGTTAAGACAGTCGCAACAGTTAATCCAACCACTAGAGACGCTGCCATTTGTTCCCAAAAACTTGTAATGTATGACCCTGTTTTTACAGTCCTGTCTATTAAATCAATACTATAGCCCATCGCAATTGGTAAAAGACCTGCAATCGTTGTGAAGGATGTTAGGAACACTGGCCTTAATCTTAAAATAGCACTTCTAAGTGCTACTGATTTAGTAGACGAACCAGGGTTATTTCTCTTTAGTAAATTAAAAGTATCAATGAGTACAATATTATTATTCACAACAATTCCTGCGAGTGCCACACAACTTATACCTGTCTGTAAGGTGCTAAATGATCTATCCAGGACTAATAACGAGATAAATACTCCTCCAAAAGAAAGAAGTATCGCTGACAAGACTATATTTGCTTGATAGAAACTATTGAATTGGGCTACCAAGACTATCAACATAACAAATAACATGCCTATAAAACCCAAGACTAGATATTCAGCAGCCTCTTGATTGTATTTATCAAAACCATCGAATCCTACGATTACATTTTTTCCTAGATCTGCTGTTTTTAGCCACTCTTTTACTTTCTTGATCTGCACTGATGGTATAGCGCCTTCAACGGTTCTGGCTGCTAAAGTATGAACTCTCTTCCCATCTTGCCTGCTTATACTTTTTGTACCTGGCTTGATATTAGTTTCTACAAAGCTGCTTACAGGCACTAAGCCTTTCTGGGTTTGTACATTTAAGTTACCTAATTGATCTATATTTCTTTCAGATTTAGGGAATCTAATTCTAATATCAACTTCTCTGTCTAAATTTAATGGACGGTATTCACCTACCTTAATACCATTTGTTACCATCTGAACGGCAGCACCAACATCACTTAGCCCTGCACCATATTGCGCAGCTTTAGTTCTATTAATTTCGAGTTCCCATTCTATTCCTCTAGTAACAGTAGTGTCTTCAATTTCTATAAAACTACCAATACTTTCAACAAATCTTCTTATTTTCTGTATTGCTAAAACAATCTCTTGTTCATTGTCACCTCTCACACTTAACTGAAGTGGTTTTCCAATTGGCGGGCCTCCTTCCTCAGCCTCAACCTGCACGATGTAACCAGAAGTATCTACAAATTGCTCTCTAAGCAAGTCCATAATTTGGAATCCATCTAAATCTGATACAGCATCATCTTCGGCCCAGAAATCTATAAACATTCCTCCAACTTTATCAGGAGAGCCACCACGGTTACTTCTTCCATTGCCGCCTGAGTTTGACCACACAGAAAGCATTTCTATTTCTTCAATCTCTATAATTTTCTGTTCAGCGTCAACTGCAATATCTCTTATTTCATCAACGGCTAGGTTACCCCTTGCAAGAATATCGACTTCTGCAAATTGAGGAGCGACTGTCGGAAAGTACACTATGCCTTTTCCGTGTTGCATCCATAAACCAATACAAAGAATAATAGCTCCCAATATGATGGTGATTGTTTGCCCTGGAATGTCTAAATAATGATTGATTTTTCTTGCATATATTCCTGAAGCCCCACTCAAACTAAGCGGATCAGAGGACTCTAGTAAGCGGGTATTGTTAACTTCTTCTTCAGATTGCTTTGCTAAGCCGCCAAACATAGCACCCAATATAGGAGCGAAAATGAGTGAGTATATTAGTGATCCCACAAGAACACAGAAAACCGTTATGGGCATATCTCTTATAAAGGCACCAAATCCAGGCATGAACATTAAAGGTGTAAAGGCTATAAGAGTTGTTGTGGTTGAAGATAGAACAGGCCAAAACATTCTTGTAGCAGCTGCTGTATAAGCATCTACTCTATTCATTCCTTCAGCTAGTTTCCTATCTGCATATTCTGTGACTACTATTGAGCCGTCTATAGTCATACCCATAGATATAAGCATTCCAAACATAACCATAAAATTAAATTCTTTGTCTAGGATGTAAAGAACTGAAAGTGCAAATAAGTAAGAGAATGGAATAGCCATTCCTACAAGCATAGAAGTTCTAAAACCGAGGGCGGCCAAAACAACAATCATAACTAAAGCTATTGAGGTTAATACATTACCTTGTAGTTCTGAGATCATAGTTAACGCGAAAGCAGAATCATCACGAACAAAATTAACTTGTACTCCTTCAGGAAAATCTTCAGCAGCTTTTTCTACAAGTACTCTTATATCAGTGACAGTGTCTATTATGTTTGTACCCAAACGTTTTTTGACATCTATTGAAAGAGATTGCTGACCATTAATTCGAGAATAGCCACCTCTGTCCTTGAAGGTTAAGCTAACATCTGCAACATCTTTAAGTGTAACTACAGAGTTGCCGGAGACTTTGATGGGTAATGATTCTATATCTTCTAAGTCTGAGAACACGCTCGGCACATTAACCGCGAATCTACCACTGCCTGTGTCTTGAAAACCTGCAGGGATTACACGATTGTTATTGGATACAGCTTGATAAAGCTGATTCATGGATATACCGTAGGACTCTAGCTTGCTTTTATCAACGATTGCTTCAATGAGATCTTCAGGTACACCATTAAGTTCAGCCTCCAAAACATTTGGATGAGTTTCAATTAAATCTTGTAGATCTTGAGTAAGGTTAACAAGAACTCTTTGCGGAAGAACATCACTTGCAACACTTATAGTTAAGACTGGATTATCGGAAGTAGTAAATTCTCGTATTGTTGGTTCTCTTGCATCAAGAGGTAGTTCTGCTCTGGCTTCATCTACCTTGATCCTGACGTCATCTAACGCCTCGTCCAGGTCAACGTCTTGGTCAAACTCTATAATCACACCAGCATAGCCAGTCGTAGAAGTAGAGGTTATTTTAGTGACTCCGGATATTGTTCTTAAGGCATCTTCGAGTGGTTTTGCCAATAATCTTTCTGAATCTTCTGGTGAAACTCCTTCGTAAAAAACTCCCACAAAAGCTCCTGGAAAATTTACATCAGGCTCTGTTGCCTTAGGGAGATAATTGAGTGCAAATACTCCTGAAAGTGCTAATAAGACCAGTATGCTTAAGGAAGTCCTGCTTTTTTTTATGGCACCACTAATAAAATTTTTCATGCTTCAGGAGAAAAGGTTTCTTTGACGTTCACTGTCTGACCTTGAAACACATATTCTTGACCCAGGGTAATAATTCTGGCTTCTTTGCCCAATCCGGATACCCACATACCATTATTCGTATCTTCTAGGATGTTGATTTCTCTAAATTCAACTGTGTTGTCAGAGGTAACTGTCCTGATACCTAATTTTCCTTGATCATTCAATGCTAAAATAGCAGGAGATATTCTATGCGCTGGTTCTTCTTTACCTTTAATATAAATTTCTGCTGAAACACCATCTCTTATTGATCTATCTTTATTATCAACACTTATTTCAACCCTAAAAGTTCTTGTATTTTTATCAGCTGATGAGGCAATAAAAGAAACATTGCCTGTTATCAATCTTCCTGATATCAATTTAGCTGAAGCCTCAGAACCCAGCTGAATTTGGGCTATATCCTTTTCCGCTATATCCGCAACCAATAACATGGGGTCTGGATCTATTAAAGACGCACAAACTGCTCCAGTATTAAGGAAATCTCCTTCATCTACTTTCAAGCTTTCGAGGTAGCCAGAGAAAGGAGCCACAATTTTTGGATAAGCTTCTCTTCCAGCAATATAAAGTTGGCATATGAGATCACCCTTCTCTACGAAGTCGCCTTGCTTTGCGGGTCTTGAAACAACTCTACCACTTAACTCAGCTCTAACTTGAACAAATTTATCTGCTTCTGTAAATCCGCTTGATTTAAGAATTTTAGATTTATCGATGGCTTTACTATTTAAAATTGTTACTGAAGATAATGTATCTAAAGATGAGTCACTCTTCGCAAAATTTTCTTCTTTGACCAAGCTTCCTGAGATCATCCAGACTGTTAAGAAGACAGCACATATTGCAGCAGTTTTGTATGTTTGTTTAATTTTCATATAATTTAGGTGTTATACCTTACTATAACACTAAAATACTCTATGAGAAACTAGATATGATGTTTTTCTTTAAGTCTTCTAAGATTTTCTTGGATCGTTTCGGTATCAAGTTTTTTAGAAGTCTCAATATTCTCCTCTTGAATTTTCCAACTTGATTCAATGCGCCTGTCTATTTGTCTGGATATCTGGGGGGTTTGACCTTTATTTGTTTTTTCCCAATGGAATTTAACATGCTGAAGAAATTTACTATTCCAAGATGTAAGGGATTGTCCTGTTTCTTTCCAGTACATAATGAATTCAGGCTTCGAAGTCTCAGCAAACTCTTTGGGAATATCTGTAAGTTCAAGAACATCAAAGAAATCATTATTAGGATGCCAATCTGAAGACATTTTTGTTGGTTGATCATCTTTTTCTTTCACATCTTTGAATCTTCCCCATTGTCTTCTTATGTGGGCAATAAACTTACTATTCCATATATCTGATTCTTCTTTTCGCTCTGTCCAATATAAAACAAATTCAGGTATTTCTTTGTTTATAAAATCTTCAGTTATTCCTGACCGAACAAGTATATCTCTCGCATCATCATCAGGAATCCACTCTTTATTAATGGGTTTAGTTTTTTTCTTTTTATTATCCTCTATCTCTTTGTGTCTCCATTTCTTTATGACAAACCTAAGAAATTTTATTCCCCAATTAGAAATTGTTTCGTTTTTTTCATCTCTTAATTTTTTAAAGTCATCAATCTGTAAATTTGCAAAATCTTCAGGAATACCATATTCGATAATCTGATCTAGCACTTCTTTATCCGGTATCCATTTGTTATCTCCATGAGACGAAACCTTTTCATTAAACTTTTTGGATGAAAAATATGGGGAGTTATCTACTAAAACCTCTGAAACCAAACCAACTTTTACTAAATTATTAAGGAGATCCTTTATTTTTTGACTCGGCCAGAAGGTCAGATCTGAACATATTTGATTAAAAGAGGTTGGGTTTTGTTGTTCCTGAGTTGTTTTGAAATACTCTAGTAAAATTGCTTCTTCCAAACCTAGGGTAGTGGCTATTTCTTTTGAGAAAGATAATTTTGAATCGGACATGGCTATAACAATCTAGATTAATTTAATATCCAAATCTTAACAATAAAATTGTATTAATTATTTCTTCTACTGACCGCTTCTGCGAGTTCATGCAGACAATTCTTAGTATCTTGCCAGTCGATACAAGCGTCTGTAATACTCTGACCATAAACTAATTGAGAAAGGTCATCAGCTTTTTGGTTTCCTTCTTGAAGGTTACTCTCGATCATTACACCAGTTATTCTTTCTTCACCTAATATAATTTGTTCAGCTATGTTTTGGCATACTTCGATCTGTTTTTTGTGTTGCTTGCTGCTATTTCCATGGCTCATATCGACCATTATCGATTCTTCCAGATTATTTTTATTTAGGATTTCTGAAGTTTCTTCTATAAATTCTTTTTGATAATTTGGAACTGTTCCGCCTCTCAATATCACGTGACAGTCCTTGTTACCAGATGATGAAAATATAGCTGCTCTTCCATCTTTTGTTACCGATAAAAATTTATGAGGATGTAAGGCAGAACCAATAGCATCGGCAGCAACTTGAATTCCTCCATTGGTAGCATTTTTAAATCCAATTGGGCAGGAAGAACCTGAAGCGAGTTCTCTATGGACTTGGCTCTCAGTTGTTCTTGCACCTATCGCACCCCAGGATATAAGATCAGCTAGGTATTGAGGGGTAATCACATCTAGAAATTCAGTTCCTGCAGGCATGCCTAAATCATTTATATCTCTTAAGAGTTGTCTGGAGATAGACAGACCTTTATCGATATTAAAAGAGTTATCTAAATCAGGGTCATTTATTAAACCTTTCCAGCCTACAGTTGTTCTAGGTTTTTCAAAGTAGACTCTCATGATTATCAAAAGATGATCTGCAAGATCGTCTTTTTCTAGCATCAGCAAATTTGCATATTCCATTGCAGCTTCCGTATCGTGGATAGAACAAGGACCGACCACAACAGCTAATCTTTTATCTTTCTTATAAATTATGTCTGAAAATGACTGTCTGGCATTAAAAACGGTCTCAGAAGATTTTTCTGATATCGGCTGATCAGATAATAGTGTAGATGCAGAAATTACTTCCTGCCTGCCAGAAATTCTTAAATCACTTGTCTTTTGCATAATTAAAATTTAAACGGAACAGCATTCTACATACATTCTAAACAGATTAAAGGATGAAAGTGTTAATATATCGTTTCTCAATCAATGCGCATTTCAAAATACTTTAACAAATAAATCATAAGTTCATAAAGATGGCCCAAAATAATATTAGTGTAGGAATCATTCAAGAGAACCCTATAGTTGGTGACATCAAAGGAAATCTTAAATTAGCTATAAATGCTATTGAAGGTCTATTTTCCGCTCATGGTAAGCACGATATCTATTTATTTACTGAAATGTTTATTACTGGATATCCACCTGAAGACTTAATACTCAGAGATGATTTGCTCAATTCTGCATACGATGCCATCAAGGAACTCAGTCTGTTAAAACCTGAAAGCTATATAGTTATTGGATATCCAAAGAAAGAGGGAGATTCTGTATATAATTGTGCTGGTGTGCTGCATGACAATTCAATAATTCTTGAATATAGAAAACAAGAACTTCCAAACTACGAAGTTTTTGATGAAAAAAGATATTTTGCTCCTGGAACTGACTCGGGTATTTTTGAGGTTAATCAAACCAAAGTTGCCCTTACAGTTTGTGAAGATATTTGGCATAACAAGGCAATAGATCAAGCTTTTGCAGGAGGAGCAAATTTAATTTTAAATATAAATGCTTCACCTTTTCATTTACAAAAAATCTCTGAGAGAAAAGATCTAATTTCTGGTCATGCGTCAAAATATAATTTGCCCATCATTTATGCTAATCAGGTAGGGGGACAAGATGAGCTTGTGTTTGATGGCACATCCATGGTCATGGATAGTCAAGGAGATCAGGTCATGGAACTTTCAAAATTCCAAGCAGATAAAAAAACAATAGAGTTTTTTAGTGAGGACGGTACTGACTTGAAAGTACTAAATAAAGAAGAAATTCCTGCTGAAAATGAAATATCAGATGTATACGAAGCTCTTGTTCTAGGAGCTAGAGATTACATTCTTAAGAATAATTTTCCAGGAGTGCTCATAGGTTCATCTGGTGGAATAGACTCTGCTCTGACTGCAGCAATTGCTGCAGATGCTATAGGTCCAGAGAAAGTAAGAACTTTTATGATGCCATTCAAGTTTACTTCAGAAATGAGTGTTGAAGATGCAAATAAATTAGCTGAAAATCTTGGAATGAAGCATTCGGTGCTGCCAATTGGTGATATCTATGAATCTTTTTGCAAAGAACTAGAAGAAGAATTTAAAGGACAGGATACTGATGTAACAGAAGAAAATCTTCAATCTAGATGTCGAGGTGTTTTATTGATGGCTTTGTCAAATAAATCTGGCGAATTAGTTCTGACAACAGGTAATAAAAGTGAAACAGCCGTTGGCTATTCAACCCTTTATGGAGATACAGCCGGAGGTTTTAGTGTGCTCAAGGATGTACCAAAAATTTTGGTTTATCAACTTTCTAGATATAGAAATACAGTTTCATCAGTCATTCCTGAAAGAATTATAGATAGACCTCCAAGTGCAGAACTGGCACCAGACCAACAGGATAGCGATAGCTTGCCTGATTACGAAGTATTGGACAGGATTATAGAACTGTATGTAGAGCAAGATCTGAGTAGAAAAGAAATAGTGTCTGAGGGTTTTGAAGATGCTGTTGTAAAAAGAGTTATCCGATTAATAGATGTTAGTGAATATAAAAGACGTCAAGCTCCCTTGGGAGTAAAAATCACTTCAAGGGGTTTTGGCAAGGATAGGCGTTATCCTATTACAAATCGCTATTCTCAGTGACCTTCGACGCTACCTTTAGTTAAATCTCAATTCATTTAACTTTTAATGTAATTATTTTTATAAGGAAATAGTAATGATTTCTGTTAATTGGCCTTTTAGACCAAATAAAACCCCTTTCTTTTATGGCTGGGTGATATGGGTATTTAGTACTTTAGGTATTCTCTTTAGCATTCCTGGCCAGACAATGGGATTGGCAGTGTTCACAGATTCATTTATCGAGGTTTTAGGACTCTCTCGAACGGAATTATCTCTAGCTTATCTGCTCGGTACTATAGGGTCTTCGCTATTTCTAGCTCGTGCAGGAAGATGGTATGACAACTATGGAGGAAGAGTGATGATCACGATTGCTTCAATAGCCCTATCTTTAATGATTGTTTACATTAGTTTTGTAGATATCTTTAGTAAGCAATTGGGTGGGTCTGTTTTTATTAGCTTTATTCTTATAATGATAGGTTATTTCGGAGTTCGATTTTTTGGTCAAGGAATTTTAACGAGCTGTTCAAGAAATGTTCTTTTACTTTGGTTCGTTAAAAAAAGGGGGTTAGTTGGCGGTATAAGAAATGTATTTGTCAGTCTGGGTTTTTCTTTAGCTCCTTTGTTATTGGCAGGTTTAATTTCTTTCTATGGCTGGAGAGAATCTTTATGGATACTAGCTCTTTTTGGGGGAATGGGTTTCTCTTTAATGGCCTTTATTTTTATACGAGATAATCCTGAATCTTGTGGACTGAAAGCAGACGGAATCATTTCTGATTTTGATGAAGAGATTCAGGAAGAAGCAAACAGCATTACTTTAAAGATAGTTAAGCGTAGTCCTGTATTTTGGATTTATTCTTTAAGTTTAAGTATGCATGCTTTATTTGGCACAGCCATTGTTTTTCATATCATTTCTATATTTGAAGAAGTAGGAAAAAGCCAGGCAGAAGCTTTTAGCTATTTCATTCCTGCAGCAATCTTTTCAACTACCTCTAATTTGATAGCAAGTTGGTTTGCCGACAAGATAAACTTAAAGCCTCTTCTTATAATCATGTTGTTATCTTTTTGTTTAGGATCTATAGGCTTCATTAATCTTGAGAATGATTGGGGATTTTGGACCTTAGCCCTGGGTTTTGGTGTCGGCGGAGGTTTATGGGGAGTTTTATCGAATTTAACTTTCATAAGATTTTTTGGGCCTAAACATCTAGGAGAGATAAGTGGTTTTAGTTCTTCTCTAACAGTTTTTGCAAGTGCAATAGGACCAGCAGCATTTAGCTTAGGTTTTGATTTCTTTGGAAATTATGCGGCTCCTGCAAAGATTTGTTTGGGTTTTTTGATTATTCTAGTTTTGGTAGCCATAATCCTGGATCAAAAAGAAATTAAGAATGAATCAATGGATGCTCTTCGTAGTTGATAATTGTATGTTTTTTTACATAATAGCTATAATACAAACCCAATAATGAGTTATTGGCATAATGGTTGAAATAAAAACCAAATCTCCTCAAGAAAAAGAGGAAAAACCTACTCCCCCTCGTCAAGAGGAGATGTTCCTAGCGACTGTAAAAGGAAAAGAAACTGTTCTTCCTGAGGATTTATACGTCCCACCTAATGCCTTAGAAATATTATTAGACAGTTTTGCTGGGCCTCTGGACTTTCTTCTCTATTTAATTAGAAAGCAAAATCTAGATATATTGGACATAAACGTAGCCAAAATTACAGAACAATATACTTCTTATATAGAGCTTATGGAGTCAATGCAGGTCGAACTGGCCGGGGATTACTTGGTCATGGCTGCATATTTGGCTGAGCTTAAATCTAGAATGCTTCTTCCTAGACCAGAAGAACAGATTGAAGAAGAGGACCCTAGAGCAGAGTTGATTAAAAGACTTCAAGAATATCAACGTTATAAAGAGGCAGCAGAAAAAATTGATACTATTCCAAGATTAGATAGAGAAATATTTGCAGCTCACGCTAAATTACCAGAATTTTCTCTAGATACACCTTTAATTGATGTTCCACTGGAAGAACTCACCATTGCTCTTTCAGAGGTCATGAGAAGGGCAGAGCAATCGCAAGCACACCTAATTAATTTTGAAGAGTTGTCGACTCGTGAAAGAATGAGTCAAATCCTTGAGAGAATGAAAAGTGAATCATTTATAGAATTTACTTCGTTATTTAAACCAGAAGAAGGAAAAATTGGCGTTGTGGTAACATTCTTAGCTATATTAGAATTATTAAAAGATTCTCTTATAGAAATTGTTCAATCAGAAGAGTTTGGTCCAATACATATTAAAGGAATTGAAGAGGTGCATTAATGGAAAATAAATTAAGCGAAATTTTAGAAGCCTTACTTCTTTCTGCCTCTAGGCCAATCAATATCGATGATATGGCCAGAGTATTTGAAGAGCCAAAGCCTTCAAAAGATGAAATAAGAAATGCCCTTAATGAAATTGATGAAAATTGTATGGAAAGAGGAATCGAACTCAAGAGAATAGCCAGTGGCTATCGATTGCAAGTAAAGCAATCTCTATCTGAATATGTAGCTAAACTATGGGAAGAGAAACCTCAAAGATTTTCTAAAGCAACTCTTGAAACTCTATCTTTGATTGCTTACAAGCAACCTATTACAAGAGGCGAAATTGAAGAAATAAGAGGAGTGACCGTAGGTACACAGTTGATGAGAGGTCTTATGGAAAGAGGCTGGGTAAAAATTGTTGGTCAGAGAGATGTTCCTGGGAAGCCATCACTGTACTCAACTACCAAAGAATTCTTAGACTATTTTGGATTACAGCATCTCAGGGAACTGCCTGAGCTTCCTTCGCTGCCTGATTTAGAGTCAATAGAATTGGAATTACCGATTGAAGAGCCAGAAATTTCTGCTGAAAATTCACAAACCTTAAATTAATTCTTGAAAGCAAGAATACATAAGATTCTGGCCGACCACGGGATCGGCTCAAGAAGGGGAATAGAAAAACTTATTACCCAAAAAAAAGTGACAGTGAATGGCACCCTTGCCTCCATAGGACAGTTTGTTTCTGAGAGAGATATATTTGAGATTGATGGTAAAACAATAAAGCTTTCTAAAAAGGATCCAACTAAAAAAAGAATCCTCATGTATAACAAGAAAGTGGGAGAGATATCGTCACGGAATGATCCTGATCATAAAAAAACTATTTTTGATTCCTTACCCAGACTAAGGTCTGGTCGATGGGTCTCAATTGGAAGACTAGATATCAATACTTCAGGATTAATTTTATTTACGAATGATGGAACTTTGGCAAATAAATTAATGCATCCCTCTTCAAATATTGAAAGGGAATATGTAGCTAGAGTGCATGGGCATGTCACAGAAAATATAGTAGATAACCTCATGGAAGGAGTGGAACTTGAAGACGGTTTTGCTAAATTTACAGACGTGCAAGGTGGTAGGAAGGGCAATACAAATCAATGGTTTGCGATGGTCTTAATGGAAGGAAGATCAAGAGAGGTGAGAAGGCTTTGGGAAAGCCAGGGGTTAGAAATTTCTCGTTTAAAGAGAGTCAGATATGGAAACTTATTTTTACCAGCTCATCTGAAGCAAGGAGCTTTTAAAGAACTGACTAAGGGAGAAATTAACGCTCTTGAGCGTCAATAGATTGCCCATTTACTCCCAGACTATCATCACTCATTAAGTATAAGTAAAGCTTCATGATTTCTGCAGGCAGCGGGTTTTTTTCAGGATCTTCAGCTGGGTAGGCAGACTCCCTCATTTCAGTCCTTACAGGACCTGGATTGATGCAATTAACCCTAATATTTGAAGTATTCTCGAGTTCTTCAGATAATATTTGCATCATACCTTCAGTAGCAAATTTACTAATGGAGTAAGCACCCCAGTAGGCTTTACCCACTCTACCCACACCAGATGAAGTGAATATGATTGAGCCATTTTTTGACTCCCTCATTAAGGGCATTAAATGCTTAGTGAGAAGGAAACTAGAATCAAGATTAATTTTCAGTACGCGGCTCCAAGTCGAGTAATTAAATTGTTCAAGAGATTTTTTTTCACCTAGAATTCCTGCGTTATTTAGTAGTCCATCAATCTTTGGAAATTCTGATTTAATGGCCTGTAGAATAGCTTCATAATCACTTTCTTGAGCAATCTCAAAGTCTAGAGGATGAATAATTACTTCTTTTGAATATTCTGCTTTTATTTCATCGAAGAGGGATTCTAGTTTATATTGATCTTTCCCCATGAGCACTAAATTGGCTCCAAATTCTGAGAAACTCTTAGCAGCCTGTCTGCCTATACCTGAACTCGCTCCGCTAATAACTATGGTTTTATTATTTAAACTCCCATTTGTAGTAGAAATTTCATTTAGATTAAAATTCATCATTAGATAATTTTTAATATTTCTAACGGGTCATGAAATACATAATCAGCATCCCAATTATCCACCTCATCATTTAATGGTACGTAACCATAACTAGCAGCACCAGTAGCAGTTCCAGCATTCTTTCCTGCACTGATATCTATTTGGTGATCTCCTATATAGATACTATTGACTGCCAGTGAATTAGATATATCGAGTGCACGTATTATTCCACTGGGGTCTGGTTTTCTTGCTCCGACATCATCAGGACAAATTAGAAAAGGAGTATTAAATGCAGACAGTTTATTTTCTACTATACCTTCAGCAAAACGTCTTGGTTTATTAGTCATAATTCCCCATTTAATTTGTTTGTTATTAAGTTTGCTTAAAACTTCTGCAATACCATCAAATAAAACTGTTTCATCAAGGCAACATTCTTCATAAATATTTAGTAATTCTTGTCTATGAAATTCTATTTGTTCAGGGGATTTACCTTCAGAATTTAAGGCATAGGAAGCAAGACTTGCTGCGCCT
>Ga0209631_10001472_pt1 | contig 30220 bp, 52 predicted proteins | sample COG_08_FD_184752 | JGI IMG/M metagenome (GOLD analysis project Ga0209631, IMG submission 184752) | Pelagic Microbial community sample from North Sea - COGITO 998_met_08 (SPAdes) (version 2) | ecosystem: Environmental > Aquatic > Marine > Neritic zone/Coastal water | place: Helgoland, sampling... | reverse complement strand
GTGATCCGGAATCTACCCACTCAACAATAGTGTCTATGTCTTTTTGGGATAATCGCCAATCACCTTGTAAGTCTTGTATTCCAATGCCATGGTCATAAGCATATGGCGGCATTTCTCTTTTCATTACTTTAAGTGATATTAATGGTGCCCATGGTCTAACCTGCTCATAGGTTTCAAAACTCATAGGTCCGATGCCGCCTTCTCTGTGACAGACCACGCAGTTTTCGTTAATAATGCTTGCTACTTCTTCTGTATATGTTTGACCATTAACTCCGCCAGCAACAAAGCCAACAAGAAAAAATGTAATCATTGTAAGTAACTTTCTCATAACATCCTCCTTTATTTCTTTCGTTTTAATAAATCTATTTCTTTTTTTAGAGTTTCTATCTCTTTAACTAATTCTGTTGCTCCACCGGGTGCTACTGGAGGATGTGACCATGATTCTAGCTTATCTATTCTTTCTGCTAAAAGAGGGTAATCAGAACGCCATTTAGCTTCTTTCTTAGCAATCTGTATATCATACTTGACTGCAAGATATTCCATAAAGGCATCTAGTTTCTTTTGAAACCACATTCCCATGCGGGTAGAAAGAAACCATTTACCAAATGCAGAACCAAATATGCCGGTAATGGCTGCTCTAATTAGCAGTATCCACACTATAGTTCGTCTCTTGGAACAATTGAGCTCCATCCAAACAATGATACTGTTTTCCAAGCTACCCATTTTTTCCAGCCAGAAACATGATCTGCTGAAACGTCCATTGCTTCTTTAAATACTTTATCAGCAGCAACCTTTGCATCGTGAATAAGTAAAGTGTCCTCGGGCATGCCAGATTTTTCCATAGAAGCTCGATATTGACGAATGCAGTAATATAGATAATCGTGGACAACACCAGCACGAGCAATATCAAATGGAGCAACAAAGATCCAGCCAAATCTTGGCACCGATGCTAAGTCTGTTTTAAACCCTTTAGGTACCGTAATCTTGTTATTCTTATTAATCTTTGCACCTACAGCTTTAAGATAGCCAGCTTCTGTTTCGTTAAGAACATCAGAATCAAATGCCAAAGACAAGTCTAAAATCCATGTCCTAGGCGGTTGAAAGTCTGCGTCAAGCAGTCTGTTAAATTTTGCCATTATACTTTCTCCATTCTTTCCATTAATCTTTCAGCACGATTAGTGACTTGATTGTACCATCGGGAATCTCTGCCTTCTTTAGCAGCTTCTTTCCAATCGCCTGCTTCTATTGCGGCATTGAATTTTTTAAATCCGCTAAGACGAGGACGTCCCATGTTGAACATCATGTTAACCAGGATTTGCTGGACTTCATCTGGGAGTCCTCCAAATAACCTTTCGCCGTATAAAGTTCCACACTCTCCGATGGCAATATCAAGGTCTCTATCAAAACAGTTCCTGACTCTTTCCTCAGTAACTGTTGTTCCAACTGGCCCTCCGAATTCCTCGTCACTTTCGAGGACAAGATGACCGACCCCAAAGGTTGCGAGCCCGAGATGGTCGAGATAGATTTCATAGACTACTCCCTCGTCTTCTTTTAATTGGTTAAATACTGCTTCTCTATTCATCTTCGTTTTTTACTCCATCGACATACTGTTCAGCAGTCATAAACTTGAGATCCTTATCTTCTTTTTTATCTTCTTTTTTACCAAAGATAGCATCCCAGTTAGAAGAGAATTTTTCTTGATCTACCTTACGTGCTTTATCACCTTTACCGCCATGCCAAGTGCCAGCCATAACTAATCCTTATATATTTTCTGTAGGTGTGTCTCAAATTGCTCAACTTTATCCAATCGGTTTGGCCAAAGTATATACTCTTTTTCGGGGTTCTTTTTTAGATTTGAAAGAAGCGGCATAATAGAATTGTATAGATTATCTATCTTTGCCTGGAGGTGCTCTACATCAGATGATGTTTGCTGTAGTTGTGTAGATGCTTGCTGAACTGCTTCTAGCTCTGCTTCGTCAACGGCAGTAAATCCGAAATCAAATATATCTTCCATTATTTAGGTCTCTGTTGGTCTATCCATTGTTTAACTTTAGGATTTTCTAAAGGTACTTTTTTAGCCCATGCTTTAATCTTTTTATAAGCTGCTAATCCTGCACCTTTAGCATTTGCACCTTCTGAGTTATCCACGATAATAAAGGTAGAGGCAAAGAAGTTCTGAAACTTACCTATGTTCTTTTGAACATCTTGCCACATTGATGTTACCATCGAATCTGGTAAAGATCTCGCTCTTGCAGCATTACGAGACAAAGCTGTTTCAAGATCAGTATTGACAAAGATCATAGCAACAGAATAACCCAGGCTTCTAAGAGCATCTGCTTGTTGCTTAATCTTACCAAAGTCTTTACCAGTACCATCTATGACTAATCCGAGTCGGCCGTCAATAGCTAAATCCATCTGCTTACCGACCAGAGCTTTCGCTTTTCCGCGGAGTTCTTGTCCTTTAGGAGAAGCAATGTCATCTGGTGTTGCTGATAATCCTGCCTTTGAAAGAGCTAACTCAAATGCTGGATCTGAGTTAATAATCTTAAAGCCTAGTGATGTTAAAGCTGTTTGCCCAACCATAAATGACTTACCAGAGCCTGGTCCGCCAGCTAAGAAAACAGCTTTAAAGATTGAAGGATCGTTTATACCTTCATTGAGGTAATCATCAAAGGATAACATTTCTATTTCCGTATAAGAGTAATATTACTCTATTTATACTATTTAGTTCCCTTAGATTTCTTTATTTTCTTTGCTTTGTCCTGCATACGCTTAGTTACCTCATCAGAAGACATCCAAAGATCTTTGCCGTCTAATATAGATTCGATTTCCTTTTCGTTAAGAAAATCAGCATAAACGTCTTTAAGAAGGCTCTCAGACCATGAGCGTTCGTAAGTAAGTTGGTCAATCATTTCACCGCCTTTACCTATTGTACCACCAGAGTAGTTGTGGAACATAAACGCAGAGTGATTAGAGATTTCTACTTCATCAGCCTGTAAGAAAATCATTGTAGCAGCAGACATACACGCACCTTCTACTGATGCAACGACTACACCCTGACATTCTTGTAATACCCTGATGAATTGTATAGCAGTATATAAATCCCCGCCAAAGCAGTTAATGTGTAATACGATTACGTCGTTCTGTCCTGCATTTCGAATCTGATCAAACCATTCGATGTATTCCTCTGGTCTATCGAGATGACCAGATAGGTAATAGTCAGAGATTCTACTGAGTGGCTTATCAGTAAAGCTTTCCTTAGTCTTAAATAGATCTGTAATTTCAGCCATAATTAAATTCCTTATCTACCGAACATCTTACGGTTATTGTATTCTTTAATTGTTGATAAAAGCTTTTCGGTATGATTATCGCGATGCTCAATAAAAACTTGTGGTTCTTCGTCATCGACAGCAATAATAGTAACTAGCTGGGTAATAGGTATACCCGTACGTTCTTCCCACATAATAGCATAGGCTGATTCTTGAATAAAGTAATTTTCTACCCATTCTTTCTTTTTAAGCTTTTTAGAGGTTTTGAAGTCGATAATTGATAGCTTACCGTTCCATTCAGCAATACAGTCTACACGACCTGCAAGACCTAGATGATGAGAGAAGAGTGCTGCTTCTTGTGCATAGACTTTACCTATGCCAGCATCGAGAACTGATTTAACAGATTGAAAGTTATCCACGATATTAGGCATAAACTCTTTAGCATAGTCTTCTTCATTATCGATATACTTTTCGATAATAGAGTGGACTGCAGTACCACGAGTAGAAGCACGATGCGATATCTTATTTGCTTCTGCTTCGCCTACGCGCTTACGCCATTTGCGGATATGGTCTTCTGACAGTATTGATAGTACTGTAGTAACAGAGGGGTATGATTTGCCATCTGGTGTATCATATCGGCGTTCACCCTTAACGGATTTAGCGGTAAGGTCATCATAATCTAACTTAGAATCAACGTGTTCAAACATTATGCTCTCTTCTTATCAACTTGCTTTTTACGGCTATCATTATCATTAACGTACTGTTTTTTCTTATTTGCCTTCTTATTTCGAGGATCAAATCTTTTGAATTTGGCCATCGTCTACCATCTGCTCCTTAGTCATAATATACTCGCGAACGAGTCCTGAACGAACAATATCTTCCCATGAGAATTCAATATGATCAAAGTACTTCATTCTCTGAATAATCTCTAGGAAGTTTAATATACCGCTCCGATCTTTTTCTTTATCAAAGTCAGATTGGTAATAATCACCACACATTATTAACTTTGTTGCTTCACCTAATCGGGTAATAACAGAGTCTAACTCGTGGAAATTTAGGTTCTGCATCTCGTCAACAATAACGATTGCATTCGATATAGTTATACCACGAATAAACGAGGTGGATGTAAATTCTACAAACTGCTGATTAACTAGCTTTTCCCAAGCATTGCCATCGGCAAATAATTCAGTCATAATACCTTTATATGGTCCTGCATAAGCATCAAGCTTTTCGTCTTCGTTGCCAGGCAAAAACCCTATATCACGTGTAGGTACTACTGAACGAATAATAACTACTTTATCGTATGGTGTATCTTTGTTTAGTACATCTTCTAGAGCAAGATACAAAGCCAGGAAAGTCTTTCCAGATCCAGCTGAACCTGATAAGCAAAGGTTATATCCATCCTCATATGACTTAAATACCTTTTCTTGATTTTTTGTTATTGGCTCTAATTCTCGGAGATTCTCTAGCTTAAGTTTTAAGGTCTTACCTTTCATGTTACTTGACATTGATTGAGTTACCCGCTCCTGAACCTGCCTTAATTTTATTTAAGGTGTCTTTCCATCCATCATCAGTCTTTGATAGTATACCGCCAACCTGATATGATATAAGTGGAGCACCGATTTTTTGTGTTACTGATAGGTTACCGCAGCTTTCGCATGGCACTGATTCTGGATCGTTTCTTTCTGCAATCTTTTTAATAGCAGTAAACACAGTTCCGCAATCTTTACAATGATAATCGTATGTAGGCATTATATATCCCAGGGTATTTTTTCATTAACTGCCTGTGAAGCAGCCTGTATGTAGTCTCTATCTTCTTCGCTTAGGATACTCCAGAACTTAGAGATAGAAGCAATAAGCTCTAAAGTGTCGCTTTGATTATTTATATGATCGTTATTTTCTAACATTTTTTGCAATAAATCTAGGCGTTCCCCAATTCTAACATTAATACTCATTACATTTCTATTCTTTTAAACCAGGGTGGTGTTTCTCTTTTAGTCCACTTCATAGCGAACTGCGTTTGTTTAGTGTGGTAGTACTTACGATATGAACCAACCACATCATTATTATCTATGCACTCGGGATAAGCTAGCATAGCTAATCTAAAAGGGGTTAAATTGCCATGGGGGATATTTTGTGGAACAAAGGCCAGTGCGTCTGCTAGGACTTCTTCTGTTTTGTGGGTTTTACCATATCTGTATCGATATTCGTCGCACAGTGCTATAAAATGCTTATAGTGCCATTGGTAATTAGATACGCTTTCACGTGTCCATATAGTGCATGGATGATTTACGTGAACGGCTTTATAGAGGTGGGATTCCCTAAAGTCATCAAGTAACCAATACTTGACATTAGTCTTGCCAGACTTTGAGGGACGAGAAGTTAACTGCCCATCTAGAAATCTATGGGCAGTTGAGAGCATCTGAGCAGACTCAATAATCATTTTAACTACGTGCTTATCACATTGTTGTTGAGCTGCTACTATCGGACTTTCGTCTAAAATAAATAAGTTCATAATGTATATTATACCACAAATCAATTAAGCTGTATACTGCTAAATTAAATTAATCCAGCAGTAGTAAATGGTAAAGTAATGATTAACATCATAGCAACAACTGGTACAAATACATTAGTCATTACTTGTAACGCGATTTCTCGCTTTTTCATTTTTTTCTCCAGATTGATCCCTTGTGAGGATTTTTAGTTAAGGTTTGCTTGGTGTAGCATTGGGTCCATTTGATTATAAGGCGGTACCCATACCTCATCTAACCTATGCGGCTAGAGCAAATGCTTCATCGTTTGCATTTATTAAGTTTGTTGCATTTAAGGTAGCTCCCGCACCTATTCTCCACATGCTTTCAGTTGTCTGTCGAATCTAAAACGCCCCCATCAACAAGACACTTATAAGAACAGTGTGTAACTTGGGGTAGATCTAAGACCAAAACAAAGTCTTTACCACACCCAATACACTTTCTAAATGTCTTCTTGGTGGAGGCGGCCGGAGTTGCACCGGCGTCCAAACTTCCTATTACATGCTTCAACGAATTAGAACAGTTTTTCAAAGGTATGTCTAAAGAGTCTTCCCTTGTACTCAAAGGTAACTGTTTCGCCTTTCTGTACTTGGATCGGAACCTCTTCACAGAATTCCTTTGAAACGATTCTTTGCTGTGATTTGTTCTTGGCTACGTTTGAACCGATAATTGCTCCAGCGATTGTAGCTGCAGTTTTACCTGATCCGTTACCAACTTGATGCCCTAGGACACCGCCAATTACACCACCAACAATAGAAGATGCACCAGAATTATCTACTAGAACATCTTGAACAGTACATTGTTTTTGGTATATTGTAACATAACGTGGTGTAGTACCAACAACAACCACATCTGCTAAAGCAATACTTGGTAACAATGAACCGATTAAAAGCCATTTTTTCATAAGAATATCTCTTTTAACAGTAGTATATATGCGTGTTACTAAGAGTAACGTAAATATTAATGCCAACTTATTAGCAATAATTTCCAAATTGATCTATCTTAACGTTCTTAAGATTGGTTGCATATAGGGTTTGCTCTACACGATTCATACCTAATAAGGCACGAACCTCATCACGAACTTCTGCTGTTACTGCATTTCCATACTTTTCTGGGTTAAGCATACCGCGAAGTAGATTGTGTACTTTCGGATCGATCTTACCATTTTCAATAATCATTCTATTCTCCAGTAATAATATTATAGATTGACTTCCAATCATGTACTCTTGTAACAGGACCTTTATAATCTCCGTTGTGTGAGTGACCAACCAATAAAGAGTGTAGACCAAGAGTATGTCCTAGATCGGCATTCTCTATTTTATCTTCTACCCAATAACATCCAGTATCACGATAAGGTTCTAAAGCTTCGTCCTTATCGTAGCCACATCCAAGTATTACATATTCTTCAAAGACATTACCAAAAACATTCTCTAGGTTCTTTTTACGTAGCTCTTGAGCTGCTGGGTTGTTAGACAGAGAAGTAATACAATGAAATATATATCCGTGTTCTTCGTGAAGCTTACGAACGTACTTAATAGCATCGCGAAGCGGTGATAGGAAAGCGATTTCTGCGCTTTCGTTAAAGTGCTTGATGATATGCTTAGACTCTGTACGAGAGATATCGTACATCTCATCAACCTTGTAGCTAACCTTGTTGTTCTTTTCGAACCCCTTCTTAGCCATCCAACGGTGAAAGTGGTACTCCCAATCGAGCAGTACACCATCACAATCTGTTAATATAACTTTTTCTTTTATCATAATATATTCCTTTAAACTAAGCCGTTCCGTTCCAACGGATCTTGTTGTTGTCCGCGAACACGTTACCCCGCGCGAAGTTTGTTGCTGGTGAGTTCCAAGACTTAGCCATTAGGATGTCCCCACCCTTAAACTTTTCACAATCGTTACGCTGAACGAATCCCCAAACTGAACCGTTAGTAACAATCTTAAGATATTTTGATCCTTTAGTAATTGATAGACCAGAGCGGAAATCCTCTATCATCTTATTTCGTGATAGATCCTGTTCTTTTTCTAGACCTTTTTCCCAATCTGCCATCTTCTCGAAGGTTGCTTCATAGTCTTCCTGGATCTGAACACAGAGGTTAGCTAGGCGTGAGGCGAGAAGTGCATCATAAAGTTTAGTCATTTTTTTGGTCCTTTGTTTAATTTACGTGAGTATTATACCGCTGTTTTGACTTTCTGTATACCCCTAAATCGTAATAGATCGTAACGGGGTATTGCCTAACGGTTTGGTCTCTTTTTTTAATTTATATGAGTATTATACCAAAGATTAGCCCCTTTGTATACCACTAAATCGTAATAGATCGTAACGCACTAAAAAGGGCTAATATTTCTATTAGCCCCCGTGATAAGCCTTCCCCTAATGTAAAGTTGCTAAGTCTTCCTGCATTTCTTCTATTCTGCTGTCTAGGTATTCTCTCTTTTTCTGGATAGCGTGTGCTTTGTCGGTATTACCGGACTTCTGCAACTTTCTCATAAAATACTCCAATTCTCTAGAATCTTTTTTTAGTCGTTCCACCTGTGGTCCATAGGACATATGGGCTTGCCTCTAATTAGTTAATGAGATGATGAAATGTATTAGGGTGGGGGTCCTCCTTTTCTGATTGTAAAAACTAAAAAAGGATCATAGCCTCAATTAAGAAACTAGATCCTTTTGCTTATGAGTTATATATTTCTCTCATAATTTTATTTATAGAATTCTACATTTCATCACGCAACAAATTAGGGAATGCTTCAAGAACTAGTTTGCGGGTAATACCTTTGAAATGAGCTGTTCCCGTTTTATGGATAAACTTCTTATCCTTCATAAGAACAACCAATTCGGCTTCTTTTGGATGTAGGGTTTCTAGGGTATCTAAGAACATCTTTTCTCTACGGATATTAGACATCTTATCACCAGGCCCGTTCTTAACAAAGTACTTAAAGTTTTTAGCGGCTCGTTGAATAGCTGAGGTAGTATATCCCCATTTGCCAGCTTCATCAAGGTCTAACGGTGGTGCTCCTTCAGGTAGTGCAAACTCGACACTCGAATCCATCCCACCCTGTAGAATAGTACGAAGAGCTAGACTGTTATTATCTTTTAGAATCTTAACCTTTTCTTCCTTGGTCTGTGCCGCTGCAGCTTTTTCTAATACTTCGTAAACATATAGACCCATTATAAAAACTCTCCTGCGCATTCGATTAGCATCTTACAGCGCTTTTTAATTAAATAGTTTAGCACCTTAGACTGATGTGCTGGTTTACTCTCTTCGTAAGTTTTATTTATCTCTTCTACAAGCCAGGCTGGTGTCTGAGTTAGATCAATCATTCTCTTGTTTCTGCAATAGTTACGGTATATCTCTTGACCCATAACTTTAGGAAGCTGATCTGCTGGAACACGGTATGACTCTATTTTTTTCTTGGTCATAGGCGATTGTCTAATACTATCAGAGAAGGTATTATCAGGACTTAAGACGTTAGGTACACCATCGCCAGAATCACCTTTAAGAATATGCTCAAATAGGTATTCAGCAGGATCGGAATGCTCTATAAACTTCTTAGTCATAGGCGAGAACTGGCGTACGTTGTTATATTTTTGTAGCTGTATAAAGTCCTTATCAGCAGATACAATCATTACTTCGTCATGCTTACCAAACTCTTGGGTTCTTTCTACGAGTGCACCAATAATATCGTCTGCCTCACAGCCTGTTACGCGGACAGTCTTATATGGTAGGTTATTCCCGATCTCTTCAAAGACCAAATTAATAATACGGAAGACCTCAGGCCAATCTATCGTCGAGGCTTCACGGTTAGACTTGCGGGAATGTTTATATTGGGGAAAGACGTCTTTGCGCCAGTTAGAGGAGTCATTGGCAATAACCATTTGACCGTACTGATCACGAAACTTTTTGTTGTACATCCTTATAGAGTTAAGTATCATATGGCGAATCATATCTTCGTCAATTGCTACTTTTTGTACAACGATGTTAGCTATGGCAATAGCGTTATAATCTAGGATAATCATCTGTCTCACACTTTTTACGATTTAATAATATATTATATCACACTTTTTACGAGTTGTAAATCCCCTAGTATATCTTCTTAATAGAATAGGATACAGGAGAAGTTAGGTTAATCTCCTGCCGATGGTCTTCAGTGTCTATAAAGATAAAGTGGTCTGGCTTTATTTTTATCATCTTCTTTAAACGGAAGACCTTTTCTATAGTATGCTCTATCCGAGTACCATCTGGCAATATCTCTGCTTCTGATGCTGGTACTGAGAATCTAAGCTCCCATTCTTCTTTAATAAGGGTGTACCACCAGTTCTTTAAGCTCATTAGTTATTCCTCGAATAATCCTGAGTGATCGTCCATTTGTTTTTTTAGACCAGCTAGGTAATTAGCCATATCCTCCATCATAGGATGAAGTACATGATACCTACCATTTTCCCTAAGTAACATAGCATAGGTAGAGTTTAGTACTACTGAAAGATCCTCTATCATTCCTGTACCGGCAAGAGGATCATAACCAGCTTCCATAAGCTCAAAGACTAATGCGTCAATGGCTCGTGTGGCTAATGCCATATGCGGACAACCCATTTCTTCGTTATCAATAGCGTTAAACCTTTTTTCAGGTTGGGGATTTTTGCCTGGAAATGTTATTATATCAGCAGTCAATGTGAATATGCCTCAGATGTGCTTTACGGATCCTAACTTGAATCCATGCGTTATAATAGTCTTCTCGCAGTATTGCATCCCTTTCAATCTGTTCTTTTAACTCCATGTAGGAGCATTCAGACTTAGTCTTGCATAGATGCAATATAGTTCTTTTAAAGTTTTCTTTGCCGAATTTCTCTAGATCCTCTGTTAACTCCCCAGATGATCCGTGATACTTCTTCCAGTCTGACTCTGCCTTATACTTCTTCTTTTTGCCTTTAACTTGCTTAGACTTCATAGACCAAAATAGTTTTTTACCTATATACTTCCTGCCGTTCTTAAGGTTCTCAATCAGATATACGAACCCGTAGATTTCTTTAGGGTCCATTTCCTCAGGTGGTTCGTATATCTTATCTTCATATAGCCATTGATTCATAGGTAGTCCATATAGTTGTTATATGAACTATTTATGCCTCATTAATCGTCGTTGAAATCTAGCTCCTCTTCGTGCTCTTCAGAACAGAATGGACAAAATATTGGTTCTATATCTTCATACTCTGCTTCGTCTGATATAACTCTATATGTAATAGAGCAAGAACTACAAGTTAGCTTCATTAACTGTTCCCCCAAATGTCTTTCCAGTCGCCTGTCAGTGCACCACGAGCATAATCCGTAGCTCGGTTCTCAAAGAAATTAGTATGGGTAGGAGCGTTAATCATTTCCTCTACCCAAAGCAGTGGATTCTTTTTAATTTTGAATATACCCTTTAAGCCTAAGCTAATTAGTCTGCGGTCACAGATATAACGAATATACTTCTTAACATCTTCAGCTGATAGATTCTCCATATCTCCCATAGAGAATGATAGATCGATAAACTTATCTTCTAGCTCAACCATACGCTCGGCGATAGTGTAAATCTTACCTTTCAGTTCATCGTTCCATATGTCGTTATTCTCTTGCACGTACGTACGGAATAACTTAATCATATTCTCAGCATGCATTGTTTCATCAACAATAGACCATGTAATGATCTGACCCATACCCTTCATCTTGCCGTGACGAGGGAAGTTGAGTAGCATAATGAATGATGAGAAGAGTTGCATACCTTCAGTAAACGCAGAGAAAGCAGCAATATTAGTAGCAATTGTACCCCTATCCTGAGAATCGTTAGATAGGTCTAAGAAGTACTCATGCTTATTAGCCATTGCTTCGTATTCTAGAAATTCATTGTACGTAGACTCAGGCATACCCAAAGTTTCAATTAAATGGCTGTAGGCGGCCACGTGGAGCGCCTCACGGGCTGCGAATCCCATAAGCATCATACGAACTTCAGGCTGGGGAAAATGTGGAAGATAGTTGTTAACATATCCTCCAGCAACATCAATATCACCCTGTGTAAAGAATCGGAAGATATTAGTCAGGAATCCCTTTTCTGTATCGGATACCTTATTGTGCCAATCTTTAACATCTTCTGACATAGGTACTTCTGTGTGTAACCAATGGCTTTGCTCATGCTTAAGCCATGCGTCATATGCCCATGCATAGTTAAACGGCTTAAAGTAAGATCTTTCATCTGTTATTTTTAACTGTGACATTTATTATCCTTCGCAAGCTAAGCAGGGTTCGTCATTTACTAGAGCACTCATGTCTAGTTCTTTTATGATTTGCCTTTCAATTTTGTTTGACACTTTATCTGCCTTACCAAGCTTTTCTGATCGGCAGTAGTAAAGTGATTTAAGTCCTTGTTTCCATGCCAGATAGTGTGCAGCATGTACGTATTTAATATTTGAATCTGGACGGAAGAAAAGATTAAGCGATTGAGCTTGATCTATATATTCCTGACGCTTAGCAGCATGATCTACTAACCAGCGTTGATCAATCTCCATAGCAGTCTTAAAGACGTCTTTTTCCCATTCATCAAGGAATGTTAGATGCTGTACCGATCCATCGTTTGATATGATAGAACTCCATACTTCATCCGATGTAAGCTTAGTATCTTTGTTTTCAATCTTCTGATTAACTAGAGCCACCAATTGCTTATTTTTGTTAAGAAAGGATCCAGATAACGTATCTTGGCGATACGCATTAGCTCTAAAAGGCTCAATAGAAGGGCTAGTATTCCCCATGATGATAGAGCTAGAAGCATTAGGAGCCACAGCCATAACATGAGTAAAACGTTGACCAGTACCTTCCGCATCGGGAGGACTACCGCGTTCTGTACCCAGTTCAATATTTGCTTCATCGAGTTTGCTCCTTATATACTTAAACATCCTAATGTTAGCGCCAGTTGCCATAGCACTTTCCCAAGGGATATTTTTACTTTGTAGATACGCATGGAATCCTAAAGCGCCAACACCGATACTACGTTCACGGAAGGCAGAGAATTTAGCACGAGAAACTGAGTCCGGAGCATTATCAATAAAGTACTGTAGGACGTTATCTAGCATTTCCGCCATATCTTTAAGGAATTGCGAGTTCTTACTCCATGAGTCATAATGCTCTAGGTTAACTGACGAAAGACAACAAACAGCTGTACGCTCTTCATTGGTTGCTAGAATAATCTCTGAACAAAGATTAGATTGATGTACCTTTAAGCCTAGGTCTTTTTGGAACTGGGGTAGTCCACGATTAGATGCGTCAATGTAGTGGATATATGGTTCGCCAGTCTCCATACGAAGCTCGATGATCTTTTGCCATAACGCTTTAGCAGATACGGTATCCTTGATCTGACCAGAATGTGGTTCTACAAGATTCCAACCATCATCTGCATCTGGATCCATCATAGCTCGTTCTACAACTTCCATAAACCGGTCTGTGATGTTAATGCCGTGGTGTAGATTTAAACAACGAACGTTTGGATCACCAGTAGGCTTACGCATCTCCAAGAACATTATAACGTCTGGGTGAGATATATCCAAATAAGTAGCGTAAGAGCCGCGGCGAGTGCGTCCTTGGCGATATGCGAGGCACGATGAATCGTAAGTCTTGAGATGAGGCATAACACCAACAGACTTATCATCGGCTCCACGGATGCCAAAACCAATCCCAACACCGCCGCCGAGCATAGATAACCAATTTGTTTCAGATAGATTTTCAACTAGACCTTCGGCCGTATCATTAATATAATTAAGGAAACAAGATATTGGCATACCGTTTTTAGATCTGCCAAAAGAGAGAATAGGAGTAGAATAGGATAACCAGTGCTTAGAAGCATAGTCATATAGTCTTTGAGCATGCTCTGGATTAGAGCCAAATGTTTTACTGACAAAAGCAAATCTTTCCTGGGGAGATGTTTCATCATCCTTCATGTAACTTTCTTTTAGTCTTTGTATTCCTAGCTTATCGAATAAATCATCTCGTGAGTAGTCTATCTGAATACCCATATATTCTGTTTTTGCCATTCGCTTGTATCCTACATCATTAAGACCAGGACGGTCTTTTAAGTTTATATAGTGTACTATTATATATTAAAACAGAAGATTTGTATACCCTTATTTGGAGGTATTTTCCGCGGTATTTTCTTCTTTTTTATCATCGAAGGTGACAGACTTTTCGTAGTATAGAATTATCTGCTTTTGCTGAAGTATATACCTGCGTAGCTCTTGCAGGTTTATCGAGAGGCTTTCATACCCTTTAACAGTCATAGCAACAAATGCTAAAGATCCATTTTCTTCTACGAATCTTTCTAAGAATTCATCAACATTCTTATCAGATACAACATAGAATTCAACGTCGTTTAAACTAATAGGCTTAGGACTTGTTTGGAGAGGTATAACAGGATATACAGTCTCAGTGACTGTTACTATTCTTGGCTCATCATCAAAGTCTGGGAATATGCTACAGCTATTCAGCGACAGGGCGAGCAGTGTCAGACTCAAAAAGCCTAAACGCTTCACTTGTTCCATTGTTTATCCTTGTTTCTATTAGGCCGGGTCTAGCTAATACTAGCTTTGTAAGGTCATGGCTTGATAGCTTAGAGCGAATTTCGTCCAGTCCGCTTTCAGCTTCTTGTAGTTCTGCCTGAAGAGCTTGATTTAGTTCATTCTGCTTAGCAGCAGTTGCTTGCATTTCTTCCATAGCAGCAGTTTGTCTTTCTACAGCTTGATCAAGAATAGCTTTCTCTGCAGACAATTGGCGAATAGTAGCCTGTGTTGATTCATAGTAATACCTAGCTCCGTAGACTGCTCCTCCAACGATACCAAGTATTATTACAAACATATAGAGTTTAAACACGATTAAGTCAGCCTTACCCTAACTGTTCCACCATTGTCGTAATATGCTTGACCTATTGCGACACCGCCTGAAGCAGCTCCGGCTTCATTAGTATACGGACCAGGCAAAGTCCATCCAGATCCATCTTGAATATTTGCAATTGTGGTAGACTGATCAATAAAGTTGTTAACAGTTTGTTGGGTTACCTCACCATCACCTACTTCCTGCAATTTACCGGTAAATGGATTAAATTTCCAAGACATTATGAAGTCCTCGTTACTGATTCTAAGTTTCCATCGACGTCGTATGTTAAGACAAGCATAGCAACAGTAGCGCCTGACGCTCCGCCAAGCTTGTATTCAACGCCGATTAAATTAGCTGATAGATCGTATGTATTACCGATATAATCGTGCGCAGGAATTCCCATGCCATTTGATATATCAAGTTCTCGAGAGTATTTTTTTAAGTCAGCCATTATTGTTTTTCCTTTTCTCTATCATTTTTTTAATAGGAGTTAGTCCCAAAGATCTGCGATACATAGCTTCTATACCATCTTTCTTTCTTTTATCAGCTTTGGAGTATCCAGTTGGGTTCATATCTACCCCACCGCTTCCTGCTGAATTTGCAGCGACTTCGTCCAGATGATCCTTAAAAGACTTCATTTAACTACTCTCTATTTGTCGTCAAACTGAAGAAGAAATGGCGATTCCCTAAGTTCTAGAGTCTGGATACCCTTATCCGAGCGGCCTAGAATATTATCTAGCTTATTAGGATTAATTATGCTGTTTCGACCAAATCCTTTCATTTTTCTCATTGCCTTTACTGAATCAACATCGTCAGCAAATTGAACGTATATAAGAAATTCAGAAGACATTTTAACATTATATACTGAGCCTATTCTTTCCTCTTCCCAGGTTATATTTAAACCATTGGAGCCAATATAAACAAGGCCTTCTGTATTTTTGTGAGCGGCTTTTACAGCTTTTTCTACATAAGCCTTAATATGCTTAACACCGTCACGGGAATACCATGCCTTCCATTTTTTTTGTACGTCGCTTTCGCTAGGAAGCTTTTCCCTTTCCATATGCTTCTTAAAGAGTTGAGCTAACTGCCCACCAACTTGAGTATGGGTATCCCCAGCTAATCGATAAGCTTTTTCTTTTACATCTTTTTCATATTGCTCTAAAAAGCTTCTTAAAGTTTTCATCTTTTTATTTCTCCTGGGTTAACATATACTTTTTGCTTAGTTTTAATATGGGTTACTTCGTATATCGGGGTTCCAATCGATTCCCCAATTGGTATACAGTCTTCATGAACCCGGATCTTAGAATTCTTTACGCCTATAGTTTCCCCAGTAAGAGGAGACACAACATCATACTGTAACGTATATACACCTGGATGCAAAACATTATTCTCATTCATGTACCAGGTAGACTCTGACAGCGTATCATCAAAGTTAACGTCTACCTTATCTAATACTTTCATAATGGCTTTTTCGCTCATGCCAGTTTCTTCCTTAATAAGAAAGAGAGCAGTTGCCCAAGATGCTAACTTGCTTCTACCAAACGGTAACTTATTCATTAGTCTCTTAATATTAAAGACTAGTCGATGGAATACAGTGTATGCAGATTTCTCGTCTGGTGTTGATAGCTGAGAACTTTTTTTAAGATTCTTGCCATCTTCGTCAACAATGCCTAGTTTATAAGCTTCAGTCTTTTCCCACGGGGTAACGAGAAGCTTAATGAATCTATAAGCATAGAATAAATCACCTGTTCTGGATACAATGCTCATATGTTTCTTAATCTCTCTACGATAAGTGGATCTAGACCAACGTCTATTTTGTCTGATTCTGTAATATAGTTTAGATAAAGCATTACTGGTTTAACAATTGGCCAGTCTTCTTCTTTAATCCTATACCACATCATTCTCTTAGCAGCTTCAATACCAAAAAGATTAAAGATTACTACGATATGATTAATAAGTAGTCTCTCCTGGATTTCTCCAGTTTGATTGTATCTACTTATTAGCCTCTTAATATACTTAAATCTGTTTAGATCATCATAAAATTCTTCTGCATCTACACACTGGTTGTTACTGTAGTTCTGTGCAGCATACAGAAGAAAATTATTATCATTCAAAGTTTCAAATAGCTTCATACATCCCCAATCAATAAAGTCTTTTTTTACAACTTTATTTATTAAAGATTTTTAGCTGCCTTTTGAGAATAAGCCTTTTTTCTTCTTACTCTTTTTAATATGCTCTACTTCTTCTTCTTTAGACTCTTCCACTGCTTCTACTACGGGCTCAGCAGCTTTTTTAGCAACGCCATTCCATGTATCTTGCTCTTCCTGAGTTAAGGCTGCTCCTTTAAGCTTTTCGCCTTTGACCGAATAGTAACCAGTTGCTTTAGCAATTGAGTCTTTTAAGTAACCTGTTTTTGTAGCCATTTTTATACCTCGTTATCTACTAACATACGCTATATTGTGCCATGGTTTAGTTGTCTTACTTAGTGACTGTACCGTCGTCTTTTTCACCAGATTTCTTGGTGTTCTTAGTGTGCATATCTTTAAAGTCTTTCTCGCCTTTTGCTTCTGGCTCGCTAACTTCGTCCATTTCTTTCTTATCGACTGATTCGCAAGCACCTTCGTGAACTTTGCCGCACTCTTCGCACACTTTAACTTCGTCTTCTTCTTTGACGCTTTCTTTTTTAGTGATAGCATCAACAGTATCTTTCTTCATGGTGACCTTATACTCTTTATCACCAAACTTAAAGGTCTTGTCGCCTTTCTTAGCAGCGTTAGCAGCAGCACCCATAAACTCAGCTGCGCCTTCATCAGTGATTTCCTCAGGAACCCATGATGCGCGCTCTACTACTTTCTTTTCGTACATTGCCACATATGCTGCAGCTACCGGATTATTATCATACTTAGACATTTTTTTATTTCCTTATTAAATAAAATATTGTACGGCAGCTGCGCCGACAAATGCGGTTAAACAAATCCAAAACACCCTGCCTATTATGCTGAGAGTGCCTTCGTTTTTTTCTACTTTACTTTCTACTTTATCTATTCTATCAGAATGTTTATTTAATCTTTCAGCAATAGTAATACGATCCGTTTCTAGAGAGATTAGCTTTTCCTCAGCACGAGCGAGTGAAACCATAGTTTCTGCTAGCTTATCGATTTTACTTTCAATACGATCTAATCTGCCTTCATCCCTGCTAATATGCTCTTGTATCTGGGTTATTGCTTCAGCAGCTGTTGGTCTTTTAGTTGACATTTGATCCTCTAATTATTTCTATTTTCAAGGGTGATATTCCCTTGATTAGCCTATGATATACCATTTCTCGAATGGTGACTTCATCTTTTAACTTTAGCTCAAATGGCAAGCTGTTATCGTATTGAAACTTCCAGCCTGATCCTTCCAGAACCTTAATAGTTCTGTCTTCTTTATCCCTATGCCAGACCAGATCTTCTTCTGAGACGTCTATAGGAAATACGCGGATACCATTATGCTCAACGTACGGTTTTACCAAAAGAAGTTTCCACCCCCAGATAAACCGAGCTGCTTAGCATAATACGGTAATCTACAAGCCCAATAACCTGGCTTGGTTTTATCTTTCTTTTGATCACACTGATGTCTAGCTGCAAAAGATGCACGAGCATCAGGATCGTCTATGTTTACAGACATACCAGGTTGACCAAAGGATACCTTAACAACGTTACCCTTATCATTCTTAACGTAGACATAAAACTTCTTATTACCGCCGCGCTTGGGGGAATTAAGCTCTACGTCTTTTTCCTCGTACATCATTGGGCAGTCAAGAGGTATATGATTGCCTTCGTACATATCATATAGACCAATATCCGTATCTAAGATATCTTTATCGATACCTTCAGGGATATAAGAGCCAAATCGCATACGCTCTCGAGCCTCTAGAAATATAGCATAGTATGCTTCGGAACCTACCCTAAACACGTTCTCGTGCAAGGGTATTCCCTTCTCTAGATGATACTCGAAGTTTAAGTAAGACGAAAAGTCTCTCATTTTTTACCTTTTTCTTTTGCCATTAAATCAGCAAGTTTACTTAAGGTATTTTTGTCTTTACTGGATATATTCTTTTTCTTTATATCATCCATCGATTTGCCATAAGCTTTAGTAGATTCTTTAGTTTCTTTAGCTCTTTTCTTAGCAGCTAGATATGCTGCGATAGCCATATTGCGAATCTCTTCTTTGGACTGATCTGCAAACTGGGGTGCATCCGATGCTTGGAAGTCTTTGATCCATTGATCAAGACCATCTGAAACCTCGAGCTTTTCCATAATATCTACATCAGCTACACGAGATACCTTAGCTATATCTTTAGTAACAGTATTAACAGCAGGCTCGGATTTAGCAGAAAACGATATGCCTTTGTCTGATTCGCCTTTGTACTTAATAGAGCCAGACTTTTCAGCTTTTTGTAAGATAGCAACAACCTTCTTTGATTCCTGGTCTTTTAGGTGATCCATACGTACGTGAAAATTTACAGCTTCTGAAATTGCAGATGCATTTTTCATGTAGTCTTTTTTGTTCATTGAACCAATACCAAAAGCCTTCATAGACTTTTTCAGCGCGTCTTCTGGACTATCAGCACGAACGGTGTTAATGTCGCCTTTGTACTTAACTCTGTACGAATCTGATCCACGGTTTGCTTCATCAAGAACGCGTTGCATTAGCGCTTCTGCTTCTTTGTCATTAACCTTAAATGCTTTCTTTAAGGCTTCAATGCCTTGTTTAGCATTCTTAGTTGGTCCAAGCACTTTGTGTATCTGTGCATCGGTTACTTTTGCTTCGTCAAGCTCTGTAGATTCTTTTAAACCAGCAACCATTGAATCAAAGTCTTTTTGATTTTCAGCACCCTTGCCACCACGACCACCGCCTTGGAATAACTTCTTCCACATATCACCGTCTTTATTTTTTTGGAAGTATGCAGTAAGTTTCTTTGCTTGTTGTGGTGTTACAGTAACGATCTCTTTATCGTCATAGCTTGCAGAACCTATGGCATGTTTACCAGCTTTTACTTGATAATTTGCTTCTTCAAGTTCTTCGTTGCGCTTAGACTTTTGATATGCATTGTATTCTTTACGTCTATCAGAAACTAATTCTAATTCGCTAGGCTTATGATCCATTGTCTTATTGCCTACAGCAACTTTAACAAAGTCTTTACCTACTGATACGACCTTAGCAACTTTGCCGTCGTGTTTCATACGTACTTTGCTGCCTTCAGGGAACTTAGCAGACATTGCAGCAATATCTTTACGGAGAGATTCTTCAACTGACTCATATTTGCCAGCCATTACAGCATGCATATCTTTTGCTTTTTCATGGAAGCCTGTGAGCTTATTTTGCATCCATTCAGGGAAATCATTGTTACCCTGTAGATACTCCATGATCTCTTTAGAAACATAGCCAATGAACTTAGCTTGGTCCATTGCCATACCAGACTCATCAGGTGATGCTGGCTCGTCAGCTTGCTCTTTAGCTGCTCTTTTTTCCATTAGGTCTTTCAGTATTTTGCTCATTTTTTGCTGGCCCTTACCTTATCTGCTAGATCTGAATCGTATTTACCCCAGGTCTTTTCACCCTTGGTTGCGAACGCGTTAACTCGAGCCATACCCCATTGTGCTGGAGTTGCTCCTGGTCTATGTCCTACCTTCCAAGCTGCTAAACCGCGGTTGTATACTTGCTTAAGAATACTGTATGGCATACCGGATTGATCTGCTTTTTTGCGTAGAGTAGTCTCTACAGAGCTTTTACTCTCATCAAATGATAGGTCTTCACCATACATCTGTTTAAACTTTTTAGTGTGTTGTGAAGGCTTAGTCTTAGACTTAGCATCGCCAGGTATTGGCTTATAGCCAGCTGGATCGTCGTCATCTAGGTCTTTTCTTTTCTGGAACTCTTTGTCGCGATCAACCTTAGTGGATTTCTTTAATCCTGTAAAGAATCTTTTAGTCTGTGATCCCTCTCTATCTTCAATATCGGGATCCTGTATAACCTTGCGAGTCTTCTCAGTAACCATCTTTCCAAGTGTACGAGCATCTACACCACGAACCTGATCAGCTACCTTAGCTGCGTACCAGTTAATGTCGTGGCGGAGAGAACCTTCTTTTTTCTTACGATCTACAATCTTTTGGAGTATCTCTGCTGCTACCTTATAGCCTTTAGCATTTGTATATTTGCCAATCAGCGTAGTAAACCAGTCTTCGTCTATTTCAGTAGGGGCTGATTCGATAAGGTCAACAGAAGATAACCATTTACGTAACTTTTTGCCGTCTGCCATTTCTACAATAACGTAGTTAGCACCGAGCATAGTTATCTCACCAACCTCTTCTGATTCTTTAATAGAGACAATGTCACCAACAGAAAATAAATCACCCTGAACGTAAGCTTCACGCTCTTCAGAGACTGTTTCTAGCTGGATATGCTTGGTAAAGTCAGAAGCTTCATTAATACCCATTCCTTTACGAATAGAATTAAAGAGATCTTTTCCGCCTTTAAAGGACGTAGGTAGTCCTTGAGAGAAAGAAGTAAAGTCGTTATCAGCTGCAGCAGCGCGCATCTTAGAAGCAGACATGCCTTCAACACCTTCTGCATCTGGGTCACGTTCGCCTGCTGATACAACGTTGACGCCATCTTCAAAGTTATAGAAGCCATGACGTAGCTTTTGTCCGTTGTACTTATTGGTAAGTGCAGTAAACTCATTAACGCGATCAGATCCAACTACCATTGTTACTTTAGTGAATCCTTGATCGTATAGCTGAACTAATACCTCTAGAGCATTCTTAACATTCTTATCTAAGATAATGTTACGGCCGTGCTTAGGAAACATCTTACGCATAACTTTAATCTTGGTAGCGTAGTCAAGAGGATTCTTTTTGGGGTCAGATGATTGTGATGCATAGACGCGGTAGTTATTACCCTTAGCAACAGAAGCTACTTTAGCAATAAGTTTTTCATGACCAACAGTTGGAGGGTTAAAACGACCAAATGTAAAAACTACTTCTTTGGTTTCCTCCACTAAATAGTCCGAGAACGATTTAAAACCTGTCATTAATTTGCTCCGCCAGCTTTTGCTGCAGCTTTCTTTTCTCGGTCTGCAATTCGAAGTTTAGGTAGGAGTTTTTTAGCTATTTTCTTAATAGCAGCTTTTTTCTTATCTAGCTGCTTTTCAATAGAGGTTCTTTGAGCAAAGGATAGATCGCTCTTATCTTTGTCTTTGGTAATTTTCTTAATGAGGATATTACGAGCTGCTTTGTCTGCTCGTTTTTGGAGTTGTTCTGGAGAAGCGATCTTTTTAGCAGCTTTCTTTTTACCTAGAGCAATCTTAGCTTTATTCTTACGGAAGGTTTGCTTAGCCTTTTGGCGTTGCATATTTGTTAGCGCTTCGTCGAAGTCATCCTCGCCAATAGGGCCAGCTGCGTCATCGATCTTGCGTCTTTTAGCTTTGAGCGCTAAAAGCTCGTCGCCAGTCTGAGTATAATCTACAGCTAAGTAGTCTTTAAAAGAGTACATATTTATTTCCCATTAGCCCCGAGACGGTGAGTCCCAGCCTTTTATAATATTAGGGTCGAAGTTATTAGTAGAGAATTCTAATCTATCTACTAGCTTAACTGCTCCGCCTCCAATGCGGTCTATAGCAACAAAGCCTTCGTGGCCGGTTACTTTAAACCCATTTTTCGTTTTAACAAATGTATTTATACTATTTAACTTGTTAAGCTTATTTATAATAATTAGCTTTGCAGAAGCAATAGCTTTCTGTAAATCAAAGACTAATTTAAGATTAGCCTTATTCTTGGGGTTAAAGAACTTAAGAAGCTCGTCACGCTTAGCATATTGTGCTGACTTACCTTTGTCAGTGGAGCGCTTATCTGCTTCTTTTTGAAACTTAGTCTCTACATACTGGATAAGACCAGTAACATGCTTAGCCGTATTCGTAACCTCTGTTTTGTTGCGAAGGAAACTATTGTTATAAGTTTCAATCATACGAGCTAATTCCTGATTAGCTTCTATCTCTTTTAGTGTAGATCCAGCAATCTTTTGAAAGATCTTACCAGCCTGGGACAAAGCAGTCGTAACCTCAGCAGTATCCTCTTTAGTAAGAGTAGCATTACCAGATAGATCCCGTAGTTCAGCATCTTGTGCCCAGATAGTATCCACCTTGTTAAACTTAGATACGTCCACACCATAATTAGCAGTCATGGTTTCAAATGTACCGCCAGAGTAAGACGTATGAAATACTATGCCAATCTTAGCTTTTTTAATTCTTTTAGCTTCTTCTGAGTTAGCATCGACCGCATAGGCAATAGTGTTCGGGTGGAATGTAACGTACTTCTTACCATCAATTGTTTCAGTTTTTACATCTGAGCCAGAGAACATAACATCACCCTGGACCACGTCTGTTATACCAAGCTTACTCATTTCAGTAAATGCAATCTTAAGCTTAGCTTGTAGATCGCCAGAAGTATCTGCTTCAATCTCAGCATGGTTCTTATAAACCATAGGATTTTTATTAAAGATACCTTTCTTAGCAACAAAGAATTGCCCGTCACTTGGATCAATTCCTGCGAAGACTGCTGGTGCGCCATCCCACTTAACTGTAACGTCTACGGCCTTTGTAGAACTGCCAGCAAGCATATCACGAAGAGAGCGAAGAGCTAGAATAGCATCACGAGCTCCTTTTACTCCACCGTATATAACCTGATCTTCCAGGTGAGTCATGTGGGTATTCTTTTGTTCGGTTATATAAGTCCCGAATGATATCATTATTGGTATACCTTTATAAATGCTGATGAATCTTCTGATTTAGATGCTGCATAGTTAACAATAGAGTTAACAAAGTTATCCGCTTTTGTTCCTTTATTTTTAATAAGAGCATAGCAAACCTCTATCGCTCCAAGCTTAGCAGATACCCAACCGGCATCTTTTTGTTCTATTTGCTCAAGGAAGTAATCATAGGTAAGAGATTCGTCACAGACCTTTGCTTTAATAAAGAACCTTTGTGTTTCTCTTTTATCTCCCTTTGCTATTTTTGTTGCAGCTTTTTTAATTACTGGATGGAGTGGTATATTTGCACCCATATAACGACGAGCTGCTTCTACAACAACACCCCATCCTGCTCCTCCGCCTCGTGCTGTCTTACCTTTAATCTCTATCTTATTTGTGCCTAGATAGCTGTTCGGTCTAATGTCCATTATGCCATCATCATAGGTAATTGTGCCAGATTTATTAGAAAAGAAGTCTCCGCGTGTACGAGACTTTACTGCGACTGATACTAGTTTGTGTGGTGTTAATGATGATGAGATATTATATTCTTTAATCTTAGCTTCTTTTGTAACCTTCTTAAGAGATATGCCAACGAGCTTACGATCAAGAAATAAACTAAGTATTGAATTGTTTAGTGCTGCTACAGAGCTATCATCGAGACTATCTTTTATATAGGTTGGAGACTCAACTGCCCAAATATCACCGGGGTTCCATTTATCGTCTGATAATACCTTAAGCTCTGAGTTCTTAAATGCTCTTGTCTTTGTAGCATATATCGCTATCATCCCTGGCGATCCGCGATGGAATCTATGTTTAGGGTTAACGTAACCTGCTTTAATTATCTTTTTAGCGGACTCGTATGATGAGTATTGCCAAGATGAGTCTATATCCATCATTTCTTTAAACGTTGTTTTACCGACGTCTACACGACTCATTACACCTTTTAGCACATCAGGGGTATAGTATTCAATATCTTGTATGCCGTGCTTAAGCATTGCTGCTAGCCAGAGACATTGGGCTGCTTCTGTGACTGCGGTATTATCTGTGCCACCACCTGCTCCGCCTCCACCACCAAATAATGCTGTCTTAGCTAGCTGAGAAGAAGTAATCTCTTCTCCGGTTTTAGTAATAAGGGTAATAGGCTTTTGATCGTCAGCAAACTTTGCTATACGTTCTAGATTGTCGTGGGTATTTGCAATCTCAACTGTTTTTAAGTCAGTTGTAACGAGAGGCGTACCAGCAATGGTAGCTTTGCGAAGAATCTCGATCCTAGATTCCCCTGTCTTACCATTAGGCTTCTTAAGTTCTGCCGGTCTTAAAGCAACTGGTGCTTCGCTTATAACCTCAGGCTGTTCAGAAAGAAACGTGTTAAATTTTTTCATAGTGGTCTCAATCTCTTATCGATAGTACTATTTATGTGTTTTTAGGTACTCAACCCTAAGCTTTTCCTGTAATCGATAAGCTTCTTTTTCGTAGGGGCATCTCATATAAGCCCAGTTGGTAACATCCTTATTCTTATAGATGGTCCTATATTCGATCTTATGCGGGTTGTAGATGTTACGAAGTTCTCCTAAGACGTACTGCTTAACATGAACAAGCTCGTGTGCTATAAGGGTAATAAGGGTCTCAAGATCGTATCCTTTCTGCATACGGATAGTAAAACATCGTGGTCTTCCGCATCTTGATGAAGGAAAGAATTCATTTTCTTCCTTATCGTTGTCTTCCCATATAGTGTCACCCTGGATGTTTTCATTTTTTTCAAGAGACTGCATCATCTTAAAAGTAACTTGAACCTTGTGTCGGGGAAAGTACCTTTCTGAAACTAGAACAGATAGTTCGTCCATAAGCTTTCGTTCAGTACTATTTGTCCTACCTTCATAGTTTACGATAATCATATAAACATTCCTACAAGATAATGAATAAATGCACCCAGGATAATACCACCGAGTAACACTAATCCCATTATAGCTTTTGCTTGATCATGTTCTTCTTCAGTCATGTTAAAATTTCTCCAATTCGTTAGTCATTAAGTTTCGAAGCTCCAGTACAACGTAAGGCACCTTATGGCTCAGTGTAACTGACCCTGCCCATTCGCAGGCATCGTTCCATGTCATAAAGCCAGCGTTCTCTTTACTCAGGCCTCCTTTACCTAGGTGATATTTAACCATCTCGACCTGACAAGGATACTTAGAATAATTCATTACACATACTCCTTTGCCCATCGTTGGGCTGTTTCTAAATCTGGAGCATACTCCAGCATTGCGCCGAGAGCCGCCTCCATCTCAAGACGATCCCTATGGATCTCGTACTCAATCTGAGCACTGAGTCTATCACACTCTGCCTCAAGTTCTGCCGTGCTCCACTCGTCCCAGTTGAAGCGAGGGCGAATGCCATTAAGCTCCTTAAATCTGTCTGATATGTAGCTAACTAAATCGTCACGATTCCAAGTATAGTTCATGGGGTTTGCTCCTTTTCCTAATTTATGTGAGTATTATACCAACATTTCAGGCCTTTGAGAACCCCCTCCCCCGAAAATAAAAACCCTATATAGAACAATGGCTTATGAAAACGAATCTCATAAGCCATTGTTTTTATTAAAGAAAAAAGATCGTCACAGATCGTAACTTTACTCAGTTAGCCAGGGACTTTTAACCTTAAGATTTACTTTTTCAATTTTAACCCTAAGATTTACTTTTTCAGAAAGAATCTGTCTGTTTCTAAGGTGCTCTTCTTTAATATCGTCTTTGCTTTGACCGTGATATGCTACACCTAAGTTATTTTCAATTAGCAGCCTACAAAGAGTAGTCCATCGATCATTATTGGTGTCGTATACTTTAAAATCGCCTAGAACCCTACCGAATTTACCCCGATCGTCCTTAAATGTCTGCAGAGTAACATAATCACCCTTTACAAGATGGGATTGAACGAAGTCCTTCGCTAATAGGCCATATACCTTTTCTTCTTTATCGGAAGTCCTGGATTCTGGTGTATCAACACCCATAAAACGAATTCGTTGGTTTTTCAGTACTATGTCAAAACCTAGATCAATATCTACGTCTGCTGTGTCTCCATCAATTACCTTTATTACTTTTGCTCTATATTCATACATTATTCAAAGTCCTCTATTTCTACTTTACCGCTGTTTAGATCATCAATAAGGTTTTCACAAATAGCTTTATATGTTATGTTCTCATCCCGAACCCATTGAAGGGTATACTTAACTCCCATGCCCAAACCCGTAGCAAAAGATTTCTGTCTTTCGATACGAGCTATACCAAATACTGATAACATCCACCAAACCAAAAGCATTCCGATCATCCACCATTCTAAAAACATATACTATACCTCATACTCAAAGTTTATTGTATTCTCATTTATCTGTAGTTCTGAAGCTCCGTTAGATAAGTGGAACTTCCTTGCCATATCTGTATGTGGGCTTAGAGTTAATATTCTTTTAACTTGAGGCCAGCGCTTTGGTATAGCTTCGACTATTTGCAAGGCGAGATCCCTACCAGCACCTTTACCATAACTCCATATTGTATAAAGATGAACTATAGTATTCTCAGCTTCTTTAGCGGAATATAAAGAAAGGTCAGATTCTTCCTTAGCAATAGTATTATTTCTAGACAGGCAAACAATAGCGGTTACCTTCTTATCCTCTTCGTCTGTAAGAAAAAAAGTATTTCTATTTTCTGTATACCTTACAAGTTTAGGTATATGCGGCCTAACTGGATCATCTTTAAGCTTAAGGTATGCTTCATAATGTGAGGGTATTCCATCTGGCCAAGTCATTTCGCGTAGCATATTATCACCTATAATGGTAGTGGCTTTATTCCAAGTGCCCAATTCTCTGCTGCATCCTCGTGGAATCTAAGGCTTTTTTCCGGAAAGGATTCTTTATCCATAAACATCCCAGAAGAATCATAATAATGTATAGTATAACCATCTTCATCATTACCATGGACTTTTGCAGTAGCGTTATCTGAGTCGCGCCAATATGTAGATATTAATTTCATTTTTGATTCACCATTTCTACGATAGCAGGGAATACTTTAGCTATCTTTTCTCCACAAGCCTTAGCTATCTCGATATGTTCCTTCTGTGTTCCATTTGAAGCACGTAGGTCGATATAGTGTAGCCACGATCGAAGAGTTCCGTTCATATAAAGTCGGGATACAGTGTTACCCTCAGGTAGTACCGCTCGAGCTTGCTCCTTAGCAATACCATTCTCTATTGCCCATCGATAAGCCATCTTAGCTTCGTGTATAACTTGATACTGAATTGCCTGCCAGTCTTTTTGTAGTTGTTGTCCTTCCGGCCCAGATAGCTCATCTATGTCTATAGAATTCTGACGATTCTGCGTATCCTGAAGTCTAGCTTCGCGAAGCTCAAATTGTAGATCCTCTGTAGGATCAGCATATCTTTGGCTAAACTCTTGAAAGGAGAAAGACCTATGGCGTAGGATCTGTCGGGCTATATCTCGGGTTGTTTCTATTTCAAGACATACACTAACCATTTCAAATGGGGACCAATGTTTATGTTTAGCAAGATAGCGAAGTAGCTTTTCGTTTGTAGCAGTATTGCTTTGCCCCGCAGGATTCGATACCCTCGCGCAATAAGCAATTATATCCTGTAGCTCAGTCCCATCATTAAAATCGTATTCTCCTGTAGCTTTAGAGTAACTGACTAACTTTACGTTCATACCTTAAACCCCTCATATTTTGCAGTAGTACCATAATTGGTGTTAGTTGTAGTACCTGCATCAGCCAAACCCATTTGAGCAGATTGCTCAACATCAAATAACTTCATCTTAGATCTATCTACACCAACTACAAAACGCTTATTGATGCCCGGATCATTATATCTATTCTTTAATTGCTTGACCAGTATCTGGCCTAATCCGTCCAGCTCTTCGTTAGATATTAAAGCAAACATCAGGTCAGCAGTTGCTGGTAGACCGAATGATTCGGAGGTATCTTCAAGACCTACATCTGAGTTACCAAATCCTGAACGAGTAGTTTGTGTAGCTGACATAATAGGTACGTTAAACTCTACAGCCAAACCACGAATCTCTTCTGCAATAGCTTTGATATAGGAGTAAGAGTTAATAGCACCACCCATACCCTTCATTCGAGAAGATGCGCAGATGTTTAGATAGTCAATAAAGATCATATCAGGAATAAAGTTTTTCTTAAGCTTAAGCTCTTTAAGCAAAGCTCTAAAGTGTCCAACGTGAGCATTACCAGTTGGGTATTCTTTGATCAGCAGCTGGCCCTGATACTTGTCAGAGATGTTTTTAACCTTAGAGGTAAACATTTCTTTGCTTAGGTTACCTAACTGATCGATTGCCACATTCATTAGGTTAGCATCGATACGTTCTGCAATCTTTTCTTCTGCCATTTCCATAGTAATATATAGTGCATTTTTACCCTGTGCCAGAACTGAGCCAGCAACGTGACACATGAACAGGGACTTACCTACACCAGTACCAGCCAATGCAATGTTCAGGGTTTTCTTAGGTAAACCACCCTTAGTAATCTCATTGAATCGATCTAGGTCAAATGGGATTTTATCTTCTACCTGATGATAGAATTCATATCTTTGTTCGCCATTTGCCAGATAATCATGACCGACATTAGTATCAAAGCCAACAGATAATGCTTCTGATAGTAATTCTGGTAGTGCATTCTTAGTCATTTCTGGATCTTTGCCATCAATAATAGAGATGGACTTCATGATAGCAAGATGGATTGCCCGATCTTGACACCACTTCTCAGTATGCTCGAGTAGCCATTCTGAATCTGGATTTTCTGCAGGAGTAGATATTTCTTGGACAACGCCAGCAGCATCTGAAAACTGCTGGTCGTTGAGGAATGATTCATCTAGCTCAACATTAAGGGATTCTGGTGTAGGCAGCTTATTATACTTACCAACAAACTCCAAGATCTTATCGAATACTATACGATGAGATCCTTCGAAATAATCCTTACGTAAGAAGGGGATAACCTTACGGGTAAAGTCGTCATTAGTTATAAGATTTCTTAAAATGACTGTTTGTATCACTTGGCTTTTCTCCGATTGCAAAGTTCTTTTCTTCTATAGCTTCCTGTATAACTACTTGAAGCATGTCACCTAGGTATGTCCTGAACTCTTGCGATTCTGTTTCGTCTGAATCTAGATTAGATTCATTAACGGTATACTCAAAAGATAATACGGCATGATCTTCACCATCTGTTGGTTCCGTTAATGCTATCTTACCATATGTTACTACAGTGCCAGAATACCTACCTGTTAGTATCTTAAATGAATCATGATCACTATCTTCTATATAAGATATTTGCCGATAATCATGTTTCGATATACTATTATACACCATTTTCTCCTTCAAGTAAACTATCAAATTCATCTTCGGAAATCATTGAGCGGTGACCAATTGTGTAGTGCTGCTTAACAAACTCTTTGAAGTCCGACTCTTTAAAGATTGGATCCCAGAATGCAGACTCCAAGGTCTGGGCTTCACGAACTTTAGGTTCTACAATTTCGCCTGTAGCTTTTACTACACGACAGTACCATCCATTACTTGGCTTAACTACATATCCACCAGCTAAAGCAACTTCGAGTAGACCAGAGTACTTTTCAATGCCGCCTTCCCAAGATACTGTAACAGGGATTTTAGACTTTTCTTTAACCATTCTTGACTTTTCAACATTAATAACAAAGTCATATCCAACAACGTCTGTACCCTTCT
>Ga0209631_10001465_pt1 | contig 30323 bp, 27 predicted proteins | sample COG_08_FD_184752 | JGI IMG/M metagenome (GOLD analysis project Ga0209631, IMG submission 184752) | Pelagic Microbial community sample from North Sea - COGITO 998_met_08 (SPAdes) (version 2) | ecosystem: Environmental > Aquatic > Marine > Neritic zone/Coastal water | place: Helgoland, sampling... | reverse complement strand
CATGGTTCACTTCGGTAAACTTCAAAACTTTCGACAAGGAAACCGAAAATATTAGGGGCTTTAGAGGATTTTAGAGGATTTTAGAGGATTTTAGAGGATTTTAGAGGATTTTAGAGGATTTTCAGTCGACCAAAAACAAACATCTATTTTCATTAATGAATTCAACGCCCCAAAAGCACCCATGACGTTTAGGTCGCATCCTGAATTTCCTCTTCAGACGAATCCCTCATCGGATTGCCGTTGTTATGCAAAACCTCAGCAACCCGGCCGAAAAATGAGACCCCGTCGTTCGCGCCACTTGGTGCCCAGCTTGTTACAGTTCAGCCTTGGCAGAGAGCCGGTTGCTTATAGCCGCCAGAATCCGAGAATCTATCCTCCAAAATCCGAGCGCCTCTCTGCCTAGGGATGACTCAGCTCGAGCGGACGCTTTTGAGGGGGGTAACAATAACCCTGATCTGCACAGCCTTGATACCGCACTTCTAATTGCCGCGGTATCGATGCTTCCGAATTGGATTCACCAAGGAATACAGTCAGCTCGAGATTATTCCTATAAATCTCAACGTCACCAAAATACTCATCGAAGTAGCGCTCACCCACTGGCTTCTCGATGCTGATAGGGGCACCTTCATCGGTCACTAGACTAATGCGGCCGGCATATAAATAGTGCCCGGGCGTAATAAACCAACTCAGCTTGAGCTCACGATCGACTTGATAACTCGAAAACTGGAAGGCTCGATCGACAGGCAGAATCCGCGGCTGGTCTGACCCTTCAGACCATGGCAATTTTTCAAAAAGACTCGCAGCAATCGCTGAGCTCCCAGCAACCAATACCCACAGCAACACCGTTGACTGCAAATACCGATTATTCGAAGATTTCATAACTACCCTTTCTTTTTTTCAGACCCGCCGTAGACTGGACCCATGAACAAAGCCTTGGTTGCATCGATTTACTCCATTCTACGACAATTTTGTCTGGCGAAATCCAAGTCCAAGGACGATTGGGTGCCCCCTTGGAAAGCCCTACTTCTTATTATTCTAACGCTCCTAGTCGGCAGCTGCACCTCGATAAAAGCACCAATCAGTCCTATTGACCCAGAACCCGATACGCGCACTTCTAGCCTCGAACAGTCTTCTTTTGAGCGAGACGCGCTTCTCAAGTCCATCATAGAACAAGCCGAGAGCGCTTTTGATGCCAACGCGCTGACGACACCCAGCCAAACCAGTGCTTTGCACTACTACCGAGAACTTTTAGTTTTGCAACCTAATCATCCAGCAGCAATCGATGGCCTTAGACGTATTGTTGATCAATACATTGCTTGGGCGCTGGCCGCCATCGACGAAGGCAACTACGCTAAAGCCCATCAATTTTTAGAGCGTGCTGCTAGGGTGAATCCAAAATCCCCTTCGATAGCGGCGGCCTCTGAGCAGATCCGGCGTAAGCGGGAGCAAGCCACTTCTATTGAAATTGTTCCAAATTGGTTGCTCGCGGAAGGCGACAGCGAATCCGCTCAGGATGAGGTCGAAACTACAGATATAGTAAGCGCTTACTTTATGAAAATAGCCAATAAAATAGATGCTCTTTCGGCAAAAGCCACCATCTACTCAAAAACCGACCGCCAAGGTCGTTGGCTTTATCAGAAGATCAATGCGCACACAGGCCAGCGACTTCGAGCCACGCTTAAGATTGATACGCCAAGCAGGATTGAACTGCATTTCAAGCCTCAACTTGATACGATTGCGCCACCCTCAGAGCAACTTAACCAATGAAAAACCCCTTTAAAAAACTATCTCGCGACTCCCTTGATGAAACCATCGAGCAACTCGAGACCATGGAGGTTGGATCGAATATCAAGGGGTCAATGCGCGTCCTTGGGGCGGTCCTTCTGCTATTTTTGACTGTATCCGCAGGGTTGGGAATTTATTGGAGCAGTGAACCCGATCTTTTTGCTTATGCATCTGCGCAACGGCAAGCCGAAAAATCATCGAACCTCCAGCGGGTGACCGGCACAAAAACGGTTGAGGCTTTGAGTCTTCTCGGCGAAACCCTACTTAATAAGCCCGGCGGCTATCTCAGCAACGATCGACTGCCACCCGGTATTTTTCTTGATAATTTACCGAACTGGGAGTTTGGGGTCTTGGTCCAGATTCGCGACCTTACCCGAGCGCTTCGAAACAACCTAAGTCGTTCGCAATCGCAGTCGAGCGAGGACCCTGATCTCGTTAACGCTGAGAACCAATTTTACTTCGATAACAATTCCTGGATTCTCCCTGCAACAGAGGGCGAATACCAAAAAGGCCTGACCGCGCTAAATCAATATCACAAGCGTCTGAGTGATCCTCGCCAGCAACAAGCGCAGTTCTACGCCCGAGCAGATAACCTGAGTCTCTGGTTGGGGGAGGTCGAAACCCGGCTAGGTTCTTTATCGCAAAGACTGAGCGCTAGCGTCGGAAAACGCCAGCTTGACACCGGTTTAGCGGGCGACAGTGCAGCCATGCAGTCCACTGCCACGGCGATGGAAAACGAAATCAAAACCCCTTGGCTTGAGCTCGATGACGTTTTTTACGAAGCTCGGGGCTCTACCTGGGCGCTGATCCACTTGCTCCGGGCAGTGGAGATAGATTTCGCACCGGTGCTTGAGAAAAAAAATGCAACCGTGAGCCTGCAGCAAATCATTCGAGAGCTCGAACCAACACAAGAGACACTTTGGAGTCCACTTATCCTCAATGGCAGCGGCCTTGGCGTGTTGGCGAACCACTCACTTGTGATGGCCTCGCACATCTCACGAGCTAATGCTGCCATCAGCGACTTACGGCAATTGCTCGAGCAAGGCTAGAATCACCCGCGGATTGATGGCTGCATTTTAACGCCTAAGCTTTAGTTCACCTCTGTTACTACACAGAGCGGTTCCAACATCGCCCACAATTTTGTACCATTAGCCCGCGCCCGCATCGGGCGGGGGGTTACCATCACAATTTATTGAGATCAATTATGACTTTTGACAATCAATTGCCGCCACTTTTTGGCGTATTCGGACTCGTTGTCGCATTTGTCATCTATGTTGTTATGACACGACAGGATGAAGGCACAGAGAAAATTAAAAAGATCGCCGACGCCATCCATCGAGGAGCAATGGTCTTCATGCATACGGAGTACAAACTCCTTTTTATGTTTGCAACGCCGGTCGGACTCGCGCTTTGGTATTTCCTCGGAGATAACACGGCCATTTCTTTTGCCGCCGGAGCCCTTTCATCGGCACTTGCGGGCTACCTCGGCATGTTTTCTGCGACGAAGGCCAATGTTCGAACAACCGCTGCTGCTCAATCGAGTGGCCAGGCCGGCGCCTTGACGGTTGCTTTTTACGGCGGATCGATCATGGGTCTTTGCGTCGCATCGCTCGGACTGATCGGTTTGGGCTCACTATACTGGCTTTTTGGCGGTGACCCAGCGACAGCCCACGCAATCCACGGCTTTGGAATGGGTGGTTCTGTGGTTGCATTGTTCAGCCGCGTCGGTGGCGGCATCTTCACAAAAAGTGCAGATGTGGGCGCGGATCTCGTGGGCAAGGTTGAAGCCGGAATCCCCGAGGATGATCCAAGGAACCCAGGCGTTATTGCGGACAATGTCGGAGACAACGTCGGCGATGTTGCAGGCATGGGCTCAGACATTTTCGAATCCTATTGTGGATCGATGATTGCAACGATTGCTATCGCATCGACCATGGTCATGTCCGACCCTACTGCGTTGGCGCTGCTGGATGGCGCAACTGCTGATCAGGCCAAAGCCAACCTCATGGCCTTCCCATTGATGCTGGCATCAATCGGCCTCATCTGCTCGGTTATCGGCATTATTATTGTTCGGCTCAGATCAAATGCTGCCCCTGAGAAGGCCCTTCGCACGGGTCATCAACTCTCGGCAGTTCTCCTCATTGCTGGAGCTTGGTGGCTAACCACTCAAATGGGACTCAGCGTAAACGTGTTATATGCGATTATTGCAGGCGCCCTGGGTGGAATGGCGATTGGCCTAATTACTGAGTACTACACAGCAAGCAAGCCCGTGGAACGCATCGCGGAATCCGGAAAAACTGGGACTGCCACGGTCATGATCACAGGCCTTGCGGTGGGCATGGAGTCAGTCGTTGCACCCATCTTGTTCATTGCTGGCATCATCTATGTCTCCACTGAATTTGCCGGTCTTTACGGCGTCGGCATCGCGGCGGTCGGCATGCTCGCGACAGTCGGCATGACCATGGCCCTCGACGCCTACGGACCCGTTGCTGACAATGCTGGTGGCATTGCCGAGATGGGCGGTCTAGGAGACGATATTAGAAAGATCACCGATGGCCTGGATGAAGTCGGGAACACCACCGCCGCCATTGGAAAGGGCTTCGCGATTGGAGCAGCTGCCCTGGCGGCGCTCGCCATTATCGCGGCCTTTGTTGAGACAATGTTGCAGAAATATCCAGACTTTGAATTGCAGCTGTCCAATCCGATGGTTTTGGTTGGCATCTTCATCGGCGGGACTCTGCCATTTTTAATCGCCTCAATCACGATGACCGCTGTTGGTGATGCGGCAATGGAAATGATTGAAGAGATTCGCCGTCAATTTCGAGAGATTAAGGGATTGATGGAAGGTGAAGCCGAACCTGATCACGAAAAGTGTGTAGAAATTGCAACCAGTGCTGCACTGAAGAAAATGATCCTCCCAGGCGTCATTGCTGTATCAGCACCGCCACTGGTTGGTTTCCTATTAGGCGCTGAATCCCTCGGTGGAATGCTCGCCGGGGCACTCCTCGGCTGTGTGCTCATGGCTCTGATGATGGCCAATGCGGGCGGAGCTTGGGACAACGCTAAAAAGTATATTGAGAAAGGAAACTTTGGCGGCAAGGGTTCTGACGTCCACGCTGCGGCGGTTGTTGGTGATACCGTTGGAGACCCCTTCAAAGATACCTCTGGTCCGGCGATGAACATTCTGATCAACGTCATGGCGATTGTCAGTCTCGTGATCGCACCACTCCTATAAACTGACCCTTGTAGTTAAAAAAGCGAGCTCTGGCTCGCTTTTTTTTGCCTCAAGCATTGATGATTCACTCGGGCATCCCGCTCGCTAGACTGTGGAGTCTCCATGAAACAACGATTTACACCCACACCCCCTGCCAGCCAAACGACAGAACAAGCCACACTGCAAGCTTCGATCGCCGAATCTAGGGGTTTATCAAATCAACAAGCGCTACAAGGACCTTTCGGACCTTGGGTTGAATCTCCTCTTATGGGAAAACATCTTTCACGGCTCGGCGTGTTTCATCGCTTTCATAGTTGCCTCGACCGACGTCAGATCGAGCTCGCGATTTTGATCACGGCCAAATTTTGGGCGGCAAAATTTGAATGGTGGGCGCACGAACCTATGGCAGTGGCTGCAGGCGTCCCCGGCGACGTCATAGCCGCTATTTTAGAGGGAGCAACGCCAAATTTTTCAAACGATCGAGATGCAGCGGTTTATGACTTTGTCCTTGAATTGCATCAACAGCATCATCTCCACTCCGCCATCTATCATCGCGCTGCTGAATTACTTGGACAGCAGGGTGTGATCGAGTTAATTGGACTGTGCGGTTATTACACCACGGTCTCAATGACCCTCAATGCCCTTGCAATTCCACTGCCTGACGGAGCAGATGACCCTTTCCCCGGTCACTAACAACCTGCATTGGCGGGGAATCTGATCCTAAAGGTCGACGAGGGCCATTAGCTGACCTCAAAGGACGGCAGCTTTTTAGCGCATAGACGATTTTTCAACCGAGCGTATCGAGGCACACCTTGCTCATAAGGTGGATAGTCTTCCCCTTGTATCAGAGGTCGCAGATACGCCAAACCGGCGTCAGAAATACCCCAGCCATCTCGAGTAATAAACTTCTTGGGCATCTTTTTTTCGACGTTCGCAACCTTGGATAAAGCCACGGATCCTGTTCGCCATCGATACCGCTGACCCGTGCCTCGCTCTAACGTAACCATGACACCACTTTCCCCACTCGCAGCAAGTTTGACCGCTGATGCCCCTACTGCGTACGCCTGATCGACATCCACTTTAGATGCAATATGTCGAGCGGCTCTTTGGAGATAATCAGAGACTGCCCAGTGACACTTAAAGCCCAGCTGGCCCTTTATCAGATCCACCAACATCGGAGCGACTCCGCCCAGCTGTGCATGACCAAAGGCATCCAAACCGCCCGATTCAGCGAGGAATTGACCCTCAGCAGTTTGAGCGCCTTCAGATGCCACGATCACACAGTAACCCTCACGGGCAACAGTGGCCTTCACTTTCTTTAAAAAACTCGGCTGATCGAAGGGCACCTCCGGCAAAACCACTAGATGCGGTGGATCCGATTTTTGATTCGCTGCAAGTGCCGAGGCTGCAGCTATCCAGCCAGCGTGGCGCCCCATCACTTCAAGAACGAACACCTTGGTTGAAGAGGCTGCCATTGAGGCAACGTCCAGACCAGCCTCGAGAGTCGACACCGCGACATACTTAGCAACGGAACCAAAACCGGGGCAGGTGTCTGTGAAAGGCAGATCGTTATCGACCGTCTTAGGAATACCGATGCACTGGACGGGGTAACCCCTACGAGCACTGTAAGCCGCAACCTTATTCGCCGTATCTTGAGAATCTCCGCCACCGTTATAAAAAAAATGACCAATTCTGTGCGCCTTAAAGACCTCTAGAATGCGCTGATATTCCCTCGGGTTTTCTTCGGGGGACTTTAGTTTAAAGCGACAGGAACCAAAGGCGCCGCTCGGCGTGTGACGTAAACCAGAAATATTGCGTTTCGGCTCGCGGGAGGTGTCAATCAACTCCTCATTGAGCGCGCCTAAAATACCATTTTTGCCGACAAACACTTTTCCCATGTTTGGCATCGAACGCGCCGTCTCGATCACCCCGCAGGCCGATGCGTTGATCACCGCTGTCACTCCACCGGATTGCGCATAAAATATATTTGATCCCGCCACGTTTTATTCCTTGCTCGCCTTTCGCTCAATTATAACGAACTCGGCACTCATGCCGATCCATAAATTTACCCCTTGGACTTGAATTGAGCATCATTGGGCTTATGTAGACGACACAAACATTTCAAAGGCAGATAAAACATGACCCATTTAATGAGATTGAGTTCAGCGTTTCCTTTTAGTGAGCGAGTGACGCAGCTGATGAGCTTCCCAACTTTAGAGGTGCAGCATCCAACCCAACCTAAAGCACGCTATTTTAGGACTCGGACCCGGTCGGAACCCCTGTCCTATCATCTCGAAGAATCATCGTTGGAATATACCCTAACACTCTGTGTTCCCGGGCTGGCACCAGAAGCCATCGAAATCACCTCCGAATCGGATCAATTGAATATCACGCTTAAGCCTTCAGCCCAGAATGAAGGACCTCAAGCACAATGGCTCCATGAAGGCGTTGAGCGCCCTATTGCAGGACAAAGTTTTAGATTACCGACTGATGCTGATCGTGAAATTATCTCGGCCAAACTCGATCGGGGCATTTTAAAGATCACCATCCCGCGCATTCAAAAGGCTCCGCCTCGCGTCATCCCTGTTGACGCGTCAGGGTACGGGGATCACTGACCCATGGCTTAGGTTTTGAAGTTCAATGCATTTCAGCCGATGGGGCGTCAGGAGAATTTTTTAACAATCGGGATTCGGCGCCCCATACCAAAAGCGACTTTTGAGACCTTGGGCCCAGGGCAAGTCTGTCGCCGCTTGTACTCCATCGATGCGATCAATCGAATCAGCATCGGGTATCGATCTCTTGCCTCAGGCTCTTCAAGCCAATGCGAGAGTACAGCCGCGTCAAGGGAAATTGAATCCTGGCGAGACAAGCTATCTGAGACCCAGCTGCTAAAGGCATCAAACTGATTGATATAATTCTCGATGTACGCCTGCACCAGAGGGTCCAAAATGGCGTAGGGCAGCAGACTGGCCTCATCGGTCTGATTGGGCGCGAGTTCCGCGCTGGGGGGTTTCTCTAAAATGGCGCGGGGAATGCTCTCCTTTTTTTGCGCAAGCTCGAATACCTGTCGTTTGTACAGGTCTTTAATCGGCGCAAAACTAAAGTTCATGTCGAAATGGGTGTAGTACCCGCACGCGGATTCAGTCTTGTTGCCGGTTGACAATGGCATTGCACCAAAGGCGTTGGAGAAATGCATCACATACAAATCCCTGAGCCGCGCCTGCATATTTTGATCGGCAATCTCATTGTAGTTGCCGTTTGAAAACGTATGAGAGACGAGGTTATGTTCGGTCTGGTTCAACGAAAAATTTTGGTTGAGCCCCTTAATCACGGATTGGTGTTCAATGGGAACCTCATAATCCCAACAACCAAGATTTTCATGAAGCATTTTCGCGTCGTCGCTTGAAGCAGAGGTGCTATAAATCGAGGGCATCCGGATGGCGTGTACTTGTTTGGCACCAACCGCGTCACAGGCGATTTGGGCTACCAGTGCACTGTCGATGCCGCCACTGCTGGCCAGAACAATATGTTCGAACCCTGATTTATCCACGTAGTCTTTAAGGCTCAGAACCAGCAAATCATAGAGCGCAATGGTTCCCGGCTTCACAATCGGTACAGGTTTCGTGCGATCGTCCGCTGCTAAGCAGGTCACGACGGCATACTCATCCGCTTTGACCTGCTCTGAAATATAAACCAGTTGCTCGCTCTCAACGACCAGGCTTTGACCGTCAAACACCAACTCGTCTTGACCGCCCCATTGATTAACGTAGACCAAAGCCATATCCCCAAGCCCTGCGCCGATCGATGTTAGCCGCTGACTGAGTTTGCCATGCACATAGGGAGAACTATTCAGCGAAAAAATTCCATCCACTCCCGCCTCGCGGTATCGGGCCAAAGGATTATTCTTATAAGCGTAATGATCTTCGCCCTTGTCATTCCAAAGATCCTCACAGATGGCAATACCAATCCGCGCGGATCCCAACTCAATAATGGTCAGTCCCTGACCGGGTTCAAAATAGCGCTGTTCATCAAAGACGTCATAGAACGGGAGTAGAAGTTTGCGGTGGTTCGCAATTTGGCGTCCGCCCAGGATCACCGCCGCCGAATTGTAAAAGGGCTTCCCAGGGCCCTTATTGACTTCTAGGTATCCAACCACAATATGCAAAGACTCAAAACCAGATTCGCCTGATAGAGCAATGACGTTGTTTAACACCTGCGTGTTCTCAGCCAGAAAATGCTCGTGGTACATCAGGTCTTGGCTCAAATACCCAGGAATCGCGAGCTCCGGAAAAATAATAGCCGAGCAACCTTCGGCTTTTGCTCGCAGAATGCCCGCCCGTATTCGGGCCCAGTTCCCCGAGAAGTCCCCTGGTGTCGTATTGATCTGAGCCAGGCAGATTTGCATCCAAAGTTCCTAGGCCTTTTGAGGCCGCACTAGATAATTTAGATAGACTAAACCCATCACCAAGAAACAGGCAAAGACTTGATGCGACAAAGCCCAATTCAATGGGACGACGAGCACCAAGGTCGTCACCCCCAATAAGAACTGCACCGCGACCAAACCCACGCACAATCCTGCGGCCTGCATGAACCGCGTGGAGGCCCCCCACTTCACCGCCGTCACACAGACCATCAAGGCCGAGACGACCACTGCAAGCCCTAGCCAGCGATGGACAAACTGAATCATCGCACCATTGTCGATCAGATTGGCCCAAAGTGGTGTCAAAGTCAGCGCTGCATCAGCGATCCATTGCTCGCCCATTTTTGGATACGTGTTAAATCCGAGACCCGCTTTCAGTCCGGCGGTAAATCCACCATAAATCAGCTGCACCGTAAGCAGGCCAGTAAAAATCAGCACCAGAGCGCGCAGCCAGGATGGAACGACCTCTCCCGAGGTTCGTCCCAGCGCCAAAAACAGGTCAAAGATATAAGCTAAAATGAACAACGCCAAACACAAGTGCGCCGCCAGTCTAAAATGGCTGACGCTTGGCCGGTCAACCAAGCCGCTTTTGACCATAAACCAGCCTAGCACCCCTTGGGATCCACCCAAACCCAAAGCAATCCAAAATCGCGGTAAAAACCGGCGCTCTATCCGCCCGCTCAGCCAAAAATATAAAAACGGCAAAGCATAGATGAGACCGATTGCCCGCCCGAGCACGCGGTGCCCGTATTCCCAATAGAATATGGTTTTAAATCCTTCGAGCGTCATTCCTCGATTGAGTTTTTGATACTCTGGAAATTGCTTGTACTGAGCAAACTCAGCTTCCCAATCTGCAGTGTTCAGCGGAGGTAGAATCCCAGTTATCGGCTTCCAGTCAACCATCGAGAGCCCACTGTGGGTGAGACGCGTAGCGCCTCCGACCCCGACCATCAGCACGATCGTGGCGCATACCAGCAGCAGCCATCCTCGAATAAATCTAATGTCCCGACTTGTATTCACGCTTCCTCCCGCCGCAGCCCACTGCGTTTAATCAACCCTTGGCGCTAATTTTTGCTGAGCGCCTCAGCAGGCCCTCGGCCACCTGTCCTGGCGACCCGAGCCACTGAATCCTCATAGCCTTTTCTGGCTCTCAATTTGTCTAACAGGTCTTACGCGAATCAATGTCCTAAGAGTTGATCCCACAGAAAAAAACCGATCAGCGAATACCCTATAATAGCACCAGTTAATAGTGACTCGAATTTGCTGGACAAAAGCGCCTCGATGACGACAATCATCCCTCTACCCCGTTAAAGCCACTCCAGCCAGGATCCTTTTATGTCTGATGCAGAAACGTTTAGAGCCGAAACAAGACATTGGCTTGAAACCAATTGCCCCGACGAGATGCGTAATCTATCTTTCCACTGGGAGGATGCTCATCTCATCTACAACACCGATGCCGCTGAAATCTGGCGGGAGCGTATGGCAGAAAAAGGGTGGATTGCTCCCATGTGGCCAACCGAATACGGCGGGGGTGGGCTCGACAGGGAAAAAGCCAGCATCCTCTCCCAAGAAATGGGCCGTATCAAAGCCACCGCAGCATCGAGTGGTATGGGACTCACCATGATTGGGCCGACCTTGCTCGAATTCGGTACCGAAGCGCAAAAACAGCGGCATCTTCCCCATATCTGTGACGGCACCATCCGCTGGTGCCAAGGCTATAGCGAACCCGGTGCTGGTTCTGATTTAGCCGCATTGCAAACTCGAGCTGTCATTGAGGGTGATCAATTTATCATCACCGGTCAAAAAATATGGACCTCCGGGGCCCAACATGCAGACTGGATGTTCGCCTTAGTTCGAACAGATCCCTCTGCGGCAAAGCATGAGGGTATCAGTTTTGTCTTGCTCGACATGCGTCAAGAAGCTGTCACTGTCAAACCCATCGGCCTGATATCCGGCTCATCGCCATTTTGTGAGACTTTTCTTGATAACGCGATTGCCCAGAGAGAAGACTTAATTGGTGAAATGAATAAGGGCTGGACGATTGGCAAGCGGTTGTTGCAATTTGAGCGATCGGGTATTGGCGGTCTTTCCGGCGCTGCTAATAAGAAAAAAGCAGCAAAGACCCAGGTGATCGCCGATATTGCTAAGCAATACGTTGGCGAGTCTGGCGGCAAAATTGCCGATGCAGAGTCTCGAGATAAGGTGCTCAAACACACAATGACTGAACGCGCCTTTTCTCTGACGACCCGGCGCGTCGTACAAGAAAACCTCAGCGGCAAAACGCCCGGAGCGACAACCTCAATCTTCAAACTGGTGGGCTCGACCCTCGCAAGAAACGCAGCGGAACTTAAGTCTGAGCTGATGGGCGGCCAAGGACTGGGTTGGGAGGGTGAGGGCTTCCAAAAGAATGAACTTGAAGCAACGCGCAATTGGTTAAATTCGAGGGCAGTGACGATTTATGGCGGCACCAACGAAGTACAAATGAACATTATCGGCAAGCGCGTGCTAGGCCTGCCCGATTAACTGTTATCGATTGTTACGCAAGCACGGAGTTAAGCCAAAGGCATCATCTCCGCCCACCACTCCCGGGGTGATCAGGCGCTAACGCCCACCATATCTGTTCGCTTTTGCGACGCTCTGATAACCAAGAGGTTGAACCGATCAATTCGAAATCCAGCGCCACCCCACCCCCTCAAACCTCGGATAAACGCCTTTTTGCCACCCTCGGTATCAGAGACTATCTGTTTCTCTGGCTAGGTATGATGGGATCAGCCTTTGCCATGAATATGCAACTTGTTGCACAGGGCTGGCTAGTCTATGAAATGACTGAGTCCCCAATCCAGCTGACCTGGGTCACGCTTTCATTCATGCTGCCCCAGGTGATTTTTTCTCTTATCGGCGGTGTTTTGGCAGACCGAATTCGAAAAAAACCCATTATCGGTTGGTCTCCCATCGTCAACGGTCTTGCAACACTGTATTTGGCGTTGGTGATCTTCTCTGGGGAGGTAACTTTCTGGCACTTTATAGCGATCGGCTTTCTGAACGGAACGGTTATGGCGCTTTCAATTCCAGCACGAACCGCGTTTATCCCGGAAATCGTGGGCGAGGCACTGATTTTTAATGCGATGGCATTTAACACCGCGGCCTGGAACTTATCTCGAATCCTTGGCCCTGCGCTGGCTGGCTTTATGATTGCCTACCTTGCCGGAGGCGACACCACGTCGACCTTTGGCGTTGGATGGGTCTACATGGTGTTGTCTCTGCTTTACTTTTCTTCAGGCTTATCGGTCCTCCTGATCAAACATCCAGGTCATCCAACCCAGACGAACCGAAAGAGCCCGCTTCAGGATACTGTAGAGGGATTAAAATACGTCGCCAATTCCCCCATCGTTGGCGGGCTCATTCTGCTATCAATTTTACCTTTCTTGTTCGGACTCAGCATTAACACACTTTTGCCCGCGTTCAATTCGGATATTCTTTTGGCAGGCCCAGATACGCTCGGCTTATTGATGACCGGAATGGGTGTTGGGGCGATCGCAGGCTCTTTACTCTTGGCCAAACTCAGCGCGCTTAGGCATAAAGGCTATTGGCTACTCTCAACCAACATTCTGTGGGGGCTCTCCGTCGCTGCATTCGGCTTATCCAACGCCTTCATCATGGCCTTCTTAATGATCTGCTGCATGGGCTTCGTCTCGGCGATCAACATGTCGATGAATCGAAGTTTGGTACAACTGCAGGTAGATCAACAGATGCGAGGTAGGATCATGAGCATTGATCTGATGTCGCATGGCTTGATGCCTCTCGGGATGCTACCCATCGGTTACATCGCAGAACATCATGGTGTTCAAACTGGGCTGATTGTCAGCGGCTGTATCTTGGTGTTCACGACGCTCATTCTTATCGGACCGCTCAAAGCGATCCGGTCGATAGACACCGGTTACCGGCGAGACGCAGCAAGCGTTTGATACCCAATCCCTGTTACCAATTCGATGTAAATACTGGCACACTTCAGCGTTCACTCCTTCGTCTCTGAGCACAGGCCCTTGCAACATATTGTTCATTATTTCTGGCAATTGTGTCTGTTTAGACGCCACCCCGCGGAGCTGCCAGGAGGACATTCGAATTTACTGGTGATCGGTTTGATTTATGGACTGATCGTGGTCAGCGCAAGTGCGTTGAGCTATCCCTCGCGTAGTCTGATAACGAGCCTATCCATGGTCGTTGTGGGCCTTGCGATACAGGTCGTTTTGATCTTCTTTCTCATGTGGTTTAAAGGTTTCGTAGACCGAACGGTTGCTGTCATTGGCAATCTTTTGGGTGCCAGCGCTTTAATGACCTGCCTGTTATTGCCGATTAATTTGATTTTATTGCAAGGCTCTCCGGGTCTGGTCGTTTCAATTGCAGATGCATTAACTTGGCTGTGGCTAGGTTGGTGGCTTTGTATCTCAGGCTATGTCCTGGCGCGATCCATTAATATCAGCATCGTCCAAGGTGCCTTTATCGCATTTCTGATCGAGCTACTGAGCGTCTTAACCAGCTTTTCATTGTTCTCGGAGCTATAAGGATGCACGTCCACATTTTAGGAATCTGCGGAACGCTGATGGGAAGCATCGCCCTGCTTGCACGGGCCCAAGGACATATCGTCACCGGAAGTGATGACCAAGTTTACCCCCCGATGAGCACACAATTGGCTGAGGAGGGCATCGAGCTTCAAAGCCCTTATTGCCGAGATAGCATTCCTCGTGACGTTGACCTGGTCGTTCTTGGTAATGCGGGGCTGGGCCGAGGCAACCCGGCAGTCGAAGCACTGCTCGCTAGCAGAATCGATTTTTGTTCCGGGGCTGAGTTTTTAGGCCGGCACATACTCAAAGACAAGTGGGTCGTCGCCATCGCCGGCACTCATGGCAAGACCACCACAGCGAGTCTGATTGCTTGGATCTTAGAATGTGCGGGCCTAAACCCCTCTTATTTGATCGGTGGTATCCCGAATAATTTCAAGCGATCGGCACGATTAACGGACAGCCCATTTTTTGTGATCGAAGCCGATGAATACGACACCTCTTACTTCGACCGCCAATCAAAATTTCTGCACTATCATCCACAAACACTGGTCATCAATAATCTTGAGTTTGACCACGCCGACATTTTTGAAGACCTCAAGGCCATCGAGAACCAGTTTCATCAGCTGATCAGACAGATTCCAGAGGATGGTCTCATCGTTCACAACTTAGACGACCGTAATGTCGAGGCGCTGGTCCAGCGAGGATGTTGGTCGCAGACCTTGTCGTTTGCAATCAATCAACCGCCCCCTGGGGAGATCGATACGGGCTTTATCTCGGACCCAAAAGGTTCCAGAATTACCCTGAACGGCTCGCCAGTGGGTACACTTGACTGGAAACTGACCGGTGCACACAACGTCTCTAACGCATTAGCGGCAATTGCGGCAGCGCGCCATGTGGGCGTGCTACCGGCGGATAGCCTCACGCATTTAAACGGATTTCTCGGTGTTAAACGTCGCATGGAACAGGTCGGTTTGACACCCGGAGCCACGCTCTATGATGATTTCGCCCACCATCCCACAGCAATCAAAACAACCCTCGAGGGTCTGAGAACTAAAGTCGGAGACGAGCCGATCTATGCGCTACTCGAGCCACGTTCGCACACCATGCGCTTGGGGCACCATCACGAGCAACTCGGTCAGGCGTGCGCTACCGCTGATCGCGTCTTTTGGTTGAAACCTGAAAACTTGGCCTTTGACCTAGATTTGGCGGTCAGTGCGCAAGGACACTTCACTTTTGAGTCAGAAGAGGACTTTATCAAAAGCATTGCTCAACACCTTGCCGGAGAATCTCGGCACGTCCACCTGGTCATGATGAGCAATGGCGCCTTCGACACCCTCAAAACTGCTCTGCTTCAAATGATGCGTGATGCCTGAATCAGACTTGTATGGCCCGATCAAAGATTGGTTTGAAGTCAAAGGGTTTGACGTACGCGGAGAGGTGAACCACTGTGACCTGGTCGCTAAACGCAATGACGATGTCATTATCGTTGAACTCAAGGTAAAGCCCTCGCTCAAGATTTTGTATCAAGCCCTCGATCGCTTTGCACTGACCGAGCGCGTCTATATTGGGCTGCCCGGGAACCAAGGTCGCGGGAAAAATTTTCGCGCCTTTAAAAAAGTACTCAGGAGGCTCGGCGTCGGACTTTTCCTGGTCCATGCCTCAACCCTTGGTCATCGCGTTGAACATGCCTTCGGACCGATGCCGGTTAAGGCCCGATCATCAAAACGTCGGACCGCTGCTTTGATTCGAGAGTTCGATGGGCGAGGGGACATTGATAATATTGGCGGCAGCGCGGCAGCGCCAGTGGTCACTGTTTATCGAGAGGATGCGCTGCTGATTTTCGCTTTTTTAGAGATTCTTGGCACCGCTTCCCCGAAGGCGCTGAAGGCTTCGGGTTGTTCCGAGCGCACGGGAGAAATATTACGAGCCAATCATTACCACTGGTTTGAAAAAGTTGAGCGGGGCATTTACCGGCTGAACAATACCGCCAGCAACGAGGTCGCTCATGCCTACCCAGAGTTGCTCACGCGTTGTCGAGCACTTTGCAAAACCCTACTTGCAGCGAAATGAGTCCTGAACAATAATCGGTCAAAAACACTGACTATGACCGCCTATCAGCAACCCGGACCCGCTACACAAAGAATTGATCATCTGATTCAGTTTTTTCGAGAACGCAATCTGAGCTTGACCCTTTTAACCCGAAAATCTTCGCTTTCACAAAATGCAGCCGATAGCCAAACCGCTCTGTCTTGGCGTGACTTCCAACAAATTATCACCAATGCACGGCAGGTTTTACCCGCCCATGAGTTCGATCAAGCTGCAGCGACCTTTTGGCAGCAGCCGATGCACCGTCACTGGGTTGACCTTGCACGCGTTCAGCGCCGCCCTTTTGGCCTCTTGATCGATCTGATTGGTGAGCAAGGATTCTTATTCGAAGATATGCCACTGCAAATCAAGGTAAAGCAACACGATCCGCGACGGCTTTGGATCCACGCAGATTCTCGGGGCGAATCAACGTCCAATATCGCTATCTCCTTCCTCATTGCCGCCGAAATCAAGTCGTTCGCAGCCCTTTGTGGTCTCTCGGGGTTGCATCTCGACGTCACGCTTCGACCCCAAGGCTTCGATCTACACTGCACCAATGCCGCCCCCGCCGGCCGCTCATTTTTCCGGCAGATCCTCCGGACCCTAAAGCGGCCGCCAGTACCGCGGTTAATGGTGAATTTGGATAGTCTGAGGCTCAGCGCCGCTCAGTTGAGGACAAGGATCTTTCAGCTACGCGCGAAACTCGACGAGACAGAGCAACAACTCGAGCGGGAACGCGCAAATACTGCTGCGCTGTTGAGCGCCTTCGACATCCCTCACTTTTTCATTGGGGAGGATCACAGCATGATTCACCCCATAGGCCAATCCTCGTTAGGTGACCTGCCTCTCAAACCTTTCTCAACCGTGGCAGGACTCTTGAACCAGCTTGACGAGGCAAGTCAGCAAGATTGTGCCCGCCTCATCGATGAGGCGGGGCAAACTGATTTCCAGATACTGAAAACCAAGCTCTTCACCAAACCCGATACCCAGGCACCCTTAAACGCTGTGATCACCCTCCTTCTCTACGCCCATGACCAGAGCAACAACATCACAGCCTACTTGCTCAAGGACAACCAACACGCTCAGACGCACTCGGCAGATCCAGCACCCCGTGCTGCTCTGCTGATGATGGAGGCGATGACTCAAGAGGCAATGTGTATTACAGGCCCTAATGGCGTTATCGAATGGTTTAACAAGAAGTTTCTGTCACTACTGGAAAGGCTTGAGCCTCAAGTGGTGGGAGCGCCGATCAACCACTTTATCCCAGAAATTTTGAGTGACAATCGACTTCGAAGCTTTTACCAGGATCAATCCGGCGAGGCGTGGCTAACTGCACTGCCCGCTAGAGCATTAATCGGCGCAGACGCTCAAATCCCTATCTCCCTTTCTGCACGTAGCTTTCTCGATCAAGGAGTGCGCAAAAAGCTTTACGCAATCACCGATAGAACCTTCGCAGTCGAGCTCAAAGCAAAAGCCGAAGCTGCGGAAGCCCGGTTCGCATTACAGGCCGACGCAATCGTCGCTGGTCAAATGACACAGGGTGCCGCTCACGATCTCGGGAATGTGCTCACTGTTATCCAAGCCCAAACTGACATATTAAAAGCGGAGGTTCCCAACGTAGCTCAAGACGCTTTTAAGCCCTTGGAGCTTGCAACCTTTGATGCGGCAAACATTGTAAAGCGGTTGCTGCCGGCCAAAGACAGCGAGCTAGAACCCGCCGCTTGTGACCTGATCAAACTTTTTAAAGACATCGAGCCCGCGATGGCACTGACACTAGGACCTGCCATCCAATACCAGATCGAAATCGATGGTCAGTCCTCTGAACTTTTTTGCGCCCTGGCATCACTGCCCCTCAAAAACATCTTACTGAATCTCATCGCAAATGCTCGGGATGCCATCTCGCTTGCTGGAGAAGTGACACTGCGCTTAGCACCGAATCTGACCCAACCTCAGCAAAAAACAATCTCAGGCGATTATCACCTTATCGAGATCGAGGACAACGGCTCAGGGATTCCAACGGCGATGCGACATCGTATTTTTGAGCCTGGATTCACAACCAAAACCTACCGGGGTGGTCACGGCATCGGACTCAGCATGATCAGACAGCTTTTGGTAGACGCGGGCGCAGATATTTTAATCGAGCAAAGTCGCTCCGGTGGGACCTTAGTTCGCTTATTCGTTCCTAAAGCAAAAAAAACGCCGTCCTCCAAACCGAGTTCAAGGACAGCGTATTCAGGGCATCAACCCTACGCACTTGTAGTTGAGCCAACGCCTGAACTCCAAGACTTTATTGCACTCACTCTCCAAGCCCAGGGTTTTCGTGTTTTCAGAGCCAGCGATGGTCGCAACGCAAAGACAATTTTTGAGCGCCGGGCGCAGGAACTCGATCTGATCGTTTGTGAGCTCGTCCTTCCGCGTTGGGGAAGTCGAGATTTTCTTCGCTTGGTTTTAGCGACGAAATCCCAACAGCGCGGGCTGATTGTTTCGGCCAGCGCCCAATCACGTCTTCATCAACAGCTCCTGAGGGAAATACCTTGGGAGAACCTCAACAAACCTCTCTCTCATGCTGCGCTGAAAGCTGCAATCGCCCGCGCAACCGCCGAAAAACCGGGTTGGCCCCAGGCAGACCAGATGCTGCCGAGACCCTGGTAGTCTCTGAATCGAAGCAATTAGCCAAAGATTGATCCCCCGAAAGCTGTGACCAAACTGGTATACTTTGCCCATTTATCCTTGGGCGTATCATGAACATTCGGCAGTCTCTAGAACAACAACTGGCCCTTGCCATGACCCAGGCGGGGATCGATCAGCCCAGCCCGATGATTCGCCAATCCCAACGCGCAGCCTTTGGCCATTATCAGGCCAATGGTGTCATGAGCGCGGCGAAACGATTACAAAAAAATCCTAGAGCGTTAGCGGAAAGCGTCGTGGCGGCCTTACCCGAACCCTCAGAATTCACTGCTGAGGTTGCTGGCCCGGGGTTTATTAACATTACCCTTACCGACAGTTATCTTGCTCATGCCTTATCGAAACAACTTCTAGCAACAAAACCAACCGTTGAGAAGCCAGAGCGCATTGTGGTCGATTATAGCTCTCCCAATCTGGCCAAAGAGATGCATATCGGACACCTACGCTCCACGGTTATCGGGGATACTGTTGTCCGAGTCCTTGAGCACGTCGGGCATACCCCGATCAGAGCCAACCATGTCGGAGATTGGGGCGCTCAGTTTGGCAGCCTTCTGGCTTATCTTGATGAAGCTGAAGCATCAACGGAATCCGCTCAGCTGAGTGACTTGGAGGCTTTCTACCAGGTCGCCAGCAAACGATTCAGAGAGGACACGGCCTTTGCAGAGAAGGCCAGAGCCTATGTGGTTCGATTACAAGCGGGCGACCCAGAGCTCAAAGCGCTCTGGCAGACCTTTATCAACACCTCGATGGATCATGGCCAGCGGGTCTACGACCAACTTAACATCACATTGACCCGCGACCATGCGATGCCTGAGAGTCAATACAATGACGATTTACAGCCCTTGGTTGCGGATCTTACGGAGCTCGGTCTCATCGAAAAATCCGATGGCGCCCTCTGCGTTTTTTTGGATGAATTCAAGGGCAAAAATGATCAGCCGTTACCCGCCATGGTCCAAAAAACAGACGGAGGCTTTCCCTACCTTGCAACCGATCTCGCCGCATTGCGGTATCGCCATCACACGTTAAAAGCCAATCGCATCCTGTACGTTGTGGGCGCATCCCAGCAGCTCCACCTCAAACAGGTGATTGCGGTTGCACGGGCAGCGGCTTTTATCCCGGACCACGTGATGACCCAGCATCTGCCGTTTGGGCTCGTTCTCAAGGAAGATGGAAAACCTTTTAAAACCAGAGACGGCGCTGACGTCAAACTCATTGATGTTGCGCTGGAGGCCATTGATAGAGCTAAAAATCTGCTCGCTGCTCGGAGCCAAGATCTGTCTGAACAGGACAGTCTACGCATCGCAGAAGTGGTGGGGATTGGGGCGATCAAATATGCTGAACTTCAAAAAAATCGAACCACCGATTATATTTTTGATTGGGAAACAATGCTGGCCTTTGAGGGCAATACTGCACCCTACCTATTGTACGCTTACACCCGAATACAAAGCCTGATCCGAAAGTCATCTGTCACCATGACCGACCCGCCAACGAACTTTGATCTCAGCGCGCCCCAAGAACGCGCCCTGGCGCTTAAAAATTTACAAATGAGTGAGGCCCTAGACACCTATCTCGACGACTATCAAGCCAATGTCCTGTGCAACTATCTTTATGAACTCGCTGGCTTGTTCATGAGCTTTTATGAGCATTGCCCGGTCTTATCCGCTCCTGATGCGGTTCAAATCAGCCGCCTACAACTTGCTCAAATGACGGCAAACACGCTCAAGACCGGTCTAGAGCTGCTCGGTATCGAGACCGTGGAGCGGATGTGAACCCGAGCTATGCCATCGTTGCAGCTCGGAGCCGGAATCACGTCATTGGTCGTGGCTCAGACATCCCATGGCAGGTCAAGGGCGAACAAGCGCTGTTCAAGAAAATCACTGATGGCGGTTGTTTGGTGATGGGTAGGAAAACATTTGAATCTATTGGCCGTCCATTACCGGGGCGGCTCACCCTGATCGTGACCCGGCAGCTCGACTACCGACGCGACGGCTGTGAAGTATTCGACTCAATTGACACCGCCATGGCATTCGCTGCGAGCAGCGCCCGTCCCGTATTCGTGGTGGGTGGCGGGGAACTCTACGCAGCAATGATCCAAGACGCACATTGGGTGCACTTGACCACCCTGGACATTGATGTGTCCGGCGATGTCTATTTCCCCACATTCCCTATGAACCATTTTGATTTAGTCGAAACCACGCATTTTGAATCAAATATCAACTACATCTACCAACGCTTTGTTAACCGTGATCAGGAGCCCCTATGCCGTACCAAAACCGAGTGACCCAAATGCTTGGCGTGGAGATACCGATTGTTCAAGCCCCCATGGGCTGGATCGCCCGTTCAGCCCTTGCATCAGCCGTCTCAAATGCCGGTGGTCTTGGAATCATTGAAACCAGCTCCGGTGAACTCGATGCGGTCAAAGAAGAAATTAAGATGATGCGAACGCTGACCGACAAGCCGTTTGGCGTCAACATCGCCCAAGCCTTCGTCCGGGATCCGTCAATTGCACAATTTGTCATCGACCAAGGTGTTCAATTTGTAACCACTTCAGCCGGAAGCCCGACACGCTATACCGAACAGCTCAAGAGTGCTGGACTCACCGTATTTCACGTTGTTCCTACCTTAAGCGCGGCGCTCAAAGCGGTCGCCGCAGGTGTTGATGGGCTCATCGTTGAGGGCGGAGAAGGCGGGGGCTTTAAAAACCCAACAGAAGTCGCCTCAATGGTGTTGCTGCCGCTGGTTCGCTCCAAAGTCGATGTGCCAATCATTGCCGCAGGGGGTATGGTCGATGGTGCTACGATGGCCGCCGCCTTTGCGTTGGGAGCGGAAGGCGTCCAGATGGGAACCCGTATGGTGTCGGCCTTAGAATCTCCGGTCCACCAGAACTGGAAAGATGCCATTATTGATGCGCCCGAGACAGGCACTGTGTTTTTAAACAAATTTCATTCGCCGGCGCTCCGAGCGCTTCGAACAGACCGCACTGCCCGCCTTGAAGCCCAAGCTGAAGACAACATCATGCCTGAATTCGGCGATGCTCAAGCCCTTTACTTCGGCGGTGATATGGAAGCCGCGATTCCGCTTTCAGGACAGGTTGCCGGTCGCATCGATGCGGTGCGACCGGTCGCGGATATCATTAACGAGACTCGGGATGAATTCTTTAAGATCCTTGATACCTTGCACCATCAGTATCTCTAGACCGGTTTGTCGCTGGCGATCGAGGTGCTCAATCGTCCTCTTGGCGCTTTGTTGCTCGTTCTCGGCTTTGGCGGACCAAAGCGACGACAATCTGCCGACCTTTGAGCAGGCAGCCAACCTCTATCGCTCCAATGACTACGCCGCTGCCTATCGGGCTTTTTTAAAGATTGCCAACCGAGGCAATCCTCGTGCCCAAACCATCATCGGTATGATGCACCGCTTTGGTGAAGGCGTTCCAGTCGACCTGGAAGCGGCCTACGACGCCTATCTCAGTGCCGCGCAGCAGGGTCACGGGCCCGCCCAGTATCAAGTCAGCCTGATGCTCGAGACCGGTTCCGGCGTGCCGAAGAATCCAGAAGCGTCTAAATACTGGCTGGCCAAAGCCGCAGGTCAAGGTTACGAGAAGGCCATCGACCGCTCCTTTCTCGCGCTACAAGAGGCCAAACCGCCAATCAAGCGTCCAACCACGGATCGGGTGTGGAATTTTGAGCTCCCCAAAGATTTCAAAGCCCAACTTCAACCGGCCTCAGAAGGACTCCAAATTCCTGTCATTCGAACTCAATTAGGCGCAATGCGCTCAAAAGATGCCGCGATTGATCTCTGGCGGCTCATTCAGGATGAGTTACCAGAGCTCACCCGCGCGCTGCCGTTTACCATCAGTCATCATTTCGAGCTGGGTAAAACACCGGTATACAGACTTCGGGTCGGAGATTTTGAATCAATCACCGCGGCGGAACGTTTTTGTTATCAGGTACAAAAGCTGAGCCGGCGGCCTTGTTGGGTCTTAGCCAATGCAGCACAATAGCACTCGTTTAGGCGCCAAAACCCGGGGCACATTTTAGATTAGGAGATCACTATGGAAACCTCATTTAGCAGCGAGGACCTTGCCTTCCAAAAAAGGGTTAGAGACTTCATTGATGACAATGTCCCATCGGGTATGGCTCTATGGACTGAGCGTTCGAAGTGGTTTGATGCACTCAAAGCGCAAGGCGGCTGGGATGTACCAAAGTGGCCCGAGGACTTTGGCGGGCCGGGCTTCACCGCCACCCAACGTTACATTTTCGACTCGGAGATGGGCAAACAGCCTACGCCGCCCCAGCTCCCTTTTGGCGTGGGCATGTTGGCGCCGATCCTGATGAATTATGGCAGCGAGGAACAACAACAGCGATTTTTACCCGGAATCAGAGACGGCAGCGTTAATTGGTGCCAAGGCTACTCAGAACCTGGCGCGGGCTCGGACCTTGCAAACCTAAAAACCAAGGCCGTGCTAAGTGATGACGGTTCACATTATTTGGTCAATGGACAAAAAATTTGGACCACGCTCGCTCATATCGCGCACTGGATCTTTTGTCTGACCCGAACCAGCAGCGACGGCGCCAAGCAAGAAGGGATCACTTTTTTACTCATCCCCATGGACGACCCTGGCGTCGAGGTTCGCCCCATCATCACTTTGGGCGGCAGTCATTCTGTGAATGAAGTTTACCTAACCGACGTCAAAGTGCCGGTAGAAAACCGGGTCGGCGAGGAAGGCAAGGGCTGGACTTACGCCAAAGGTTTGCTCGCCCATGAACGCTCTGGCCTGGCCGGCATCCAGAGTTCGGTGCTCGGGCTCGAGAAAGCAAAAGTCAATGCTGAAAAAATTAAAGTGGGAGATGGGACGCTCCTTGATCTCCCAAACTTTAAGAACAAAGTCGGAGTCCTCGAAGCAGAGTTACTCGCCCTTGAGTTCACCGAAATGCGCACCCTGGCTCGGGTCGCTGCAGGAGGAGACCCTGGACCCGAATCGTCGATTTTAAAACTCAAAGGCACCGAAATTCAGCAGCGAATCACCGAACTGAATCTCGAGGCTGCCGGCCTGTTTGCAGCACCTTGGGGTCACGAGGCGTTCGGCCCCGACTTTGCACATGGCGCGACACAATCGTATCTGGGGGGAAGAGCAACCACCATTTACGGTGGCGCCAGTGAGGTCCAAAAAGACGTCATCGCAAAAAATGTACTGGGTCTAGGCTGAGGAAAAACCATGGATTTAGCATACACCGACGAACAAAACATGCTCCGCGAGAGCATCGAAAAATTCCTAGCCAGCGAATACGATCTGTCTGCACGCCAAAACCTTGTTGCCTCTGACACAGGTTTCAGCACTCAACACTGGCAAACCTATGCAGACCTAGGATGGCTCGGGATGCCCATTGCGGAGGATTTTGGCGGTCTCGGCGGCGATCTGGTCGATACCATGATCATGTTCGAAGCCTTCGGCAAGGGCCTGGTGATTGAACCGGTTTTATCGACCCTCGTCTTGTTTGCCGGCGCCCTAGAGATTGCGGGCTCTGAAGATCAGAGACAAGCCTACTTACCTTCAATCGTGACGGGCGACCTTCAGGGCAGCCTGGCTTATGTCGAAGCCTGCGCACCCACGGACTTACACGTTGTTGAGACCACCGCAATGAAAAGCAATGGCAACTTCGTCATTACGGGAACCAAGTCCGTGGTACTTCATGCGGCGAGTGCCCATCATTTTCTCATATCGGCGAGGACCTCCGGCAAAGCCAGCGATCAGTCTGGAATTTCTCTGTTTTTAGTGGCTGCTGATAGTGACGGCATTTCGCGCAAAGACTATCCGACAGTCGATGGCCTAAGAGCCTCTGAGCTCATTCTTGATCAAGTAGAAGTCCCGGCAACGGCTTGTGTTGGCAATCTCGGGGAGGGACTCACCGTATTGCAACAGGTCGTCAATCGAGGAATCCTCGCAATTTCAGCTGAAGCGGTGGGTGCGATGCAGGTGCTCTATGAAAGCACCATCGAGTACACCAAGCAGCGGGAACAATTCGATCATCCCCTGGCCGAATTTCAAGTCGTTAAACACCGACTGACCGAGATGTTCATTGAATACAATTTGGCGAAGTCGTTGTGCATGAAAGCCACCATGCTCGAAAATCAGAAAACTGACGATGCCCAGCGACACATTCATGCACTCAAGTTTTTAGTCGGAAAAACCTCGCGATTCGTCGGTCAGAACGCCGTCCAACTTCATGGGGGCATGGGAATGACCGAGGACCTGGCAATTGCCCACTACTTCAAACGGTTGATGATGATCGATGCGACCTTTGGGCATACGGATATTCATTTGCAGGCGTTTGTGGGCTAACGAGTTCCCCGAATGGTCGAAGAAAAACAGTCAGCCCCAGCCACCCAGGCGACAGACGACATGCCTGTCACCGAAGCGCATGACATCCTCTATCGCGCGCTGGGAATTGGGAAAGAGATCTTGATCGCCTATCCAGGGCCGGCCCAGCGTGAGGCGACCTTAGAGGAACTCACTTTAATATCGACGACCCCAGACGGCAGAGCCCTGCGAGCAACACCTCAGACCGCCACAAGTTGGCTCGAGCTCCAGCGGGCAGCTGCCAGCGCCAGCATCGTCATCGAGGTTACTTCTGCCTTTCGCTCCATTGAGTATCAGGGCCAACTGATCAAGCGTAAGCTCGAAGCTGGCGAGCTGTTGAGCGATATTTTAAAGGTCAACGCCATACCCGGTTTCAGCGAGCATCACACGGGAGAGGCTCTGGACTTGTTCAGTCCACCTCAAGCACCCCTGATCACCGCATTCGAGCACACCGCGGCATTCCGATGGTTAAGCGCGCACGCCAGCAACTTTGGCTTTTTTTTAAGTTATCCAAGGGGAAATCCATCGGGTTTCAACTACGAGCCGTGGCACTGGAAATTCAATCCTTAGCCACGCCTTGGTTGGTGTACTGCGCCATTTTTTGTTTCAAAAGCGCTTGATCGTCGGATGAAAGGGCAGCCTTTGCGTTACCCTTTTCCTGGGCAGCAAAGACGTATTTTTCGCGAATCACGCGTCTTGGCCCAAACTTTAGCGCTCTGAGATCCCGATACACATCATCGATCATCATTGGGTTCCCGCAGACTAAAGCAAAATCCTCATTGGGCGCCAAGCTGAAGGATTTTAAAGCGCTTGTGACATATCCTAAGTGTTCCCAAGCTTCTCGCACCCGCTGTTCTCGGGAAAAGCACACCGTCACATCAAACCAATCCGCGCGTGCCCTCAGCGCCAGCAATTCGTCTTTAAAAATAAATTCCGATTGGTCCCGTGCACCCAGCAATAAGTGCACTGAGTCAAAAGCATCATGTCGTTGCCCCTCAAGCTCAGGCAACATCGGCAAGAAAGGCGCGACGCCCACACTGGTCGCAATCAAGAAAAGTTGTCTGTGATGTCCGTCAGGTAGTACCAATCGCCCAAAAGGACCCTTCAAGTGCACAATCAGCCCCGGCTCAGCATTAAACAGTAATTGCGTCGCGCGTCCCCCGACTACTTCTGAGATGACGAGGTCAAAATAACCTTCAGACGGATCCAAGTTCAGCTGACTGAAGCTATAGCTGCGCTCAAATTCTCCGAGATCATCCTGCAAGGTCAATCGATAAAACTGCCCCGGAGTGAACGCGAGCCGCTCAACGACCTCGAACCGGAAAAGCCGGGTCGAAGGCGACAGCTGCTCGATCTTCGATAATGTGGCGGAATGCATCGTATCCAAGGGGACTCCTCTTCCCTATTATGCCACGGTTTGGACCCAGGCTCTCCCACTCTCCGCATCAAGCCAACCCATCAGCCCATCACCTCAAGCCATCACATCAAGCCGTCACATCGACCCACGAGGTTTGGTAGTCTAACGCTCTCTGATCACGGGTTTTACCAACTTATGGACATTGCAATTATTGGCGCAGGAGCAGCCGGCTTAGCCGCAGCCTCGGTCCTTCAGACGGACCATCAAGTGACGCTTTTTGAACAATCTGACCAGATCGGAGGGCTTTGGAATGCTGATACGAACTACGAGAAAACGCCAATCTACCCCAGCTTGCGCACCAATTTGCCAATGCAATTGATGCAATATCCTAATTTTGAATACGCCCAAGTTTTCGAGCCTTCAGAACCCGCTGAACACTACAACTATCCATCTTACACCCGGGTACTGTCCTACCTTGATGCGTTTGCCAAACACTATGACCTGATACAGAAAATTCGTTTTAACACACAAGTCTCTAAGGTTGCGCCGGCTAAGCAAGGCTGGAGACTGGAATTAGGTAACGGACAAGTCGCCTTGGCCGATGCGGTTGTCATCTGCAATGGTCACTATTCAGTCCCCAATCTTCCAACCCTTGAGGGCATCGAATCCTTTCAAGGTCGCCTGCAGCACGCGAAGGACTACACCCGACCTGATCACTTTAAAGGAGAACAGGTGCTAATTTGGGGAGGCAACGCCTCGGCGCTGGATCTGGTGCGGGAGATCAGCACAACGGCTTCACACGTGTATTGGTGCGGTCACGCGGACTCGATGGCAGACATTGCCGCCGACTTGCCTCAAGTGAGTATTAAGCCTGACCCAATCCACGTCGAGGGCTCTCGAGTTACACTAAAATCTGGCGAGCAGCTGAACAACGTCGATGCCCTGCTCCTGTGCACCGGTTATCGATATCGTTTCCCATTTCTTGATTCAAAATTGATCAACGTCGACGACAATCTCGTTGCCCCTCTTTATCGTCAGATTCTGTCCACGAAGCACCCCACTCTCGCCTTCATTGGACTGCCCTTCCTGGTCATTCCATTCCCGCTGTTTTTGATACAAAGCCAGTGGCTTCGGGCTATGCTCAATGAGCCCAACCGACTGCCAAAGCCATTTGAACGTCTCATCGACAGTCAGAATGAAATTCAAGACCATCTAAATTCGGGGAAGCTCAGCAGACATTTTCACCGCCTTGGTCCAAGACAAATTCAGTATTTAAAGCAGCTGATCGACGAAGCGGGACTCGATCCGATGCCGGATCATTTTTTTGCACTCCTGCAAAGCGTCCAGCAATTGCGACAAGATTATCCAACCCATTATCGGGCAATGGCGATTAATCCTTCCCATCCATCTCATCAACCGCCCGCATAAAATCAATGTTGCGCGCTTCACCCTCTGGCAGCGGCACTTCCACTAACCGCTCATCAATATCGTCGTATTCAAGACGCAGGGCGCGGCACATGGTGGCATGCATTTCGTAGGTACAAGTGATGTAGGTCAGTTCTAATATTGCTTCATCACTCAATTCTGCTTTTAACGCGGCAAAGGTTGCATCGGGCACTCGGCCACCGGCCAGAACCAGATCATCGGTGTAAGCGAGCACGGCGCGTTCTAAAGTTGAGAAACAGGTGCTCGATCCCCAAGATGGGATCGCCTCAATTTGGGCTTCTGAGAAACCCGCACCCCGCAGCGCTTTGCAGTGCTGAGAAAAAACAAAAAGACTGCCCCGAGCATAGCCCGCTCTCGCCTGACCTAACTCTCGAAGTTTGGGACTGATTTTGCGACTGCGACCCCGATAAAACTGAAACCCAGCCACCGCATGCCGAAAACAATCCGGGACCAAGGCAAACACGGTCCACCAGTTACCAGGCGTACCCGTCGCGGTTCCAGGTTGAGCGATGGGGTCTACGCCAACACCAAATACCGCATCATAGACTTGGCAAATATCCTCTGCTGCCGCTCCTCGACCCACTTGACTCAGTCTGGGCATAACCCCTCCTTTTTTTATCCGATTAAATTACACTCACCTCTGATCATAACGGGAATTCAAAGGTTTTGACTCACTTCATAAAAGGAACTGTAACCCCGCAATTCGAACCCTTGCGAACCGCCTTTCTCGAACTTTGGCAACGCTATGAGGTCGGCGCGAGTTTGTGTGTTTACTTGGAAGGCGAGAAAGTGGTTGATCTGTGGGGTGGTTGGCAAGACTTGGGCCGCACAAAACCGTGGAACTCCGATACGCTGGTGAACGTCTACTCAACCACCAAAGGCCTTGCCGCCCTCGCTCTGGGCCATCTCCACGCTACCGGCGCATTCACCTATACGGATCCTGTGAGCCTGTACTGGCCAGAGTTTGCCCAAAAAGGTAAGGCCAACATCAGTATTGGGATGCTGCTGTCTCATCAAGCTGGGCTCTCTGGCTTTTCTGAGCAGCTGGTCATTTCAGACCTCTATGACACCCAGAAACTCACAACCTTGCTGGCCAGCGCAGCGCCCAGCTGGATACCAGGAACACAATCTGGCTATCACGTCGTAACCTGGGGATTTCTAGCCGGCGAAATCCTTCGGCGGATCTCCGGAAAAACCATAGGCCGGTATCTTTTGGAAGAAATCACTCAACCGCTTGGCGCCGATTGCCATCTTGGGCTGAACCTATCTGATTTAGACCGCTGTGCTGACTTGATCGGCCCCAATCACGCCTCTGTCCACAACGAGACGTTTGTGGACAAACCAAGTCCTTTAAACTCAACAGAAATGGAGCCTGCCCGAACCCTAAAGCGTCAAGCCCAGCAGAATCCGATCATTCGACCTTTTAAGGACGCGTGCTCTCACGCTTGGCGACTGGCCGAAATTCCGGCCTCAAATGGCCACGCCACCGCCGAAGGCTTGGCCCGGTTGTACAGCCACGCGCTTCAAACAACGCGTGCAAAGATGGGCGGTTTTGGCCTTAATCAAGCCTGCAAGAGGGCGGTCACAGGCCAGACCGACCTCATTCTTGAGCAAACCATTGAGCGAAGTCAGGGCGGGTTTATCCTTAATCCCAACGCCGGATTTGGGCCCTCACCTGAAGCATTCGGTCACAACGGGGCGGGGGGATCATCCGCCTTTGCAGACCCTAAAAGAGAGGTCGCCTTTGCTTACGTGATGAACCAGATGCAACCGAGCGGAGCGGCCCCCCGAGCCCCTCAGTTGGCGGAATGTTTTTATGCGTGCTTGGACTAGCTGACCGATCCAACCCCGGGAATACAGCCCTTCGGGTTTAACCTTTTCTTTCAATCCCTCAACATGCGCTCTAAGACCCCCAAACGACCCGAAATTTGCTTGCACAACACTCCAAGGGCCGTCAACATACGCACTCGCCACACTCTCCAAACCAACATTTTGTCCAACCATGCGAGATTATTTCTTAAAACGGCTCCTTTTGATCCCTCCGACCCTGATCGGCGTGACGATTATCGTTTTTGCCGTGACCCGGATCGTCCCCGGGGGCCCATTAGAGCGCGCGATCATGGAAGCCCAAGTGATGGATGCCTCCGGCAGTGGTGCGACTCAAAGCGCGGGCCAAGGTATGGCCATTTCGGAAGCGCAATTGGAGCAATTAAGAGCCTATTACGGATTCGATAAACCGATCCTTGAGAGCTACTTCATCTGGACAGGTAAAGTACTGCGAGGCGACCTCGGCTCCTCATACCGCTACAACGAGCCGGTTTGGGATGTCATAAAGTCGAGGTTCCCAATCTCAATTTATTACGGCCTGATCACCTTGGTGTTGACCTATGCCATCTGCATCCCCCTGGGGG